>Ga0315907_10002799_pt1 | contig 21438 bp, 13 predicted proteins | sample LakEriMetagenome_3_FD_203525 | JGI IMG/M metagenome (GOLD analysis project Ga0315907, IMG submission 203525) | Freshwater fungal communities from buoy surface, Lake Erie, Ohio, United States - Buoy 12 MA123 | ecosystem: Environmental > Aquatic > Freshwater > Lake > Lake biofilm | place: USA...
TCAGCGCTTTGGCAAAGGCGGTGCGAATCAAGCCTGGTGCGATGCAGTTCACACGAATGTTGTCTGGGCCCCATTCCACGGCCAAATTGCGCGCCAATTGCATGTCGGCGGCTTTGGAGATGTTGTAAGCGCCAATGACGGCAGACCCGTGCAAGCCGCCCACCGATGACACCAGCACAATGGCGCCATCTTTCTTGGCTTTCATGTCTGGATAGACCATGGTGCAAAGCCAAGTGCTGGACAACACATTGTTGTGCATGACTTTGTTAAAGACCTCATCGCTCATGCCGGTCGTGGGGCCATAGTAAGGATTGCTGGCAGCATTGCAAACCAAGATGTCGATGGGGCCCCAAATTTCGCGTGTTTTTTGCAGCATGTTTTGCAATTGCTCTTTGCTGGCAATGCTGGCGCTGATGGCCATGGCTGTGCCGCCTTCAGCTTGAATTTCTTTCACAACCGCCTCACAGGCATCCAGTTTCCGGCTCGAGACCACCACTTTGGCGCCAGCGCGTGCCAATTGAAAAGCAATGGATCGCCCAATGCCTCGGCTGGCGCCTGTCACGATGGCCACTTTGTTTTCCAAATTGAATAATTTCATGGGTCTCCTTGAGAAGTACGAGGTCACTTTAAAAAAGTGAAGTTTGCCTGTCAGAATTGATTTGAGCTGTCGTGCGTGTGTCAGCAATAATAAGACCATGGATCAAATTCAAACAGTGGTGTTGGGCGCAGGCGTTGTGGGCCTGGCCGTTGCACGAGAATTGGCGCTTCAAGGCCAAGAGGTCGTTTTGTTAGAGTCTGCCGATGCGTTTGGCACAGGCACCAGTTCGCGCAACAGTGAAGTGATTCATGCTGGTATTTATTACCCTGCTGGCTCCTTGAAAGCCAAACTTTGCGTACAAGGCAGGCAGATGCTCTATGCGTATTGCAAAGAGCGGCAAATTCCGCACAAAGCTTGCGGCAAATTGATTGTGGCCACGTCTGTTCAACAGGTCGCGCAACTTTCGGCCATTCAAGCTAAGGCCAATGCCAATGGCGTGCTGGGTGCCGATCAGTTAAGGCTAATGTCAGCTGAAGAAGCGCAAGCCATGGAACCTGACTTGAATTGTGAAGCCGCTTTGTGGTCTCCCGGCACTGGCATCATCGACAGCCATGCGCTCATGTTGAGTTATTTGGGCGATTTTGAAAATGCTGGCGGCGTCTTGGCACTGAACTCGGCTTTTTCTTCTGCTCAAATTGTGCGTACATCGGACACAACGCAATTCATCGTTCGCACGCAAGATGGCACTGAAATCTTGGCTCAAAACGTGATCAATTCAACGGGCTTGTCCGCCCCCAATACGGCACGACAGTTTGAAGGCATGGACCTTGCCAATTTGCCGCGTGCTTATTACGCCAAAGGCAACTACTTCAGCCTTGCTGGCAGATCGCCTTTTTCTCGTTTGATATACCCAGTACCCGAGGCGGCTGGTTTGGGCGTGCACCTCACTCTGGACATGGCTGGTCAAGCCAAGTTTGGGCCCGACGTGGAGTGGGTGGACTCGCCAGATAAGCTTGAGATTGACCCAAGCCGTGGCGACGCTTTTTATGCCGAGGTTCGCAAATATTGGCCAGGCTTGAAGGACGGAGCGCTGATGCCTTCTTACTCAGGCATTCGGCCCAAAATCAATTCACCCCAAGAAACGGCTGCTGACTTTTGCATCATGGGGCCAACGACCCATGGTGTTAGTGGCCTGGTGCATTTGCTTGGCATTGAATCGCCGGGCTTGACCAGTTCTTTGGCCATTGCCCGTGAAGTGTCTCAGGCCTTGCAAGCCAAGGCTTGAGAAGTCCTTGGCCTTTTCACCTTTAGCTTTTCATTGGTGTGACAACTGCCGAAGCGCCTTGGCCACTTCATGAACCAAAGCGGGGCCCTTGTAAATGAGGCCTGTGTAAATTTGGACCACATCGGCCCCAGCCTCTATTTTGCTCACGGCATCGTAACCACTCAGAATGCCGCCTACACCAATGATGGGAAATTGGGATCCGAGGTGCTGGCGCAACAATCGAATGACTCGATTGCTTCCAGCCAGTACAGGTGCGCCTGACAGGCCGCCCACTTCATCACCATGCTGCATGCCTTTCACGGCATCCCTTGAGAGTGTGGTGTTGGTGGCAATCACGCCATCCATTTGATGTTTGAGCAGGCTGGCGGCAATGACGGCTATTTGGTCATCGTCAAGATCGGGCGCAATTTTGAGAAAAACGGGGACACGCTTTTGATATTGGTCGGCTAAGGCCAATTTTCGTTCGTTCAAGGCAGACAAAAGTTGATCAAGCGCTTCATCGGTTTGCAAAGACCGCAAATTTTTGGTGTTGGGGCTGGAAATATTCACCGTGACGTAGTCGGCGTGTTCATAAACGCCACTCAAGCCAATGAGGTAATCATCCGTCGCACGTTCGATGGGGGTGGCTGCATTTTTGCCAATGTTCAAGCCCAGTAGACGACCTTGGCTTCTAAACCGAGACTTTTTGACATTGCTGACAAATGCGTCGAGTCCTTGATTGTTAAAGCCCAGTCTGTTGATCAAGGCCTTGGCTTCTGGCAGTCTGAACATGCGTGGCTTGTCATTGCCTGGTTGCGCAAGAGGTGTGACGGTGCCTACTTCGACAAAACCAAAGCCCATTGCACCCAGACCGTCGATGCATCGTGCATTTTTGTCGAGCCCGGCGGCCATTCCCACGCGATTTGGGAAATTCAGGCCAGCCAACTGAATGGGATCGGCAATCCAAGCTTGACGGTAGGCGCGATCGAGAAAGGTGTTTTGAGTTTGGGCCAGTTGATTCAAGGTGAGGTCGTGTGCCGCCTCAGGATCCAGGTTGAATAAAAATGCGCGGGCCAGTGGGTAAAGGTTCAGGGACATTGGATAATCTCGTTCAATTCAAGCATTGTCTCAAATAAACCCTATGAATCAAGATGAACTGAAAGCACTTGTCGGTCAAGCGGCCCTTCAATACGTGGTCCCTGGTCAAATTGTGGGTGTGGGCACGGGCTCCACGGTGAACAAATTCATCGACGCTTTGGCCACCATGAAAGACCAAATCAAGGGCGCCGTTTCAAGTTCAGAGGCTTCTACGGTGCGGTTAAAGGCACTGGGCATTCCAGTTTTTGACAGCAATGAAGTGGTTGAGTTGTCTGTGTACATTGACGGGGCTGATGAGATCAATGCACAAGGACACATGGTCAAGGGCGGCGGTGCCGCACTCACGCGCGAAAAAATTGTGGCAGCACAATCCAAATTGTTTGTGTGCATTGCCGACGAATCCAAATTGGTGGATGTCTTGGGTGCGTTCCCATTGCCTGTCGAAGTCATTCCCATGTCTAGCTCGCGCATCATGGCGCAGTTTGAAGCGCTAGGGGGTGATGCTCAAGTTCGCTTGAAAGACGGCAAACCCTTGGTCACTGACAATGGGCAGCACATCATCGATGTGAGAGGCTTGAAGATCACCGATCCTGTGGGCTTTGAGGCCCAAGTGAGCCAATGGCCAGGGGTTGTCACCGTTGGTGTGTTTGCCTTCCAAAAAGCCCAAGTGTGTTTATTGGGAACTGCTCAAGGCGTGAAGACGCTGACGTTTTAAGGCGCCAGCATTTCATTTTCAATTGGCAGACATGCCCTGATGCTTGAGCAAGGCATTGATCGAGGGCTCGCGTCCTCTGAATGCAATGAAAGAATCAAGAGCAGGGCGGCTGCCACCTGCTTCCAAAATGGCTTGTCGATATCGACGGCCTGTTTCTAGGCTCGGTGAGCCATCAGGCTGAGCAGTTTCTTCAAAGGCTGCGTAAGCATCGGCCGACAAAACTTCTGCCCACTTGTAGCTGTAATAGCCAGCGGCATAACCACCTGCAAAGATGTGGCTGAAAGTGTGTGCCATGCGGTTGAATTCAGGCGGCTGAATGACCGCCACTTCAGCGCGAACTTTGTGCAACACCGGCATGAAATCATCGTGCGGGTTGTGTTCGCTGTGAAGCAACATATCGAGCAGGGCAAACTCAATTTGTCGCAAGGTTTGCAAACCACTTTGGAAGTTTTTCGCGGCCACCATTTTGTCGAACAAAGCTTTTGGCAAGGATTCTCCGGTTTTGACATGCGCAGTCATGTGTTTGATGACAGGCCACTCCCAGCAAAAGTTTTCCATGAATTGACTGGGCAATTCCACGGCATCCCATTCAACGCCACTGATGCCAGAGACATCCCGTTCATTCACTTGCGTCAACATGTGATGCAGGCCATGGCCAAATTCGTGGAAGAGGGTGATCACATCGTCGTGGGTGAGCAAAGCGGGATTGCCATCGACGCCTTCTGCAAAATTGCAGACCAGATGCGCAACAGGTGTTTGCAGCTGACCGTTGTCGGGACGCAACCAACGCGAGCGGACGTCATCCATCCAAGCGCCACCTCGCTTACCAGCTCGGGCTGGTGGGTCGAGATAAAACTGTCCTACAAGTTGACCATTTCTTTCAATGCGGTAGAAACCAACAGCAGGATGCCAAACAGGCGCAGTGTCTGGCCGAATACTCACTTCAAACAAGGTCTCAATGATTTTGAAAAGCCCCTGCAAAACTTTGGGTGCCGTAAAGTACTGTTTGACTTCTTGCTCACTGAAACTGTAACGGGCTTCTTTCAGTTTCTCACCAATGTAGGGCCAGTCCCATGCTTGCGGGTTTTGAAGGTTCAAATGCTCCGCGGCAAATTGCCGCATGTCTTGCAAATCTTTTTCTGCAAAAGGTCGGGCCCGCATTGACAGGTCTCGAAGAAAAGCGACGACCTTGGCTGGAGAGTCAGCCATCTTGGTAGCGACCGAAACTTCAGCAAAGTTTTGATAGCCCAACAATGTGGCTTCTTCCTGACGAAGTTGCAAAATCTCTTGAATGAGTTTGCCGTTGTCCAATTCGGCAAACTGCGTATCAGCTTGATCGGATGCGCGTGTGACGTAGGCGCGGTAGAGCTTTTGACGCAAATCGCTGCTGACGGCAAACTGCATCACTGGCAAGTAGCAGGGCATTTTCAGGGTGAGCTTGTAGCCAGATTGCCCTTCTTTTTCAGCGGCTGCACGAGCTGTGTTTTTGACATCTTCAGGCACACCTGCCAACTCTTCTTCGGTCACAAAGAGTGAAAACCTGTCTGTTGCATCCAAAGCGTTTTCACTGAACTTTTGACTCAGCTCGGCCATGCGTTCTTGAATGGCGGCATATCGTCGCTTGTTTTCCCCTTGAAGTTCTGCGCCGCCCAAAACAAAATTTCGAAGTGCGTTCTTCAAAGCCTGTTTCTGTGCCTCATTCAAATGGGCCGAGTCGACAGCTTTGTATTTGGCATACAGCCTTTCGTCGGCGCCTAGTCTGGTCCAAAAATCGGTGACTTTGGGTAATGCGTCGTTAAAGGCCGCGCGCAGTTCGGGTGAGTCGGCTACGCTGTTCAAGTGACTGACTGCTCCCCAAGCAGAACTTAAGCGCTCGGTGCAAACATCAAGCACCTTGGCGATGGCATGCCACTCGGCTGGAAAGCTTTCTTGGGTGACATGCTCTAAAGCGTCTGAGGCCGCGCTTAAAAGCTGATCAACCGCGGCATTGACATGCTCGGGCTTGATTTGATCAAACAAAGGCAATTCGGTTGTTTGCAGCAGTGGATTGGTGGAAGAAGTTGTCATGATTGAAAACTTTCAAGCATCAAAGAAAAGAGGTGATCGAATTAAATGCGCTCAGCAGCTTCAAGCGTATTGACAAGCAGCATGGTGATGGTCATTGGGCCAACGCCGCCTGGAACCGGTGTGATGTAGCCAGCTACTTGGGACACGGCATCAAAGTCGACATCGCCGCACAGCTTGCCTTCGTCGTTTCTGTTCATGCCCACATCAAGCACCACTGCGCCGGGTTTGACCATGTCTGCAGTCAGCACATTGCGTTTGCCAACGGCAGCCACAATGACATCTGCTTGCAAAGTTATGGCCTTCAAATCGGTGGTTGCACTGTGGCAAATGGTCACAGTGGCGTTCTTTTGCAGCAACATCAGGGCCATGGGCTTGCCCACAATGTTGCTTCTGCCAATGACCACGGCGTGTTTGCCTTTCAGGTCGTACCCAATGCTTTCTAGCATCTTCATGCAGCCATAAGGTGTGCATGGCCAAAAGCCCGGCATGCCCGTCATGAGAGCTCCAGCACTGGCAATGTGAAAGCCATCAACATCTTTGGCTGGAGAAATGGCCTCAATGACTTTTTGAGCATCGATGTGGGGTGGCAATGGCAACTGAACCAGAATGCCGTGAATGGTTTTGTCCGCATTCAGCGCATCAATGCGCGCAAGCAGAGCGGCCTCGCTCAAGCTTTCTGGATGTTTTTCTAAAACGGAATGAAGTCCGCTGTCTTCGCAAGCTTTGACCTTGTTGCGCACATAAACTTGGCTAGCTGGGTTGTCACCAACCAATAGAACTGCCAAGCCAGGTGTCACTCCTTTGGCTTTCAACGCCGTCGTGCGGCGTGTGACTTCTGCGCGCAATTGCTGGGAGAGGGCGTTGCCGTCAATTTTTTGGGCTGTCATGTGATGGTTTTGAATGTCTAAATGAGTCGGCTTCAAACAAAAACGCCCGCGAGTTTGGGGTTCACGGGCGGGAAGATCTGCCTATTAAAAGGCTTTGGATCCTAGGCCTTGGGAGCGGCCTGTCCCAATGCGATTTTGAGCAAATCTGCCACTGTATTGGCATTGAGCTTTTCCATGATGTTGGCACGATGCGCTTCGACTGTTTTGATGCTGATGCCCAAGTCGTCCGCAATTTGTTTGTTCAATCGGCCCGCCACAATTCTTTCAAGCACTTGGGCTTCACGACCAGTCAACTTTGACAAAAGTGCGTCTCGGTTGGCTGCGTTTTGATGTTCCGAGAAAGATTCGCGTGCGCTGTCGAGCATGCGCTCGACCAAACTCACCAGGTCATCTTCTTTGAAGGGCTTTTGAATAAAGTCCATCGCACCTTTTTTCATGGTGTTGACGGCCATAGGCACATCGCCGTGTCCTGTGATGAACACAATGGGCAAGGGAGAGCGGCGTTCAATGAGCTTGTCTTGCAGTTCAAGGCCAGTCATGCCGCCCATGCGGATGTCGACAATCAAACAAGCAACTTCGCGCGGGTCGTAACGACTGAGAAAAGACTCAGCTGAGTCAAAACATCTGACGCGGTAGTCTTTGCCCTCGAGGAGCCACTGGAGAGAGTCACGAACGGCCTCGTCGTCGTCAACAACGTAAACAGTTCCTTTTTTGGGTATCAAACTCATGGGGGTTCCCAGTTCTACTTGCTAATTCAATGTGGCGAAATGGCCGTGGCGGGTATCCAAAAGGAAAAACAACAACCAACAACTTCGTCGGCATTGTAGAGGTTCTCAGCGGTGATTCTGCCTTGGTGTGACTCAACAATGGTTCGACAAAGGTTCAGACCAATACCCATACCTTCCACTTTGGTGGAAAAGAAAGCCTCGTAAAGTCTTTCCATCACCTGTGGCGGCAGGCCTTTGCCCGTATCGGTGACTGAAAAATGCACTGTATTTTGGGCGGCGATGACCTTGGGTACGACCCTCAGCTCCACATGGCGTTTGCCGACCGGTCTTTCTGCATTGTCGATTGACTCTGCCGCATTTTTCATCAAATTGATCAGAACCTGCTCAATCAGGATAGGGTCGACACTCAGCGGAGGAAGCCGAGCAGCGACGTAATGGGACAATCTGACATTGCGCCGGCGAAGCTCAATTTCAGCCAATTCAACCGCTTCATTGACCATGGAGAGTACTTCGGAAGGCGTGCGGTTAGGTTCGCTGCGCTTTACAAAAGTTCGAATTCTGTGAATGATTTGGCCCGCTCGTTGCGCTTGGTGCGAGGTTTTTTCCAAGGCCCAAATCAAGTCTTTCTCTTCAATCTGCTGCCCTTTGATGCGGGAGAGCATGCCATTGCAATAGTTAGAAATGGCGGTTAAGGGTTGATTGAGCTCGTGGGCCACGCTGGAAGCCATCTCGCCCATGGTAATGAGGCGGCTGGCGTTTTGAGCACGCTCGGCTTGCTGCGTCGCCAATTCTTCGGCCTGTCTGCGAGCAGTGATGTCTGTGGCAATCACCAGCTGTGCCAGCCTGCCATCAGCCCAGTTGATGTAGCGGGTGCGAATTTCAAGCCATTTGTTCAAATGTTCTAGATAAATTTCAGCCCGTTCAGCAGGGGCCACAGTGAGGCTCTCGGTAGGCAGGCCAGCCAGTGCGTCAACGTCGTCCATTTCCGTTTCGGAAGTTCGAATGTCCAACATGCCGGCTTTTTCAACCAAATTCAAATGCCCATGCGTGTCGTTGCTAAACCATTGCCTGTAAAGTTTGTTGGCAAACAACAACTCTTCACTGCCCAAAGGCGCCACCGACACTGAGGCATCCAATGCTTCCAGCACGATGGTAAAGCGTTCGTAGGAGGCGGCCAGCTGCTCACGCACACGGTTTGGTTCTGTGATGTCGGTCATGGACGTCATCCAGCCCGTTTGTTGACCGTTGGCATCAATCAGGGGTGACACATAAAGCCGAGCGTCAAAAACACTGCCATTTTTTCTTTTGACTCGAACTTGAAAGCCTCCTGAGGTTTGATTGCCACTGAGTTCTTCTTCCAGGCGAGCCATCAAGAATTCCCGATCTTCGTCTGGCCAATAGGGGTAGGGGGCAACCGCACCGATCAATTCATTTTCTTGCCATCCTGTCATTTGGCAAAAGGCCAAGTTGACATAGGTGATGCGTCCTTCTAAGTCCAAGGCCCGCATTCCGGTCAAGATGGAATTCTCCATGGCACGTCTGAAGTTGGTTTCAGCAAACAGCTCTCTTTGGGTTTGTTGTCGTTTGCGAGTGTGCCGCCAGTTGCCAATGAGCATCCAAGCTGTCAGAAGACTCAGGGCACCAATCATCCAGAAAAAACCATTGCCCACAATGTCTTGTGACGTTCGCCAAGCTTGAGCTCGCAAAATGAGTCCATTACCGACGGGAGAAACTGGCACTTCAAATTCATTGTTATGCCCAGAGATGCCAGGCATGAAACTCCAAACACGAATTCTTTTTGGAATGGACTGTCCTGCAATCAGATTGCCTTCGCTGTCCAACAATGAGACAGCATACTTTGCCGAAATTTCGCTCGGTACGCCATACCTCAAAAGACTCTCCACGGCATACTCTGCCATGATCACACCATTGAAACGCCCCTGAGAATTGGTGAGTGGCGTGTGAAGTTGGAGCACTTCATTTTTACCGTAATTTTCTTGCCCCATTGCGTTGTTGCCTATCGAAAGGCTGCCGTCATCTTCTTGGGAGTAGATGGGCTGCATCAGGTCGCGAGCCAATGTGTAACTGTTCTCTGATTCACCCCACTTGAGAACTTCACCAACGCGCCATTTTTGGTTAATCAACACGCTTGGCGTTGTTTGAATGGCTAAGATTTTTCGCCGGTCATCGACCCAAGCCAATGTTTGCAACTCTGGGTTTTTCATCACCAGCGTTTCTGCGCGCTTTGAAAATTCTTTTATGTCGACATCTTTGTTGGAGACATCTCTGGCCAAACGCATGATTTGTTCTTGGCGCTCTAATAAAAGCAGCCTGAGCCGTTGTTGACTGTATTCAACGTCTCTCTTAACAGCTTCTTGCTCGCGATCGATTTCTTCGACTCGCAAATACCAAAAAGAAAAAGCAATAGCGGTAAAAAATAACAAGACCGCAGCTATTGGGGCTAAAGTGGCAAATCGATCCTGTTTGACTGGATTTTGGCGCTTCCACCATTGACGCCACCAAGAAACAGGCTTGATGACCAAGATGGCTTTGGATACGTTTTGCGACTTCATAGACAGATAGTTTAGGGGAATACCCCCAATTATTTTTTACAATATGAAACGGTTAAGCACCATTTGAAATTTTTCAAACTTTGTGAGAGAATTCCGAAAAAATAGATCAACCACGGCCTACAAAGGAGACAAACATGTCAGCCGTTCAGCCAAATAACGTCCTCTCTGACTTGGATGCCATCGAGACTCGAGAGTGGATGGATGCCCTGTCCGCCGTGATTGAAAAAGAAGGTGGCGAGCGCGCCCACTTTTTGTTGGAGCAGCTCTTAGAACATGCCCGCCAGAACAGCATCGATATGCCGTTTTCTGCCAATACAGGGTATGTCAATACCATTGAGCCTGATCAGGAAGCACATTGCCCAGGCAATATCGAAATTGAAGAGCGTTTGCGCGCCTACATGCGATGGAACGCCATGGCCATGGTGGTCAAAGCCAATCGACACAACCCTGCTGATGGTGGCGACCTTGGCGGCCACATTGGCTCCTTCGCATCTCTGGCTCATATGTTTGGTGCAGGCTTCAACCATTTTTGGCATGCTGAGAGTGAAAATCATGGTGGCGATTGCTTGTACATCCAAGGCCACGTGTCGCCAGGTGTTTATGCCCGTGCCTACCTTGAAGGGAGATTGACGGAAGAGCAACTTCTCAATTTCCGCCAAGAAGTCGATGGCAAAGGCTTGTCCAGCTACCCACACCCCAAGTTGATGCCAGAGTTCTGGCAGTTCCCCACAGTGTCCATGGGCCTTGGCCCATTGATGGCCATTTACCAAGCGCGATTCTTGAAGTATCTGCACGCGCGTGGCATTGCCAATACAGAAAACCGCAAAGTGTGGGTTTTTTGTGGTGACGGTGAAATGGACGAAGTTGAGTCCCTTGGCGCGATTGGCTTGGCTGCCCGGGAGAACCTCGATAACCTGATCTTTGTCGTCAATTGCAACTTGCAACGATTGGACGGCCCAGTGCGCGGTAACGGCAAAATCGTTCAAGAACTTGAAAGTGAATTCCGCGGTTCAGGCTGGAACGTGATCAAGCTCATCTGGGGCAGTGACTGGGACAAATTATTGGCTCGTGACAAAGATGGCGCCCTTCGCAAGATCATGATGGACACCTTGGATGGCGACTATCAAGCTTTCAAAGCCAACGATGGTGCCTACGTTCGCAAACATTTCTTTGGTCGCGATCCCCGCACTTTAGAAATGGTGGCGCACATGAGCGATGACGAAATTTGGGCCTTGAAGCGAGGAGGTCATGATCCGCAAAAAGTGTACGCGGCTTACCACCAAGCGGTGAACACCAAAGGCCAGCCCACCGTGTTGCTGATTAAAACCGTCAAGGGTTTTGGCATGGGCAAAGCTGGTGAAGGAAAAAACAACGTGCACCAAACCAAAAAACTGACGGACGAAGACATTCGCTACATGCGCGACCGCTTCAACATCCCAGTGCCAGACAGCGAATTGTCCAATGTTCCTTTTTACAAACCAGCCGATGACACGCCAGAAATGCGTTATTTGCATGAGCGTCGTCAAGCCTTGGGTGGTTATTTGCCACATCGCCGCACCAAAGCGGACGAGAGCTTCACCGTGCCATCTTTGGATGTTTTCAAGTCAGTGATGGAGCCAACGGCTGAAGGTCGTGAAATTTCTACCACTCAAGCCTACGTGCGTTTCCTCACCCAACTCTTGCGAGATCAAGCTTTAGGCCCACGCGTTGTGCCCATTTTGGTGGACGAAGCGCGTACCTTTGGTATGGAAGGTTTGTTCCGTCAGGTCGGTATTTACAACCCTGCAGGTCAGCAATACACACCGGTCGACAAAGACCAAGTGATGTACTACAAAGAAGACAAAGCAGGTCAAATTTTGCAAGAAGGCATCAATGAAGCGGGCGGTATGTCAAGTTGGATTGCCGCGGCGACCAGCTACTCCACCAGCAATCGCATCATGGTGCCGTTCTATGTGTACTACTCCATGTTTGGTTTCCAGCGCATTGGCGATTTGGCTTGGGCTGCTGGCGACATGCAAGCGCGAGGTTTCTTGTTGGGCGGCACATCTGGCCGAACCACATTGAACGGCGAAGGTTTGCAGCACGAAGACGGTCACAGCCACATTTTGGCGGGCACCATTCCCAATTGCATCAGTTACGACCCCACCTTTGCACACGAAGTGGGCGTGATCTTGCACCATGGCCTGAAGCGAATGGTAGAAAAACAAGACAACGTTTTCTATTACCTGACCTTGCTCAATGAAAACTACGCCATGCCTGGCCTGACGGCGGGTACAGAAGAGCAAATCATCAAGGGCATGTACCTGTGTAAAGCGGGTGGCAAAAACAAAACGCGCGTTCAATTGATGGGCTCGGGCACAATTTTGCGTGAATCATTGGCTGCGCAAGAATTGCTGGCCAAAGACTGGGGCATTGCGGCTGACGTTTGGAGTTGCCCAAGCTTCAATGAATTGACACGCGATGGCCAAGATGTTGAGCGTTTCAACATGCTGCACCCGTTGGAAACACCGCGTGTGTCATTTGTCTCGCAACAGTTGGCCAAGCATGACGGACCGGTCATTGCGTCCACCGATTACATGAAAAACTATGCGGAACAAATACGCCCATTTATTCCCAAAGGTCGCACGTTCAAAGTACTGGGCACAGACGGTTTTGGTCGCAGCGATTTCCGCAGCAAATTGCGTGAGCACTTTGAGATCAACCGCCATTACATTGTTGTGGCAGCACTCAAAGCTTTGAGCGAAGAGGGCGCCGTGCCGGTTGCCAAAGTTGCTGAAGCATTGAAGCAATACGGCATCAAGATTGACAAGATCAATCCTTTGTACGCTTGATAAAAAGATTTGGAGACACAAATGGCATTGGTAGAAGTCAAAGTTCCAGACATCGGTGATTTCGATGAAGTGGCGGTCATTGAACTCTTGGTCAAGGTGGGTGACACCGTCAAGGCCGAGCAGTCCTTGATTACCGTTGAATCTGACAAAGCGTCGATGGAAATTCCGTCCTCAACGGCTGGCGTTGTGAAAGAGCTGCGCGTGAAGTTGGGCGATAAGGTCAAACAAGGATCGGTGGTGTTGATGGTGGAGGCTAGCGGCGACGCAGCTTTACCGGCAAGTGCCCCAGCCAGTACACCAGCCAGTACACCAGCCAGTACACCAGCCAGTACACCAGCCAGTACACCAGTTGCGGCGCAAGTTGCTGCACCCCCTGTGGCAGCTCCCGCAGCTGTTGTTGCGGCGCCTGTTGCAAGTGGTCCCATTGAGGTTCACGTTCCAGACATTGGTGATTTCAAAGACGTTGCAGTCATTGAAATTTTTGTGAAGCCGGGTGACGCCATCAAGATGGAGCAGTCGCTCATCACGGTGGAGTCCGACAAAGCCGCCATGGAAATTCCATCTTCGGCAGCCGGCGTTTTGAAAGAGTTGAAGGTCAAGATTGGCGACAAAGTCAACATTGGTGACTTGCTGGCTATTTTGGAAGGCAACGTTGCTGCCGCTGCGCCAGTGGCAGTCGCTGCTAGCGCTGTTTCATCAGTTGCATCCGTTGCAGTATCGGCACCTTCAGTTGCGCCTGCCGTCGCAACAGCTTCCATTGCTGTGCCAGCTCACAATCCAGGCGCATCTCCTTTGGGCGTGCCACATGCTTCTCCCTCCGTCCGAAAATTTGCGCGCGAATTGGGAGTGCCTTTGGAAGAAGTCAAAGGCAGTGGACCCAAAGGTCGAATTACGCAAGACGACGTGCATGCCTTCACCAAAGCGGTGATGGCTGGAGCCACGCAAACCAAAGCACAAGCAGCTAAAGCACCAGCGGGTGGCGATGGCGCTGCTTTAGGCTTGATTCCATGGCCGAAGGTTGACTTCGCCAAGTTTGGCCCCATTGAGCGCAAAGAAATGGGCCGCATCAAAAAAATCAGTGGCGCCAATTTATTGCGCAACGCCATCATGATTCCAGCGGTGACCAACCACGACGATGCCGATATCACTGAGTTGGAAGCTTTCCGCGTGTCGACCAACAAAGAGAATGAAAAATCGGGCATCAAAGTGACCATGCTTGCTTTCTTGATCAAAGCTTGTGTGGCCGCACTCAAGAAATACCCCGAATTCAACAGCTCATTGGATGGCGACGCCTTGGTTTACAAAAACTACTGGCACATTGGCTTTGCAGCCGATACACCCAATGGTTTGATGGTGCCCGTGATCAGAGACGCCGACAAAAAAGGCATCTTGCAAATCAGCCAAGAAATGGGTGAGTTGGCCAAGAAGGCCCGTGACGGCAAATTGAGCCCTGCAGAAATGACGGGAGCTACGTTCACAATTTCTAGCTTGGGCGGCATTGGTGGCAAGTATTTCACGCCCATCATCAACGCGCCTGAAGTGGCCATTTTGGGTGTGTGCAAAAGCACACACGAGCCCGTTTGGGACGGCAAACAATTTGTACCCCGCCTCATGCTGCCTTTGTCATTGACATGGGATCACCGCGTGATCGATGGTGCCGCTGCTGCACGCTTCAATGCGTACTTGGGTCAAATCCTTGGCGACTTCCGCCGTGTTCTACTTTGAGAGGCTGAACCATGGCATTAGTTGATATCAAAGTTCCAGACATTGGCGACTTCGACGAAGTAGCGGTTATTGAACTTTTGGTCAAGGTGGGCGATACCGTGAAGGCTGAGCAAAGTTTGATCACGGTTGAGTCCGACAAAGCGTCTATGGAAATTCCTTGCTCACAAGCAGGTGTGGTCAAAGAGCTTAAGGTGAAGTTGGGTGACAAAGTCAAACAAGGCTCAGTAGTCTTGGTCTTGGAAGGTGAAGCTTCTGCTGCATCTTCAAGCTCACAAGCTGCTGCGCCCGCGCCAGCCAGTTTGCCTGCTGCTAAAACTGTGGCAGCATCAGTTCCAGCAACAAGTGCAGCGCCAGTTGCTGTCAGCGCTGGCAACGCTTCTGTCTATAGCGGTGCTGTCGACCTTGAATGCGATTTGCTCGTGTTAGGTGCTGGACCTGGCGGTTATTCCGCTGCATTCCGTGCAGCCGATTTGGGTCTCAAAGTGGTCATCGTTGAACGCTATGCCACCTTGGGCGGTGTGTGTTTGAACGTTGGTTGTATTCCTTCCAAAGCCTTGTTGCACGTGGCCGCTGTGATGGATGAAGTCAGCCACATGGCAGACCTTGGTATTGATTTTGGTGCCCCCAAAGTGGACATCGCCAAACTGCGCACGCACAAAGAAAAAGTCATCGGCAAATTGACGGGCGGTCTGGCTGCCATGGCCAAGATGCGCAAAGTGACAACGGTTCGTGGCGTTGGCGAATTTGTGAGCGCCAACCATGTGGTCGTGGAAGAAACCACTGGCACAGGTCAAGAAAAAACGGGCGCGAAAAAAGTTGTGTCTTTCAAGAACTGCATCATTGCAGCGGGTAGTCAAGCTGTTCGTTTGCCTTTCATGCCCAACGACCCGCGCGTGGTAGACAGCACCGGCGCATTGGCTTTGAAGGATGTGCCCAAGCGCATGCTTATTTTGGGCGGTGGCATCATTGGTTTGGAAATGGGCACCGTCTACAGCACGCTGGGCGCCCGCCTAGACGTGGTGGAAATGATGGACGGTTTGATGCAAGGTGCTGACCGTGATTTGGTCAAGATCTGGCAAAAAATGAATGCCCATCGTTTTGACAATATCATGCTCAAAACCAAAACCGTCGGCGCCAAGGCCACCAAGGCCGGTATTGAAGTGACGTTTGAATCTGCAGAGGAGGGCGTTGCTGCGCCTGCACCGCAAGTTTATGACTTGGTCTTGCAAGCTGTGGGCCGTTCGCCCAATGGCAAGAAAATCGCAGCGGACAAAGCCGGCGTGGCCGTCACTGACCGGGGCTTCATTCCGGTGGACATTCAAATGCGCACCAACGTGCCGCACATCTTTGCCATTGGCGATATCGTGGGCCAGCCCATGTTGGCGCACAAGGCTGTGCACGAAGCACATGTGGCGGCAGAAGTGATTGCTGGCGAAATTCAAGGCAACAAAGAATTGGCCGCCAGTGCCTTCAATGCTCGCGTCATTCCCAGTGTGGCATACACCGATCCTGAAGTGGCATGGGTTGGCCTTACTGAAGACCAAGCCAAGGCGCAAGGCATCAAGGTCAAGAAGGGCTTGTTCCCATGGGCAGCTTCTGGCCGCGCCATTGCCAACGGCCGCGATGAAGGTGTGACCAAGTTGTTGTTCGATGATTCTCCCGAGGCTCACGGCCACGGCAAGATCTTGGGCGGCGGCATGGTGGGCACGCATGCCGGCGACATGATTGGTGAGATCGCCTTGGCCATTGAAATGGGGGCTGACGCTGTCGACATTGGAAAAACAATCCATCCACACCCAACCTTGGGTGAGAGCATTGGCATGGCGGCTGAAGTCGCTCATGGCAGCTGTACAGATTTGCCACCTGCTAAGAAGTAAGCCTTTTCTGCCTCCGTCAAAACCGCCTTCGGGCGGTTTTTTCTTGTCGATAAAGGACTTTAATTTTGAGAAGGCTCTGCTTGCAGTTTGTCCGATTGGACTCTTCTGGCGCCATTGAATCTTTTTTGCCAGTAGGCCTCACGCATGTCATCCACTCGAACCGCTTTACCTGGCCTGGGTGCATGAATAAATTTGCCATCCCCAACATAAATACCCACATGACTGAACGTGCGCTTCATGGTGTTGAAGAAGACCAAGTCGCCAGGCTTGAGCTCACTTTTATTGATTTCTTCCGTCACCCTTGCCTGTTCTTCAGCCCTTCGAGGTAACACCAAGCCGACCGATTTTTCGAACATGTGGCGCACAAAGCCACTGCAGTCAAAGCCTTTCTCTTCCGATGTGCCGCCCCGTTTGTAAGGCACACCTAAAAGCCCCATGGCTTGAATGACCAAATCGGAGGCTTTGCCGCCAAAGGTGTTGCGGGCCGACTGAAGCGGGCCGCTCAATTGGTTGCTAATTTGCTGTGAAAGCTGATCAGTCACTTGGGAGACCAAACCACGCTCCTTGATCAAACGTTCAAGGTCGTCCTCAACGGGCGTCGCCAAGGCTGCCGTTGTTAAAAAGACGAGTCCACATAGAATCAAGCGCATAGCGGGGCAGTTTAATGCCAACTTCTCAGAGTTGACACCCCAAAATGACGGGTATATCCCTGAGAATCACGATTAATGAGTACCAAGGTCTATTGTTATGCTGCTTGAAGTTGAATCCTCTCAATTGGTTTTGGTCGATTACCAATTGAAGCTAATGCCTGCGATGAAGGACGCTCAGGCTGTGTGGCAGCGCGCGGAGGTGCTGGCACGGACGGCTAAATTGCTGAATGTGCCGGTCTGGGCTACTGAGCAAAATCCCTCCGGATTGGGCCCTATTTCACCTGAGATTCGCCAGCATTGCCAAAGAGTGCTGGCCAAAATGGCTTTCAGTGCCGTAGAGGAAGGCTTGGGCGAGTGGTTAAGTCCGCCAGCCCCTGTAGTTCCCAAGGGCAACGCAAGAAGTTTGCCGCGTCACCTGCAAAAGCTAGCCGAGCCCGAATCTGGCCCTTCTGTGGTCATTGCAGGCTGTGAGGCCCATGTTTGTTTGCTTCAGACCGCCTTGGACTTGCTCGAAGACGAATTCGATGTTTGGGTGGTGACCGATGCCTGCGCGTCTCGTTCTGATCGCGATCGTGACGCTGCATTTGATCGTTTAGCGGGCGCGGGTGCGGAGTTGTTGACCACAGAAATGGTTTTGTTTGAATGGCTTCGGTCTGCTGAAAATCCAGACTTCAAGCAAGTTCACACTTGGATCAAGGCATTGGCTTAATTGGGATCAGGGCTTTTGTTTGTAAAGTCAGCTTCCAGCAAGTCCATCATGAATAATTATAAATTCAGATGGCGAGACCCATTCACTGAACTTGTGTGCAAGGCTCGCCTGTCATTGATTGCAAAATAGGACTGTTCATTGCAAAGATTTGCCTGACAGCAGCGACAGGAGACACCATGGGTCAATTTTCAGATTTTCACCAACGTTCTATTCAAGACCGTGATGCTTTCTGGGCTGAGCAAGCCCAACAAATTGAATGGCACAAAGCGCCGCAAGAAATTTGTGACTTCAGCAATCCGCCGTTTGCCAAATGGTTCAAGGGCGGCGAAACCAATCTGTGTCACAACGCCATTGATCGCCATTTGAAAGATCGAGGTGACCAAGCTGCGCTGATCTTTGTCTCTACAGAAACAGATCAAGAGCGCACATACACCTACAAGCAATTGCATGCTGAAGTGCAACGCATGGCCGCATCCCTGTTGTCTTTGGGCGTCAAAAAAGGTGATCGTGTCTTGATTTACCTGCCCATGATTGCAGAGGCTTCCTTTGCCATGCTGGCATGTGCTCGAATTGGCGCCATTCACTCTGTGGTGTTTGGTGGATTTGCCTCGGGCTCTTTGGCGTCACGCATTGAAGATGCATCACCCAAAGTCATTGTGAGTGCAGATGCGGGCTCTCGTGGCGGCAAGGTCGTGGAGTACAAGCCATTGCTGGACGAAGCCATTCGCTTGTCTTCTCACAAACCAGATTCGGTGTTGTTGGTTGACCGTGGTCTTGCCAAAATGGCCATCACCGAAGGTCGCGATGTGCAATGGTCCAACTTGCGTGAAAAACACCTGAACGATGTGGTGCCATGCGAGTGGGTAGATGCCACTCATCCAAGCTACACCTTGTACACCTCTGGCACCACTGGCAAGCCTAAAGGCGTGCAGCGTGACACTGGTGGTTACACCGTGGCCTTGGCCTCTAGCATTCCCCATATTTTTTGCGGCAAACCTGGCGAGACATTTTTTTGCACCAGCGACATCGGTTGGGTAGTTGGCCACAGTTACATCATTTACGGCCCCCTCATTGGCGGTATGGCCACCATCCTTTATGAAGGCTTGCCAACGCGGCCTGATGGTGGAATCTGGTGGAGCTTGGTTGAGAAGTACAAAGTGACGGTCATGTTCAGTGCACCCACAGCCATTCGGGTGTTGAAGAAACAAGATCCTGCGCTACTGAGCAAATACGATTTATCCAGCTTGAAAGCCTTGTTTTTGGCAGGCGAACCCCTTGATGAGCCAACCGCCAAATGGATTTCGGAGGGCCTTGGCAAGCCGATCATTGACAATTATTGGCAAACCGAAACGGGTTGGCCTATCTTGACCGTGTGCAATGGCATTGAAAAAACCCTGAGCAAGTTTGGCTCGCCAGGCAAAGCTGTTTATGGCTACGACGTTAAATTGTTGGACGATCAAACGGGCGAGGAACTCACACAGCCCAACCAAAAAGGCGTGGTGGCCATCGAAGGCCCTTTGCCCCCTGGTTGTTTGCAAACTGTATGGGGCGACGACGATCGGTTTGTCAAAACCTACTGGACCACCGTACCCGGAAAGATGGTTTATTCCACCTTCGATTGGGGCATCAAAGACGAAGACGGCTACTTCTTCATTTTGGGCCGAACGGACGATGTCATCAACGTGGCCGGCCACCGTTTGGGCACTCGTGAAATTGAGGAAAGCATTTCAGGACACGCCGCAGTGGCGGAGGTGGCTGTGGTGGGGGTGGCCGACAATCTCAAAGGCCAAGTCGCCATGGCATTTGCTGTGCTCAAAGACGGCACCCTGTTGAATGACCCACAAGCTTTACTCAAGCTTGAAGGTGAAATCATGAAGGTGGTCGACAACTCTTTGGGGGCTGTGGCCCGTCCTGCACGCGTTCGCTTTGTGTCGGTTTTGCCCAAAACTCGCAGCGGGAAACTGCTGCGCCGGGCCATTCAAGCCGTTTGTGAGGGCCGAGACCCTGGCGATCTGACCACCATGGACGACCCCAGCGCTTTGCTTCAAATTGCTGATTTGGTCAAAGCATCAATTAAATAAGCCGTTCGCATCAAATCAATGGGATAATGCGCCATTTACTAAGGCCCTTCCCATGCCACAGTCGCATCCGCCAACCGGTTCAGCCGTGTCGCGGAAGGTATTTCAACCAACTAATGCTCCCTGAAGGGGGGCGAAGGTCAGCGAAAAATGAGTGAGACAAAATCCGTCTACGCCGCCTACCAAGGCAACACGTATCTCTTCGGAGGCAATGCGCCTTACGTGGAGGAAATGTACGAGAACTATCTGGCCAATCCTGGCAGTGTTCCCGACAGCTGGCGCGAATACTTCGACGCCTTGCAACACGTTCCTGCAGTCGATGGCTCATCTGCCAAAGACGTTCCCCATTTGCCCGTCATCAATGCCTTTGCCGAACGTGCCAAACAAGGTGGTACCAAAGTGGTCATGGCCAGTGCCGATGCCGAAATGGGTCGCAAGCGAACCGCCGTACAGCAACTCATTGCAGCCTACCGAAACGTGGGTCAACGCTGGGCCGATCTCGATCCCTTGAAGCGCACAGAGCGTCCCAACATTCCAGACCTCGATCCTGCCTTTTACGGCTTTACCGATGCCGACCAAGAAACCGTGTTTGACACCAGCAACACATTCTTTGGTAAAAATTCCATGCCTTTGCGCGAATTGCTCAATGCTTTGCGCGAAACTTATTGCGGTACCTTGGGCGCCGAATTCATGTACACCACGGAGCAAGCTGAAAAGCGCTGGTGGCAACAGAAGTTGGAAAGCATTCGCAGCAAACCCAACTTCAACTCTGATCAAAAGAAACACATTCTCGATCGCTTGACCGCGGCTGAAGGATTGGAGCGTTTCCTGCACACCAAATATGTGGGTCAAAAGCGTTTCTCCTTGGAGGGTGGTGAAACCTTCATCGCCGCCATGGATGAACTCATTCAGTCTGCTGGCGAAAAGGGCGTCCAAGAAATTGTAATTGGCATGGCTCACCGCGGTCGTTTAAACGTGCTGGTCAACTCCATGGGCAAGTTGCCCAAAGACCTGTTTGCTGAATTCGATCACACAGCGCCTGAAGACTTGCCAGCAGGTGACGTTAAGTATCACCAAGGCTTTAGCTCAGACATCAGCACCCGAGGTGGCCCCGTTCACTTGTCTTTGGCCTTCAACCCTTCACACCTAGAAATTGTGAACCCCGTTGTGGAAGGCTCTGTGCGTGCCCGGATGGACCGCCGTGCCGATCCCCATGGCAAACAGGTGTTGCCCGTGTTGGTTCACGGCGATGCCGCCTTTGCTGGTCAAGGTGTCAACCAAGAAACTTTGGCGCTGGCCCAAACCCGTGGGTACTCCACCGGGGGCACAGTGCACATCATCATCAACAACCAAATTGGTTTCACCACCTCCGACCCTCGTGACATGCGCTCAACGGTGTATTGCACCGACATCGTGAAGATGGTGGAAGCGCCTGTGTTGCACGTGAATGCAGACGATCCAGAAACCGTTGTCTTGGCTACGCAAATTGCGCTTGAGTACCGCATGACGTTCAAAAAAGATGTGGTGCTCGACATCATTTGCTTCCGCAAATTGGGTCACAACGAGCAAGACACGCCTAGCCTCACGCAGCCATTGATGTACAAGAAAATCGCGGCCCATCCAGGTACTCGCAAGTTGTACGCCGACCGCTTGGCTTCACAAGGTTTGGGTGAAACCTTGGGCGACGACATGGTCAAG
>Ga0315907_10002800_pt1 | contig 21435 bp, 14 predicted proteins | sample LakEriMetagenome_3_FD_203525 | JGI IMG/M metagenome (GOLD analysis project Ga0315907, IMG submission 203525) | Freshwater fungal communities from buoy surface, Lake Erie, Ohio, United States - Buoy 12 MA123 | ecosystem: Environmental > Aquatic > Freshwater > Lake > Lake biofilm | place: USA...
GTGGCTCCGGCAGCATCACCGATCCGCTCGTCTTCGTGCAAACCGTGCGCAACATCGGTGGCAGCGTACCCGGCCGCCCCATGTTCATCTACAGCCGCCTGATGTACCACGGCGGTGCAGGCTGTGCTTTGATGATTCCCGAGGCCACATCCAACTGGGTAGCGCTGCGGTTGAGTTGAGCGGCCGATGGGCACAGGCCGCTCTTTTTGGCAAACGGTCGGTTGTTGTTGATGCGTTGTTCCAACCTTTCCTTTGGGTAGGTGCGGTTGGTGCAATCGTGTGAGGGCACATGGCGGTGGATGTGCCATGGGGCCAGACCGGGACGGGCTTGAATTCGATCTGACGAATGAAGTGGATGCTTCCCTCCCCCGGGTCAAGGGGTGAGGCGCTGCCAGCCGTGAAGCAGTTGGCACTATTTTTCCGGCTGTTGGTGAAATCGAACGCCATCTGTAACCGTCGGGGGACAATACAGGGGTGGACGAGGCCGTGTGTGTGCATGGTCTTGTACTGCCGCTCTCGTCACGTCTTCACGTTCCCCCGTTTGTGCGCCGATGCCCTCCAAAGATTTGTCACCTTCGACTGTCAAGTCGTCCTCCCCGGAAACTGGCTATTTTCGAAGCCCCCCCAGTTTGGAATGGCGTGTTCGCGGCATGACCTTGGGTTTGGTGTTGGCCTACGTGGCTTTGCTCTTGCTCGCGTTGCTTGGTGTCGTGTCGGGCATCGATGAGTTGCTCTCGCCCATTGCGCAGGAGGGTCTTCTCATCCCCTGGATCGGATTAATCCTGGGAGCCTATACCTTGTGCACAGGGCTTTACGCCTTGCGCCCCAATCCAGTTCGAATGACTGGACCTGTGCTGACCCGGGAGCGGGTGCCCAAGTTGTTTCATTTGCTGGACAAGGTTGCAAAAAAAGCGGGTGTGCGGCTGCCCAGCGATATTCGACTCGGACCCGAAATGCGCGCATTGACCGTGAGGCATGCGAGCTTGGGCCTTTTAGGAGTACACCGGCACAGCTTGGTCCTGGGTTTGCCGCTGTTGCTCACCTTGGATGTGAAGCAACTTGCCTCGGTGGTGGCCCACGAGTTCGCGCACCTTGGCCCGGCCCTTGGTCCGCTGGGCAGTTGGGCCCGTTCGATGCGCATCACCTGGGAGAGACTGGCAGATGATTGGCAACTTAACGCGCCAAAACTGACCATTTGGCAGTTGATCAAGTTGGGCCCGGCGGCGGTCATGCTGCGGTATCCATTCGCGAGGTTGAACGAGCATGCACTTGAGTTGTCAAGGTACCAAGTGTTCGTTGCAGACAAAGTGGCGCGCCGCGTGGCGGGGTCACAGGCCACGGTGGAGGCCTTGGTGCGTTTGAAGGTTCAGGATGAATACCTGCGGCAGGGGTTTTGGCCCGAGGTGTTGGGTCGAGCGAGCCATTCGCCCACGCCCAACGTATTGCCCTACCGCGCCATGATTCAACGCCTCAGTGGGAGCAAAGTTCATCCTAAAGCGGCCACTTGGTTGACGCAGGCATTGCTACAAACGGCTGCACCGTCCGATGCCTCGCCCAGCCTGAGGGATCGTGTGGCCAGGACCAAGCTCAACGCGCGGCTGCCCAAGGCGCCCAAACACACTGCTGCCAAGCTGCTGCTGGGCGATGCTTTAGACCAGATGACCTCGGACATGGATGTGGCCTGGCAACGCGAGATGACCGTGGCCTGGGCCGAATTGCACCGTGAATACCTGAGCCAGTATCACCTTGAACGCGAGTTGCAAGCCGAAGGTGAGCGCGGCGCTTTGCATCCGGACGATCATTTGCTGTGGGCGCGTGCTGCACGTAAAACCCAAGGCGATGTCGCCAGCGAAGCCCTGTTGCGGTTGATGTTGGTGGACCACGAGGACGACGTCAGTGCAAGGTTCGAATTGGGTTCTCTCTTGATCGATCAATTGGATACCGACGCCAGCGCTCAAGGCGCACAGTTGCTGCGGGCCCTGGCCCTGACCTCCGACCATCCGCGTGCATTGCATGCCGCGATTCGTTACGGACGGTGGTTGTCTATGAACCCGACCCACGAAGATGCAGGCTTTTGGCCCGATGAGATTCGCCGCAACGAGCACAGGGCCGAGCAAGCGAGGGCAGCACTGCTGAATTTCGATGAGGAGTACAGCTTGGAGGCACCTGACCTGAGCCCGCGTTGCCTGCGCTCGTTGCGCGAGCTGCTGTTGGACGGTGGCGCCGTTCGCCAAGCGCACTGGGTGAGCAAATGCGTCAAGACCTTTTCTGATTGGCGTTACGCCGTGCTGGTGCTGTCATTGGCCCCGGGACACTCACTGGGTACTTTGCCGAATCGCCTGGAGCTGCTGTTGCAGTCAATGTCCTTGCCTGTCCTTTTGGCCGTGGTCGATGCCGCAGATCCGGCATGGCTGGTTGGCGAAAGGAAGGACATCCTTGATCGCTTGAGACAGGTTTCAGGCGCAGCGCTTTTCAGTCCAGAAATGGACGACGTTCAGTCAACGTCCACACCCAACCGCTACATGCCCGCGTAGTTGGGCCCACCACCACCTTCCGGTGTGACCCATACGATGTTCTGGCTTGGGTCTTTGATGTCGCAGGTCTTGCAGTGCACGCAATTCTGGGCATTGATCTGTAGCCTGTCGCCACCGTTTTCATCTTTGACAAACTCATATACACCGGCCGGGCAGTAGCGGCTTTCAGGGCCCGCATAGGTTGCCAGGTTCAGATTGACTGGAATGCTGGTGTCTTTGAGTGTGAGGTGGGCGGGCTGGTTTTCTTCGTGGTTGGTATTGCTGATGAAAACGCTGCTCAAACGGTCAAACGTGATTTGGCCATCGGGCTTGGGGTATAAGATTTTTTCGCACTGGTTCGCGGGCAACAAGCGCGTGTGGTCGGCATGGCGACCATGCCGAGTCCAGGGCGGAGATTTGAAGCCCAGCTTGGGCAGCAACCACTGCTCGATGCCTGTCATCAGGGTTCCCGCATGAAAACCCAGCTTGAACCAGGACTTGAAGTTACGCGCTTGGTTCAGCTCATCAAAAAGCCAGCTGTGTTCAAACGCGGCCGGGTAGGCCGCCAGCTCGTCCTGCGCACGACCGGCTTGAACCGCATCAAACGCTGCTTCGGCGGCCAACATGCCCGTTTTGATGGCAGCATGGCTGCCTTTGATGCGAGCCGCGTTGAGGTAACCCGCATCGCACCCAATCAACGCGCCACCAGGGAAGACGGTTTTGGGCAGGCTGAGCAGACCGCCAGCCGTGATCGCGCGCGCGCCGTAACCCAAACGTTTGCCGCCTTCCAGAAAATGACGAATGCGCGGGTGGGTTTTCCAGCGCTGCATTTCCTCGAAGGGACTGAGCCAGGGGTTGGTGTAATCCAAACCTGTCACCAGACCCAACGTCACTTTGTTGTCCTCCAAGTGGTACATGAAACCGCCACCATAGGTATCGCTGTCCATGGGCCAACCAGCGGTGTGGATGACCAATCCTGCTTGGTGCTTTTCGGGTTTGATCTCCCAAAGCTCTTTCACGCCCAATGCGTAGGTTTGTGGATCTTTGCCGGCATCCAATTGGTAACGCGCGATCAATTGTTTACCCAGGTGACCACGTGAGCCCTCGGCGAACAAGGTGTATTTCGCGTGCAGCTCCATCCCGAGTTGGAAGTTGGCCGTGGGCTGACCGTCCTTGCCCAAACCCTGGTGTCCGGTCGCGACCCCCTTGACGGAGCCATCGTCGTTGTAGAGCACCTCGGCGGCGGTGAAGCCGGGGTAAATTTCAACGCCCATACCCTCCGCCTGCGCGCCCAGCCAGCGCGTGAGGTTGGACAGGCTGATCGCATAGTTGCCGTGGTTGTGAAAACACTGGGGAATCAGCCACTGAGGTGTGTTGATGGCGCCCGTCTCCGTCAAGAAAAGCACCTGGTCAGCGGTGACAGCTTGATGCAGCGGTGCGCCCAACTCTTTCCAGTTGGGCAGCAGTTCACTCAGTGCGCGCGGGTCCATGACCGCACCGCTCAAAATATGGGCGCCGGGTTCCGAGCCTTTTTCCAGTACGGTGACCGCAATGTCTTTGCCCTGGCTGCTCGCCAGTTGTTTGAGTCGAATCGCTGCTGCCAGACCCGCTGGGCCTGCGCCAACGATGAGAACATCAACCTCCATCGTGTCGCGTGGGCCGTATTGCTCGATCAAGGCGCCTGAAGTGGGTGAAGCGGTGCTCAAAACGGTCTCCTTTGTTTGCCGGGAATTGTATCGAGGCGGTGTCAGAATAGAACGGTCGTTCGAGTTGTTATCCCTGCTGATAGGGTTTGTCATTTTGAGGAGCGAGCATGAGCTACAACATTGATCTGTCCGGCCGTGTGGCCTTGGTTACCGGCGCTTCCAGTGGTTTGGGTGAACAGTTCGCCAAGACATTGGCGCATGCGGGCGCGGCCGTGGTGCTGGCGGGGCGCCGCACCGAGCGACTCAAAACCCTCAGAGCGGAAATTGAAGCTGGAGGTGGAGATGCCCATGTAGTCAAGCTGGATGTGACCGATTTGGACAGCATCAAATCCGCAGTTGCGCATGCGGAAACTGAAGTTGGAACCATTGACATCCTGGTGAACAACTCCGGCGTGGGCTTGACACAAAAACTGGTCGACGTCAGCGAAGACGAGTTCGACTTTGTTTTCAACACCAACACCAAGGGCGCTTTTTTCGTGGCGCAAGAGGTAGGTAAACGTATGTTGGCGAGGGCCCAGGGCGCAGCACCTGGGACCTTTACCGGCGGGCGTATTGTCAACATTGCATCCACCGTGGGATTACGCGCTTTGAGCCAAATCGGCGTGTATGCCATGAGCAAAGCGGCCTTGATCCACATGACCCGCTGTATGGCACTCGAGTGGGGCAAGTACGGCATCAATGTCAATGCCATCTGCCCGGGTTATATCGATACCGAAATCAACCACCACCGTTGGGCGACCGAGCAGGGCAAACGCTTGGTGGAATCCTTACCCCGCAAGCGCATCGGGGTGCCCAAGGATTTGGATGCGGTGCTGATGATGCTGGTGGCCAACGAAAGCCATTTCGTCAATGGCGCAGTCATTCAGGCCGACGACGGTTTTGCGGTGTGACCCTATGCAGCGTCCTCTCACTCCGCTCGAAGCGCGTGTCGTGGCCGTCTTGGTGGAAAAAGCGCACACGGTTCCCGACAGTTACCCCATGTCCCTTAACACCTTGGTGTTGGGGTGCAACCAAAAAACCGCACGTGACCCGGTGATCAACGCCACGGAGACCGAGGTTCAGGGTGCCGTTGAAGATCTGCGTACCCTGGGCCTGGTGCTTGAACGCAGCGGTTCGCGCGTGGCACGTTATGAGCACAACATGGCGCGCACCATGGGTTTGCCCTCACAGGCCGTGGCCTTGCTGGCCACCTTGATGCTGCGTGGCCCGCAGACCTCGGCCGAGCTGCGTGCTAACAGCGAGCGACTGCATCGTTTTGCCGACTTGTCCTCCGTCGAAGGATTCCTGCAAGAGCTGCTTGACCGTGCGCAGGACAAAGGAGGCCCCCTGGTGGTGAAGTTGCCCCGGGCGCCTGGCGCACGCGAGTCGCGTTGGGCACATCTGTTGTGCGGAGAGGTGGATGTCAGCGCCATGGCGGCACCATCCAGCCATGGTGGTGTCGGTGATGAGTTTGCCGCCCTGAAGTCACAGCATGCAGAGCTGCAAACCGAGGTCGCTGAACTGCGCGCCTTGGTGGAGCGGCTCTACACGGAACTCGGCGTACAACGCGGTTGATGGGCCGACGCTCTCCTAAGATTGCAACCAGTGAGTCAGAGCAAAGTCACTTTTTATGCGCATCGACATTCCCCAAGAAAAATACCTGGCTTACGAAACCCAATTTCCAATCCGGTGGGGCGACATGGACGCCTTTGGTCATGTCAATAACGTCCAGTTTTTCCGTTACCTGGAAAACACCCGCGTCGATTGGTTGAACAGCCTTCAGTATGTTGAACCGCGTGACGGCCAAGGCGTGGTCGTGGTCAATGTGTTTTGCAATTTTTATCAGCAGCTGATTTACCCAGGTGATCTGGTGGCCAAGCTGTACTTGACCGAACTGGGTCGGCGTAGTTTTGACCACGTGGTGACGTTCGAGCGCAGCGATGCGCTGGGCACCATCGTTGCCGCGGGCGGTGCCACCATCGTGTGGGTGAATTTTGAACAGGGCAAAGCATTGTTGCTGCCCGAAGGCCTACGCGCCATCCTGGACCAAATCCAAAACTCTCAACCATGACCATGTCCCCTGATTTTCCAAGCCAGCGCGCCTGGGTGCGCGAAGCCGTGCGCCGCATTGAGGCCGACTTTCAGCGTTCCAGCGATACCCACCTCATTCCCGTCGACTTGCCTGGGTTTGCTGGCATCTCGCTGTATTTGAAGGATGAATCCAGCCATCCCACTGGAAGTCTCAAACACCGCTTGGCACGCAGTCTTTTCCTTTATGCCCTGTGCAATGGGTGGCTGAAAGAAGGCACCACGGTGGTGGAATCCTCCAGCGGGTCGACCGCTATTTCGGAGGCCTACTTTGCGCGCTTGCTGGGCTTGCCTTTCGTGGCTGTGATGCCGCGCACCACATCGTCCGAAAAAGTGGCGGCGATTGAATTTCAAGGCGGGCGCTGTCATCTGGTGGACGACCCGCATGCGATCTACGTCGAGTCGCAGCGTCTGGCAAATGAGTTGGGCGGGCACTACATGGACCAGTTCACCTATGCTGAACGCGCCACCGATTGGCGTGCCAACAACAACATCGCCGAAGCCATTTTCACGCAGATGAAGTTGGAATCGCATCCTGTGCCCACCTGGATCGTCGCCAGTGCGGGCACCGGAGGAACCTTGGCCACCATCGGGCGTTATGTTCGCTACTGCAGCCACCCGACCCTTGTCTGTGGAGCAGATGCTGAGCGCTCGGTGTTTTTTGATCACTACCAGACCGGTGACAACACCCTCACGCTGCCACACGGCTCGCGCATTGAAGGTATCGGTCGCCCTCGTGTTGAATCGTCTTTTCTGCCTGGTGTGATCGACGCCATGGTCAAGGTGCCTGATGTGTGGTCGCTGGCGGCGATGCGTGCCTTGAGTCAGCAGTTGGGGCGCTTGGTCGGCGGATCCACAGGAACCAATTTGATTGCGGCGCTGGCCTGTGCCGATCACATGAAACAACGACACCAAACGGGTTCCATCGTGACACTGCTTTGTGACGCCGGTGAACGTTACCGAGACCGCTATTTCAACGATCACTGGCTGCACAGCCAAGGCCTGTCCTGCCACGAGGAGTGTGGCGCAGTGCAGCAGCTGATGGCCCAGGGTGTTTGGCCCCAGGCATTGCGTGACAGTTGGCGTTTGGCTGGTCTGGCTGGCTGATTGCACACTCTTTTGCGGAACCTTGAGCCTCTGGTGAGCTCTACGCCCGCAGATCTTTCACGGCGAAGCATTTTTCCAAGGTATTTCATGTCACTACATTGGTTCCGTTCGTTTTGTCTCGCTGTGCTTGCCGGCCTTTCTTTGGCGGTGGCGGTCCCGCAGGCCCAGGCCAAACCTAAAAACAAAACCAAACCTGTCGCCGAGGCCCAGCGGTCCACGAAGAACAATGCCATCGAAGCGGTGCGCTCCGTGGAGGGCATCGAGGAGTACCGCCTCCCCAATGGCCTGCAGTTGCTTTTGATTCCCGACCAGGCCAAACCCACCACCACGGTGAACATGACCTACCGCGTGGGCTCCCGGCACGAAAGTTACGGCGAGACCGGCATGGCCCATTTGCTGGAGCATCTCCTGTTCAAAGGTTCACCCAAGTATCCCCAGGTGTGGGCCGAGTTCAACAAACGTGGTTTGGCGGCCAACGGCAGCACCTGGTTCGACCGCACCAACTACACCGCCAGTTTTTCTGCCAACGATGACAACCTGCGCTGGTACCTGGCCTGGCAGGCCGATGCCATGGTCAACAGCTTCATCGCGCGCAAAGACCTGGACACTGAGATGACCGTGGTGCGCAACGAGATGGAGCAGGGTGAAAACAGCCCCGGCCGCATCTTGTTTGAAAAGACCCTGGCCACCATGTACCAGTGGCACAACTATGGCAAGAGCACCATCGGCGCTCGCAGTGATGTGGAGAACGTCGATATACCGCGCTTGCAAGCCTTTTACCGCCGCTACTACCAGCCCGACAATGCCACCCTCATCGTCTCGGGGAAGTTCGATCAGAAACAAGTTTTGGCGTGGGTTGCAGAGTCTTTCGGGCCTGTGAAGAAACCGGTGCGTGTTGGTGCCATGGCATTGCCTACGACCTACACCTTGGATGCCGTTCAAGATGGTGAACGCAGCATCACCCTGCGCCGAAAAGGGGGGGTGCCCCTGATTTATGCGGGTTATCACATTCCGCCCGCGGCTCACCCCGACTTCGCATCCATGGAACTGCTCGGTTTAATCATGGGCGATACGCCTGCTGGCCGTTTGCACCAGCGGCTGACTGAAAAGCAGCTCGCTGCCAGCACGTTTGCATTTACCGCGGCGCTGGCGGAGCCGGGTTTCGCCATCTTCGGTGCGCAGCTCGGGGCTGGTCAAAATACCGATGCTGCACGCGATGAGCTGTTGCGAACTTTGGAGTCCGTATTCAACGAGCCCATCAAACAGGAAGAACTCCAACGCGCCCAGGCCACCTGGCTCAAAGGCTGGGAGCAAAGTTTCAGCGATCCGCAAGCGGTGGGTATTGCCATGAGCGAAACCGTGGCCCAAGGTGACTGGAGGCTTTTTTTCCTGCAACGTGACCGGGTTCGAGACGCGAAGCTGGCGGACGTTCAACGTGTAGCCCAGGAGCGGCTTTTGCAAAGCAACCGCACCGTGGGAATGTATCTGCCTTCCGAGGCCGTGAACCGTGCGCCCGACCCCGCCCGGGTGGATGTGGCGCGAGAGATGCAATCGTTTAAACCGCAAGCCGCGGCCGCGGTGACCCAGGCGTTCGACGCCAGTCCCGACAACCTCAACCGCGCCACAGAGTTGTGGCAGGTTGGCGGTGTACGCGCCGCTTTCTTGCCCAAGAGCACACGCGGTGGTGCGGTGGCCGCTCAGCTCACGCTGCGTTTTGGCGACGAGAAATCGCTCTTTGGCCATGGCGATGTGCCCGACTTCCTGGCAGCCATGCTGGACAAAGGAACCCGCACACTGAGTCGCCAGCAGTTTCAGGACCGTCTGAACGAGTTGAGGACCGAGTTGGGCGTGTCGGCGGGAACGGGTCAGGTGACCGTGACCTTGAACTCCCGACGTGAACACCTGGCCGCTGCCATGGCTTTGGTGGCACACATGTTGCGTGAACCGCTATTGGCCCAGGCCAGCCTTGACGAAGTCAAACGCCAGGCACTGGCAGGCATTGAATCGCAGCGCAAAGAGCCCGGGCCCGCCCTGCAAAACGCCATGGCGCGCCACGGCAATCCCTACCCACGGGGTGATGTGCGTTATGTCGCTACCTTCGACGAGATGGTGCAAGACACCCAGGCGGTCACCTTGGAAAGAGTCAGAGCCTTCCACCAACGTTTTTACGGCGGCAACCAAATTGAACTGGCTGCGGTGGGCGATGTTGATGTCCCCGCCCTCAAAGCGGCGCTCACGCAGGCTTGGGGCGGTGAGGCTGGTGCGTGGAAGTCAAGCATAGAACCCCAGCGAGTGCCGGATCCCTGGGTAGCGGTCCCGCCCACCCAATTCCGTATCAGCACCCCGGACAAACAAAACGCCACCATGCGCGTCAGCCTGCGCCTGCCCGTGGCCGAAAGTGATGCCGACTACGCGGCTTTGATGATGGCTAACTACCTGGTGGGCAATGGCGGTAACTCCCGGTTGTGGAAACGTATCCGCGAGACCGAGGGCCTGTCTTACGACGTGCGCAGCCAAATCAGCTGGAACCAACACGAGCAGCACTCCCAGTGGATGGCCAGCGCCATCTTTGCACCCAGCGCCCGAGCCAGGGTGGAAGCTGCCTTCAAAGAAGAAATCCAGCGGGTGTTGAAAGACGGCTTCACCGCAGAGGAGCTGCGTGCAGGCCAAAGTGGCCTGCTCAACTTCCGCCGCCTCTCCCGCGCCCAAGACGACAACCTGGCCAGTGCTTGGGTCAACAACCTCTACATGCAGCGTAACTTTTCTCGGTCTGCTGAAGTGGACAGGGCGCTGGCTTCGCTGACCGTGGAGCAGGTGAATGCGGCACTGCGCAAGTACATCAAGCCAGAGGGGTTTGTGATTGGGTTTGGTGGAGACTTCAAGGAGCAATGACAGGACTCATGTTGGATTCTGGCGTTCTTCTTTTTGCACCTTGACCCTTTCTTATCATGGACTCACTCTCGCAATTGGCCTTGGGCAGCAGCATCGCAATCGCGGTCATGGGGCGGCGCACGGCCGTGTGGAAGGCGGCGTTGTGGGGCGGGGTGGCGGGTACCTTGCCCGACCTCGACGCCTTGGTGGATTTTGGTGATGCCGTCAGCAACATGGTGCAACATCGGGCCCAAAGCCACGGGCTTTTCTATCTGACCCTGTTGGCGCCGGCCTTGGCATGGCTGGTCAGTCACTTGCATGGGCAGGGTGCGTTGTTCAAACGATGGTGGTTGGCACTGTGGCTGGCTTTGTTCACCCACCCTTTGCTGGACTGGTTCACGATTTACGGCACCCAGCTTTGGCAACCCTTCTCCGACAAGCCCTTGGGTTTGGGCAGCATGTTCATTGTTGATCCGCTGTACACCTTGCCCTTGTTGGTGGGTCTGGTGGTGGCTTTGGTGGCGCCGCGTGTCGGACTTCGTTGGAACACGGTGGCTTTGGGATTTTCTTGTGTTTACCTGGCTTGGAGCGCAGTCGCACAAATGCATGTAAAGACGGTGGTGCGCGAGACACTCGCTGCGCGTGGAATCGCAGACGCCCCGTTTTTCGTCACACCGTCACCGTTGAATACCGTGTTGTGGCGTGTGGTGGTGCTGCGGCCCGACGGGTTTGAAGAGGGCTACTACTCCCTGCTGGATGAACAGCGTCATGTGCAGCTGGATGCCTTCAGCACGGATACAACTTTGGCACAGGCGTTAAAGAACAACCCGGATGTGCAGCGTATGGTGGCGTTTACCGGCGGCTTTGTGAAGTTCCAAGAGTACAACGGTAAAGCCCTGCTGTCCGACCTGCGCATGGGCCAAGAGCCCCATTACGTGTTCACCTTTGCACTGGCCGAGCGGGATGATGCGCAACCCAACGGGTGGCGCAACATCAAGTCGGTGGGCGTCGGGCAGCGCGGTGATCCAGGCCAGTTGTTGGCTTGGTTGTGGCCCAGGCTGCTCGGGCAGCCACTGCCTCCGCCGCGCTGAATGCCAATGTTGGCGATGCAACCACAGGCAGCATGCCCAGATGCGATAGTCCCGATGAGGTCTGGTCGTGCTGTCGAGCCCTGAATTTAATACCCGATGGTCACATCACCATCGACTCTTCTTGACTTCTTGAGTCCTTTCACGCCAACGAAGAAATGTGATGCAGATGCGGCCTCATTCTTTCCGGCGTAATGGCGATGACATCCAGTGTGATACCCAGTTTGATCGTCCAATCTTCAACAGGAGAATCCACCATGACCGCCATCAACCTGGCCCAGAAACTGGCTCTTTTCTCAGACCACTGGTCCCCCAAAACCGTGGCCGAGTTCAATGGACACGACATCATGGTTGTGAAGATTCAAGGCGAGTTCCCTTGGCATCACCATGACGACACCGACGACTTCTTTCTGGTGCTGGAAGGGGAAATCGACATTGAGCTGCGCGACCGAACCATCACACTCAAGCGTGGCGAGTTGTTCGTCGTGCCCCAAGGCGTTGAACACCGGCCCGTTGCTCGGCAAGAGGCCCAGGTGATGCTGATTGAACGCAGCGGAACACCGAACTCTGGTGATCCTGCAACCGCGGCAAAACGAACTTTTTTGTGACCGACCCAGGAGGAGGCCTGGGGCTGCTGTCCATGCCTGCGGAGTGTGGGCGCGGTATCGCATCCATGTCATAAGATGAGCGCGATAGGAACCCTCGGGGGAGCAATGTGTTTGATCTTTGGCAGGACACCCGAACGCTGGTGGTTCTCTGCGCGTTTTCTGCATACGACCCGCCACCCGCGTCAAAGACAACGCGCAGACAGCTTCAAACCCTGGAGCGGGTAGAGCCCACGCTCGATCGGCTGCAGACCCTCCTGGCGTCTGATGGCTGCAGGGCCGCGGGCATACAGTCTGTGTTGCTGCTCAACCAAGGCAAATTCGAATTGCTGCAGCGCTTGGAGGAAATTCGTGACGCCGTCATGGACAGACCTGGCGTCAACATGGTGGTGTTCTGGAGCGGGCATGGTCACACCGCCGAGAAGTCGTTCCGGTTGGCCGTGAGGAACACGCTGGCCCCGATCGGGTTTGAAGACGGTGTTGGCCTGGACGAAGTCCTGCGGCAATCGGGTGTGGCGCGCGTCGGCACATGGACCCTTTTTCTGGACGCCTGTTACGCGGGAGAAAGTCTCGGTGATGTGGTGGCCACGGCCCATGATCTGTTGAAAAGCGAAACCGGAACCTTACGCGGTTATGGTGCGCTGTGCTCCAGTTCCCCCTTCGAAAAATCGAGGGACAGTGTTTTTCTGGAGACCGTGATTGATGTCCTGGCACATGGGCCCAGCGCTGGCGTTCGAGCCTTCGCCGAAAGTGAAGGCGGTGGCGGCATGTTCAACCCCTTCAACAAGCTGCTGAGCCTGAGCGAATTGTTTGAAGCGGTCTCCAACGAGTACCGGGCGGATTCGGGTAAGTTTCAGGGCGCGGCGCCCTGGCCCATTCAAGGCGGGGCGGTCAACCCCCGGTTGTTTCCCAATCCGCAGTTCCAGGCGCAACAGCCCAGCCGCCTGGCGGAGAACGCCTACCGCGCCATCGCACGTGCCTCTGACCTGGAAAGTCATTTTTTCCCGAAGGCATTGGGCATCGACAACCTCGAATCGGGCTGGCATTTTGCAGGGCGCATGGAGGCCACCCGCAGCATTCTCGCCTGGATGGCGAGCTCGTCCCAGCGTACGGAAGACCGCCTCTATGTACTGGCCGCGGAAGGTGGCACAGGCAAGTCTGCACTGCTGGGCCGCCTGATTGCACTGACCGATGCGAATTACCGCAACAAAGCCAAAGCGCAAGGCTGGAATGAAAGCCTGGACCAACAAGCCGGCACCGTGCCCGAGCCCGACTGCATCGACGCCGCGCTGAGCTTGCGCAACCTGACCTCGCAAACGCTGGCCGAACACCTGGCCAGCTTGCTGGGGGCAGGGCGGTTCGGCAGCATCGATGAGTTTGTCGGGAAGTTGGTTGCCTCTTACCAGCGACCGGACAAAACCCCACCGTGCATCGTCCTGGACGCGTTGGACGAGGCGCTGGAACCTTCCGCCATCGTTCACCGCATCATTCATCCGCTGGTGAAGGCGGGCTGCAAGGTGCTGGTGGCGACACGGCGGTCGGCCCGGGCCAAAGGTGCCAGCGATTTGATCGCGGACCTGGGGGCTGCCCAGCTCTTTGAGTTGGACCACGACCAGCAAAGCTGGAACGACATTCACGCCTATGCACAAGCCCGGCTGGCTCAACGACCCGGTTGGGAGGCGCTGGCAGAACCCGCCGCCCGCCTGATCGCCGACCGCGCAGACAACAAGTTTTTGTTCGCCCGCATGGCCACCTCGTCGCTGTTGCGTAGAGTAGAAGTTCCAACGCTGGACGAGTTACAAGCACTAGTGGCCCGCGATGCGACCGAGGCCCTGACGCGAGAACTGGTCGCGCTGGATGAAGACTTCCAGCGCAGTTTTCCTTGCGATGGTGGTGGCGCCACCGCCATGCTCACAGCGCTGGCCTGGGGGGAGGGCGAAGGCGTCCCGATTCGTGATGGCATTTGGGCCGCCATGGCCGACGCGGTCGCTTCACTCAAAGGTCCGTTGCTGAAATTCGAAGAACATCACATCCTGTGGTTGTTGCGGGAAGCCGGCCGCTTCATCCAAGAGTCCGGTGACGGTGAGCAGGCGGTTTACCGCCTGTTCCACAAATCGCTGGTGGACCACTTTCAGCTCAGTCCATTCCCCAGAGACCCCTTGCCCCAGGCCCTGGACGAAAGAGTGGCCAGTGCCCTGGTGGCGTGTGTGAGGAAGTCGCTCGACTGGGCTTACACCAACCCCTACCTCATCCGCCACATGCCCGCCCATTTGGCCATGCGGCAGGATCAGATGGGCTTGAACCCGCTGCTGCTGAACTTTGATTGGATACAGGCAAGGCTGAATCACAGTGGCATCGAAGCCTTGCTGAGTGACTACCGCTTTTGTCAAAACGCCTACCCCGCCACCGCACGCCTGCACCGTACCCTGAGCATGGTCGCGCACATCTTGCGCGATCACCCGCAGCAGCTTATTCCCCAACTGCTGGGGCGCATCGCACCGGGCGTGCCCGACATCAGGCCGCTGCTGGACGGCACACCCGGTGCCAACTACAGCCTGCCTTCGCCATCACAAGAAGGGCTCAACGTCACGCAGCGGCTGATGCTGCAACTGCCGGTGCTGAACGTTGAACAACAAGGCGTGGGGCTGATCGATCGGACCCTGTCGCTCGATGGGCTGTTGGAACGGGCCAGGGCTTCGCTGCCAGGCCCACGCTGGATTCCGGAGTTGGGCGGTTTGGCGCAAGCGGGTGCTTTGGTTTACACGCTGCAGGGGCACCGAAACAGGGTCACCAGCGTGGCCCTGAGTGCCAACGGTCGAATGGTGGCCTCAGGCAGCGATGACCGAACGGTGCGTGTGTGGGATGCCAAGACGGGCCAAGCACTGCACACCCTGGAGCATGCGGGCGCTGTCACCAGCGTGGCGCTGGCCGCTGATGGTCGTGTCTTGGCCGCTGGCTGCCTCGACCATGCCGTGCACCTGTGGGACACGAGAACGGGCCGTGCCTTAAAAACGCTGCCGGGCCATGGGGGCCATGTCAATGGCGTGGCACTCAGTGCCGACGGCCAGATGGTGGTCTCCGGCGGCGACGACCAAACCGTGCGCGTGTGGGACGCTCAGTCCGGCCAGGTCAAGCACATCCTTCAAGGTCACACGAAGCCGGTCAGCCTTGTAGCACTGAGTACCGACGGAAGTACCCTGGCTTCAGCCAGCCGCGACCACACGGTGCGCTTGTGGGATGGGTTGACTGGCCGTGCACTTCATACCCTTCAGGGCCATGACGCTGCGGTGACCTGCATCGCTTTGAGCGCTGATGGCAAGACCCTGGCCTCTGGCACCGATGACGCAACGGTCCGGGTTTGGGATGTACAGGCTGGCCAATCCTTGTTGACGCTTGAAGATGTTCCAGGCAAGGTGACAAGCTTGGCCCTCAGCGCCGATGGTTGCACCTTGGTGATTGGCAGCGACGACCGCTGTGTGTACCTGCGCGAAGCGTCCACCGGCAAAGTCCTGAAGATCCTGCAAGGCCATGAGCACTGGATTACCAGCCTGTCAGTGAGCGCCGACGGCCTCACCGTGGTTTCCGGCAGTGACGATGACACTGTTCGGTTGTGGGATGCGCGTACCGGCCATGCCCCAGCGGCGCCTGGCGGGCATTCCAACACCGTGACCGCAGTGGCATTGAGCGCTGACGGCCGAACCGTGCTCTCTGGTAGCCGCGACCACACGGTGCGTTTTTGGAATGCACAGACTGGCCAGCCGTTGCACAGCCCGGTTGCCCACGACAAAGCGATCACCAGCGTGGCGTTGAGCGCAGATGGCAGTCTTGGCGTGTCCGCTGGAAAAGACAACACCGTGCGCCTTTGGGATGTTCAAAGCGCCATGGTTCTGCACACCTTGCTGGGCCACACCGGCGCGGTCACCACAGTGGCACTGAGCGCCGATGGCCGCACCGTGGTGTCGGGCAGCGAGGATCGCACGCTGCGCCTGTGGAACGCGCGGACCGGGGAGATGCTGCAGGTGCTGCGAGGCCATCAACAGGGCGTGACCAGCGTCGCATTCAGCGCCGACGGCCGCACCTTGGTCTCCAGCAGCTATGACGACACCATGCGGGTTTGTTGTGTTCAAACGGGCGAGACCATGTCTGTCCTGCACGGGCCGGCCAGTTGTCTCATCAGCGTGGCCTTGAGTGCAGACGGTGGTCGGATCGTCTCAGGCAGCGACGATGGGAAAGTGCGCATATGGGATGCGCCAACCGGGCAGCTTCTTCTCACCTTGCAAGGACATACCGACTGGGTCGCTTGTGTGGCACTGAGCGCCGATGACCGCACCGTCATCTCCGGCGGCAACGACAGAACTTTGCGTCTGTGGGATGCACAAACCGGCCGCCTGCTGGAAACCGTCACCTTCGACGCCTGGGTGCTGGCCATTGCGCTGGCCGAACGGGAGGGACTTCCCATCATGGCGGTGGCATCGGGGCACTCGGTGCTGCGGCTCACCCGCCTGGCAATCGCTAAGGCTGCTGCGTCACCACCACCCAGTCGCTGACCACGGGCCGCAAAGGGTCGGCTGAGCGCGCGGTCACTCGGTAGGTGCCGGGCTCCTTGAGGTTCAGTTCCAGCCGTGCACTGGCCCGGTCTTGAACCGTGATGACTTCTTCAAAGGCGGCCGCTGCCGGGGACTGAACCGCCTTCACCGTGACCGTGAGCCGGGCGGCACGGATGGCATCCATTTCGATTTCGAAGGCTTGGCCCGCCATGACCAAAGCAGGCACGGCCAGACCGAGGCTGCCATCAGACGGCTCGTCGCTCATGTAGCTGCGGGTGTCCAGCGGATTGGCCAGGTTTTGAATCGTGTGGGCCAGTGTTTTGGAGGAGGGCATGGACACGTGTTTCTCATCCATGGCAATCGCTCGGCCCGTGTCCAGCCACTCGATCGGCACCGCCGATGGGCCGGGAACGGTGCCGTCGCCTCGGAAGTACATCGGATCCTCCCTGGCCGGCATGGCAAACGCGGGGTCGTCTGACAGGGTCAATCGATGGTCTTGCCAAAGCGCGGATTGCGGTGTGCGCTGGCGCCGGTTGAACAGGCAGGTGATGTCGTAAGGCGAGGCCTCCCCCGCATCCATTCGCCGGATCACCGGTTCGCGAATTTTTTTGTGAAACTCCAGCGCCTCGCGCAGCCTTTGCGCGTTGATGTGGGGCAGGGGTGTCAGGCCCCCTGGCGTGGTCCCTGGGTTTGCTGTCGCGGGCATGGGCAACAGCGTGCCCATGTCAAAAAAGTCGGCCACGCGGGCCAGCACGTCACCGGAAGTGTCCGAGACCTTCACAACAGGCGCCTGGGGCAGCAGCTCATAGGTGGATGCAAAACTGCGGATCACGGCAGAGAAATCCAGCGGGCCGAACCCCATGCCGTTGACCAAGGCATTCAAGGCCTTGGGTGCGCCGCGGTGCGGGGTGGCGATGGTGATCAAGCGCCGGGTGATGTCTGCACCCCCCAGGTGCTCCAGGAAATACCGTGCCACCAGGCCGCCCATGGAATGACAAACCAACCACAGCCGGGCATCGGGGCCGCCTTGCTCGCGTTGCCATTCATGCAAACGGGCCCGCGCAAAGGCGTCCAGCGCTCGCGCCGCCCAACGGTTGGAGGCGCGCCAGTCGTAGGGGAATTTGAAGAACTGTCGGCTGGGGTCGTGAACCGCGCCTTTGAGTGTGTCGATCAAACCGTCGTAGTCGTCAACACCAAACCAGCCCGGAATGAGCTGGTTGTTGAACAAGTCTGTCGCGACCACATCGTCATCGGGTTTGCTGCTGCCGCCGTGAAAGGCCAAATCACCGCCCACCCAGTTCCAGATCAGGCGGGGCAGTGCGCCCACAGAGAGGTCATAGATGGGTTTCCCTCCGCGCTCCAGACGAGAGCCACCGATGCCGGGAATCAGGATGATGATGTCGTTGTTCATGAGGGGTACCACCACAAAGGTCGCGCTGACGGTGTTGACCATCGCATCAATAACGGAAGCTCAGGCCATCGGTTTCAAACTGCGATTCTCACTTGAAGGGCTTGCGTTCTTCCAGCTCATTCACATACTCAGCGATCCCCGCACCCTCCCGCTCCAAGAAGTCAGCCACCGCCTGCGCAAACTCTGGATGGGCCAGCCAGTGCGCCGAAAACGTCTCCACCGGCAACAAACCCCGCGCCATTTTGTGTTCGCCCTGTGCACCGCCTTCAAAGCGGCGAAAGCCCTGGTTCAAACACCAGATCAGTGGTTGGTAGTAGCAGGCCTCAAAGTGCAGGCAGGGCACATGCGCTGTGGCGCCCCAATAGCGGCCATAGGCAACTCCTTGTTCTTCATCGATCGCGACCAACGATGCCGCAACTCGTTCGCCGTCTCGCCGGGCCACGAACATCAACCAGTGCTGCGGCATGGTGCTTGCCATGCGGGCAAAGAAGTCGCGGCTCAGGTAGGGCGTGGAGTGGTGTTCCCGATAGGTGGTTTGGTAGCAGCGGTAAAAAAAATCCCAGTCGGCCTCTGTGATGGCCTGTCCTTGCAGGACATCGAAGACGATGCCCGCATCGGCCACACGGCGGCGTTCTTGCTGGATCTTTTTGCGTTTTTCCCGTTGCAGGCTGGCCAGAAAACCCTCGAAGTGGGGCCAGCGGCGTATGGTGCTGTGGGGGTTGGTGAGCGATTCGGGGTCTTGCCAGTGGAATTGCACGCCTTTTCTGAGCATCCAGCCAGCATCCATCGCGGCTTTTGTGTCCACCGCATCCAGGTACAACACATGCACCGAAGACGCGCCCAGCTCTGCGGCCAGTTGAGGCAGGACCTGCAACAACAAGGCCCGTGCGCTTGCGTCAGCGGCCATCAGGCGCGTGCCAGGCACGGGCGTGAATGGCACAGCGCCGAGCAGTTTGGGGTAATAACGCAAACCGTGCCGCTGGTAGGCCTCGGCCCAAGCCCAGTCGAACACATACTCGCCGTAGGAGTGGTCTTTCAGGTAAAGCAAACAAGCGGCCACCAACTGCTCTTGCCGAAAAACACAAACAAACCTCGGATGCCAGCCTGTGGCGGGCACAGCGCTTTGGGAGCTGTGCAGGGCCGCAAGGTACTCATGCCGTAAGAAGGGGGTGGGCTTGGCTTGCTGCGCCAGCAGGGCATTCCAGGCCCGGGCTTCAATGGCACACGGATCATCGAACACTCGAATAACATCGGCCTCTTGTTTTGAATTTGTTGAAGGCTCTTTTTGCATATGACTTCCGGTGTGGTTCAGGTGGCGCTGGCGCAAATCAATGTCACTGTGGGTGATTTGGCTGGCAATGCCGCGAAAATTGTCGAATTCTCCAGGCGCGCCCATGCCCTGGGTGCGCGTGTGGTGTTGACGCCCGAATTGAGCCTGTGCGGTTATCCGCCTGAAGACTTGCTGTTGCGCCCGGCCTTCATTCAGGCCTGCGCACAGGCGCTGCGCGATTGTGCGGCTGCTTTGGCCGACCTGCCTGATTTGTTCGTGGTGGTGGGTCATCCGTTTCAGCGTGGTGAAGTGGGTGATGTCAGAACGAAATCGCATGCCGTGCCCCTGCGCCACAACGCCGCCTCGGTTCTCCACGCCGGGCGCGTCACGGCCACCTACGCCAAACGCGAGCTGCCCAACTACCAGGTATTTGACGAACGCCGCTACTTTGCCTCGGGACGCGGGTTGAATGCCGCAGCAGACGAGGGTGCTGTGGTGTTTGAAGTCAACGGCCTGCGTTTCGGCCTTTTGATTTGTGAGGATGCGTGGTTCGATGAGCCTGCCGCCGCTGCGAAAAAGGCAGGCGCAGACGTGTTGTGTGTGCTCAATGCATCTCCCTTTCACTTGGGAAAAGTCGCGGAGCGCGAAGCCCGCATGGCGCAGCGGGCCCGGCAGTCAAACACCCCACTGCTTTATGCACACCTCACTGGCGGGCAAGATGAGGTGGTGTTTGATGGCGCTTCCTTTGCCTTGAACGCCGATGGCACCGTGGGCGCGCGTGCGGCCATGTTTGAAGAGGCCCTGACCCTGGTCGAGGTCTCAAAAACCCATGCTTTGGGTGCAGTTCAGGAGGTCCCCAGCTTACACGCGCAGGCCTGGTCTGCATTGGTGACGGGCGTGCGGGACTATGTAGGCAAGAACGGTTTTCCTGGCGCGTTGATCGGCTTGTCCGGCGGCATCGACTCCGCGGTGGTGCTGGCCATTGCGGTGGATGCGTTGGGTGCAGACAAGGTCAGGGCGGTGATGATGCCTTCACCTTACACAGCGAGCATCTCTTGGGAAGACGCGCGCGACATGGCCGAGCGCTTGCAGGTGCGTTACGACGAGTTGTCCATCACCCCGATTTTTGAAGCCTTCAAAGCCAGCTTGAAGCAAGAGTTCGCGGGCCGCGCCGAAGACACCACCGAAGAAAACATCCAGGCTCGGGTGCGCGGCACTTTGCTGATGGCCCTGTCCAACAAGTTCGGTTCCATCGTGCTGACCACGGGCAATAAAAGTGAGATGGCGACGGGTTACTGCACTTTATATGGCGACATGGCGGGCGGTTTTGCTGTCATCAAAGATGTCGCCAAAACCTTGGTTTATGAATTGGCGCAGTGGAAAAACCAACAAACTGCTGCGTCAAGCCAAGGCGAATGGATCCCTCGGCGCATCATCACGCGGCCTCCCTCAGCCGAGTTGCGAGCCGACCAAACCGACCAAGACAGCCTGCCACCCTACGAGGTGCTGGACGCGATTTTGCAGCGCTACATGGAAGAAGACCAAAGCATCGAACAAATCGTAGCGGCGGGATTCGACGCTGCCGATGTGGAGCGTGTGACGCGCTTGATCAAAATCAACGAGTACAAACGCCGACAGGCGCCCGTGGGCATCCGCATCACCCACCGCGCTTTTGGACGTGATTGGCGCTACCCCATCACCTCACGTTTTCGCGCATAGATTGATCCATTTGATCACCCTAGACTCATTGCAACCACTGTCCTATCGGAGACACCATGAAACAGATCACCTCCATCATCAAACCCTTCAAACTCGAAGAAGTCCGTGAAGCCCTGGCCGCGGTGGGTGTGACCGGCTTGACCGTGACTGAAGTGAAGGGTTTTGGCCGCCAAAAAGGCCACACCGAGCTTTACCGTGGTGCTGAGTATGTGGTGGATTTTTTGCCCAAGGTGAAAGTCGAGGTCGTCGTGAAAGACGCAGATGTTGACCGCTGCATCGAAGCCGTTATCAAAGCCGCTAAAACGGGCAAGATCGGCGACGGCAAAATTTTTGTCACCCATGTCGAGCAGGTGGTGCGGATTCGCACGGGCGAGACGGATGAGGCGGCCGTCTAGTTTTTTTTGGTGACACTCCACGACATCTCGGATCAGCACGATGCTGATGCTCCTTCGCAGTCGCTGGACTAAATTGGAACGATGCAATTAAAGTGTCTGGTTGAAAACCCACTTGAATCGTTGTCAATCACTGAGC
>Ga0315907_10002803_pt1 | contig 21416 bp, 15 predicted proteins | sample LakEriMetagenome_3_FD_203525 | JGI IMG/M metagenome (GOLD analysis project Ga0315907, IMG submission 203525) | Freshwater fungal communities from buoy surface, Lake Erie, Ohio, United States - Buoy 12 MA123 | ecosystem: Environmental > Aquatic > Freshwater > Lake > Lake biofilm | place: USA...
CATCCTCGCAGCGGCGGCGGCCTGACGGCTTGCGCAGGTGCGCGTAGTAGCCACTGCGGCTTGCGGCGAAAGCAGTGCAGAGCTCGTCGATGTGATACTCGTGGCGCATGGCGGTGATCATCTCGAAACGCTCTTCGGGTCCTGCCCCATGATGGCCATGGCCTTTTTTAAAATGTCGCGCTGACGGGTCATGAATTCGAGTTCGTCGCGCAGCCGGGCGTTATCCGCCAGCGCCGTAGCGAGTCACCTACGCGGCGAGGGTGATTGTGCTGATGCCGAGGTTGCGGGCCACCTGCGGCCGCGACCGCCCTGTCTGCTGGAGCAGGCGGACGGCGTCGAGCTTGAAGGCCTCGTCGTAGCGTTTGCCGGTGGGGGCGGTGCCCCCGTTCCTGGTCGTCGTCTTCATGTCGTGAAGTTTGGAGTTTATGCGTTCCGTGTCCACCATATCCCGGAACCCTCACATGAGGGCGGCCCTTATTTTGCGAGGGTGACGGTGACGATCTGTTCGGGTTCGTCTGTGACGGTGAGGGTGACTGAGGATTTTGGTCCATCGGTGTTCTGGCTGCCATGGAGGGCAGAGATTTCGTAGGTGTGGCCTGGGACGAGGTCGAATGGGAGGATGTTATTGAGGTCGGCGGTGTTGCTGCTGCTGGTGCCTGCGAGTGGGGAGGCAGGGTTGGCCTTATCGGTGACGGTGACGGGGGTGGCGACGCGCTGGCCGCTGGGTTTGTCGAGGACGCGGACGAGGACGCGGACCTTGCCTGCGGGCGGGGCGGATTTTTTCCGGGTGTAGCGGGCGGTGACATTGACGGCGTTGACCTGGCTTGAGCCGCGGGCCCATGGGAGAGGGAATTCGATTCCTGTGCGGCGGAAGCTGCTTGCGTAGATGCGGTGGAGGGGATTCGAGTCATCGGCGGAGGCGGCATCGCCGGTGAACCAGCCGTGATTGAGGCCTTTGCCGTCGGGTTCGGCGGCTCCGGCGAAGTGCCAGTCGCCGCGGTCCCAGATTTCGATCCATGTATGATTGCCGCGCATGTTGGTCCACATGGGAGTACCGACGACGCGGGCTGGGATGCCGACGGCGCGGCAGGCATCGACGAGGAGGATGGAGAGGCCGGTGCAGGTGGCGACGCCGCTTTCCATGGTTTCGAGGGAATTCTGGTGGGGCTTTTTGCGTCCGGTGGAATAGCGGACCTTGACGGTGCCGAAGAGTTTCTGATTGAGCGCGTGGGCGGCGTCGGCGGCTGTCTGGCAATCCTTGACGAGGGGAGCGGCGATGCTGCGGATGCGGGCGCGGCTGTCGGCCCTTGTTTCGTTGAGGCTGGCGTAGGGGAGGACGTCGTTGAGAAAGACCTCCTTCGGGACATCCTTGGCCCATGGGGCGGCGGCCATGGCTTCGTAGGCCTGGGCCACATTGGCGAGCAGGTAGGCGGCGCTGAGCGACTTCGCATCGGCTTCCGGCATGTTTTCGATGAGGAACTGCATGCCTTCGCGCTGGGCCTCTGGAACTTCCCTGAGGGCGCGTGTCAGTTCCGTGGCGTGTTCGCCTGCGGACTGGAGGGCGGTGGTGGTGGTGGCGGGCCACCAATCGTCGGCTGCGTGCGAGAGCGAAGCCTGGCAGAGCGTCAGCGAGAGGGCGGCGAGGGAAGGGAGGAAGGATTTCATGGTTTGCGGGGGAGTTGCTGGATGAGGGCGTCGTGGCGGATGGACCAGGTTTCCGTGGGATGGCCGGGGCGCTGCAGTTCGACCATGCAGAGGTAGCCGTCCGGGGTGAGGTGGATGATTGGAACGCCGACGGGTCCGGGGGACGGGGAGGAATCCAGTCCGAGTTCCGGGAGTCGTTCGGCCCAGCGCTGGTGGCGGGCTCGGAAGTCGCGTTGCGCGTAGTAGACCTCGTGGAGCCGGTTGCGGGCTGGGGCCGACGGATCGGGGATGAAGGAGGTGGTGCCGGGAGGGTTGGAAGTGAACTGGACGTAGCCCCAGCGTTCCGGGCGGTGCATGTCGATGATGCCCTGAGCCGACCAGATCCAGTTGTTTTCCGGGGTTTTGGGAAGCTTGTGGTATTTTCCGTCGCGCACTTCGGTTTGCCATTCGACGCGGGAGAAGCCGAGGCGCCATTGGTCGCCTTCGGCGGGCGGGCTGGTGCGTCGGGCTGCTTCGCCGAGGACTTTCCATGGGATGGCGATTTCGACGGACCAGCCTTCGTCGGTATCGCTGGGGTCATTGATGGTGCCGCGGACGTGGACGGCGGTGCGCAGGCCGGGGATTTCCCATGCGTTCATGGCGGGTCCGCCGTCCTTGTAGGGTTTGGGGAGGAAGAGGTCCCAGCCTGTGTTGAGGGCATTCATTTCGAATTCGTAGTATTCGTGGGAATCTCCATTGGGGTCGATGAAGACTTCGAAGTCGGGGTCCTGGAAGATGACGGCGTCGTGCTGGGTGATGGTGCCCCAGACGTGGGGTTCCTCGAGGTCGGCGGTGATGTAGAGGCAGTTTTCGTCCCAGAGCATTTTGGCGCGGGTACGGAATCTTGGCTTTGGTTTGGCGTCGCCTTCGATGTCCACGAAGTCGTCGGTCCACGCGGCGGTTTCCCATGCCTTGTCGTCGGTTTTGCCATCGATTACTGGCGGAGTGGTGGTCTTTTGGCAGACGTAGCCACGTGGGACGATGGGCTGCATGCGCTGCAGCCATTCCGTGAGTTGTCCGGGTGGCGTGGGTGGCTGCTGGGCCGGGGACGAAGCGGACAGGGCGGCGGCAGCGGAGAGAAGGGCGGCGGATTTCCTCATGCTGCATTGTGCGGGTCGGCGGCGGAGTGTGCAATCTTCAATCGGCTGTGGTTGCGTGCGGCGGTGAATCTGCGGAGGCGGCGGTTTGTTCCGGGAACGGGCAGGCGGCGCAGTCGCTGGTGTCGCGGCGGCAGAAGTCGTCGTAGATCTGAAGGATGGCCTGCTGGTGCCAGAGTCTGGTGATGCGTCCGGCGGCGGCGGCTTCGCTGCCGAGGAGGCGGATGGTGGCGCGGCGCAGGGCTTCGGAGGGGGCGGTGGCTGGGAGGCGGGCGTAATCGTTCCAGAGGTCCGGTTGGGCGCGGATGAGAACCGGGTAGCAGAGATTGGCCATGATTTCGGAGGCGCGGCCGCCTCCGAGGATGGCGATGGGTTTGTGCGAGGGAGAGGCAGTCAGGGTATAGTGGTGGGACCAGAAGGGGTGCGTGAGTGAAGTCAGGGCGGCCTTGAAGCGTTTCGGGTGGAAGGCTGCCGGGTTGAGGAGGGGGCGGATTCTTCGCCAGGTGGAAGCGATTGTGGCGAGTGCGGCGACGCGGCGCTGCGGGTGGTTGGCAGGGCGGGTGCCGGTGAGGTTCCATGTGATGGGTGCGTGTGGTTCACCGGGCGAGAAGGCGGCCCGGTAGCGCCACCATGTTTCCCAGAGGCGGCGGGCGTAGTGGCGAGACTCGTGGTTTTCCGGGCCAGCGCCGCGTCCGTCGAGGAAGCCGGCGGCTCCGAAGAGGAGGGCTTCTGTTTCGAGGGGTCGTTTCAGGAGCCAGCGGAGCGGGAGGCGCTGGCTGAGGACTGTCATGGCGAGCTGATTGCGGCTGTAGCCGAGGGCGGCGGCCATGCCCTGCCACCATGCCTGGTCCTCGCCGTGTACTGAGGCCACCTGATGCCAGTGGCGGGCCTTGCGTGCGAGCCGGAAGAGGGCGGCTTCCCGGAGCAGGTGCAGCCATGCGGTTTCGGGAAGCGAGCGCAGGGATGCGAGGCAGCGTCCGGGATGGGCTTTGGGTACGGGGACGGCGCGTGGGGAAATGCCCGTGGCATCGAGCTGAACGGTGGGAATTTCGCGGTGGGACGAGGTGCGGGTGAACCATTCACCGTTCCCGCTGTTGTGCAGGCAGAGGTGGAGCACGACGCCGTCGTAGGCAGGATTGGAGGCGTGTCCGTGGGTTTCCCAGTCGCGGACATCGAGGTCGAGTTCGATGCTGCCGGACCGGGAGGCTCCATTGATTTCGATGACGCAGTCCCGGAAGTCCGGGCCGGCTCCATGGTTCCACCAACCGAACTGGATGATCCGGACTGGTTCGCCGCGGGATGTGATGAATTCGCGGCCGAAGTGACCTGCGAACCAGCGGCTTTGCCATGCGAGTTCGCTGCCTGGCAGGATGCGTTCGTTTTCCGAGAAGAGTTCCGGTTCCTGCAGGCGGGAGGGGCTGGCGGGGATCTGCATAATTAGCCGCAGATACGGGGAGTCCGCGAAATCTCGGTAAAAAAGGGGAGAGGCCATGGGGTGGGCAGGTTTACGGCAACTCGCGGAGCTGTTTGAGGAGAGCGCGGGCGGCTTCCGATTCTGGGAGCTTGCCGAATTGTTCGGCGGCATCGCGGAGCACCTTGATGGCGGCCTGGCGGTCGCCGTCGCGGCGGAGGACATCGGCGCGGGCGAGGGCGATGCGGAGCTGGTCGGCTGGCGTGCGGTAGGCGGCGGCGGCTTTGGTGAGCCATGGGGTTGCTTCGCGGGCGGCCTTGGCTTTGCCGGCCTGGGCGTGGAGGCCCATGAATTCGTAGATGGTGCCGCTTTCGAGGCGCTGGGCGGCGTCGCTGAGATTCTGGAACAGTTCGCGGCGGTCTTCGGGTTTGCCCCAGCGGAGCATGGCGAGCCGGAGGGCGCGGTAGTCGGCCTCGCGTTTGCGGTCGGCTTCCGGGTAGACGGCGAAGGGGCGGTAGAGGGGGTCGCCGACCATGGTAGTCATCCATGAGAGGACGGGGGTGGCATTCCATGCGGCCTCGGCGACGGTCCAGCCGGCGAGCATGCGTTCCATCATGATATCGAGCCATGGGCACATGCTGAGGTAGGGTTCCCAGACATTGCCGGGGGCGAAGGCGGCTCCGCGCAGGAGCAGGGGGGCGGTCCAGTAGCCGACGGGATTGCTGAGCGTACTGGCGCTGAAGGAGTGGATGTGGCAGGCGATGGCTCCTTTGGTGAAGCGGAAGCCTGGGTTGAGGAAGGGACCGTCGACGTGTTCTGTGTACCAGCCGAGGTAGATGGCTGCCCCGGTCATCGGGTAGTTTTTCGGGAACGTGGTGGGCAGGGAGTCGACGATGGTGGGAAAGCCGTTCCGTTCGAGACCGGCGGCGCATTTCTGCAGCCATTCTTCGCCCTGTCGGTATCCGCTTTCGTTCTTGAGGGCGAAGTCGATGTAGGCGCGGCCGTAGAGGCCGCCTTCCTGTTCCACGGCGATGGCGTCATCGATGAGGCGCAGCGCGGTGGCTTTGTCCGGTCCATCGATTCTGCCGGTCAGGAAGATGGGGGCGAGGGCATTCTGGGCGAACGGTTTGGGGTTCCGGAAGAAGGGATTGTTGAGCGGGCCGCTGGTGACATGGTCGAGCACGCCGAGGCAGGCGAGTTCGGAATCGACGCTGGCGGCATTGACCTTGAGCGGTTCCGGGGGGACTTCCTGACCGGTGCGGGGGTCGCGCCCGGGAGGTTTTTCACTGATGCGCAGGGGGACGCCGCGTACGGTGACGATGATGCGCTTGCTGGCCTTGATGGCAATGTTTCCCTCCTTGGGGACGCTGCCGATTTCCCACCAGCGGCGTTCTGTGAAGACTGCGCGGAGGGGCAGGTCAATTTCCCGGAAGAACTGGTCGCGCGTGATGGTTTCGGTGGTTGGGCACTTGAGGGCGACGAGGTTGGTGGCGGGAATGCTGCGGGCCTTGGCGTAGTATTCGGCGACTTCCTTCGAGTCCGGATGGTTTTCGTTGTAGACGACGACCGTGGCAGGTCGGTAATCGAAGACGCCTGTGTCCTGGCCTGACGCGGTGGCAGCCAGCACGAGCAGAAGCATGATCCATGCGGGGCGGAGAAATTTCACAGGCATGCAAAGTAGTACGGGTCTGCGATTCTGCCAGGACGGTCTTTCCGGAAATCTGCAGGGAGGGAGCGGAGTGCGGCGGGGATTCACCCCGCATTCACGTTATCGCTCTGCTTTGCATGGGAGGGGCGTGGCGAGGAACGGTGATGGTGTATCCTTCCTCCACTGAACAACCCCCCAGATTCCAGTCATGAAATCCTCCCGCCGCCGTTTTCTCCGTGGTTCCCTTGCCGGAGCTGCGACTCTTTCCGTGCCGATGAGCACCTGGGCCCGTCCCATCGGGGCCAATGACCGCATCAATGTGGCGGTGATCGGGGCCCGCGGACAGGGGGGTGGACACTATGGCGATGCGCTCCGCAATGCGCATGGAGGCCAGGCCATGGCCGTGTGCGATGCCGACATGGCGATCGTCAATCAGCGCAGGGAAGCAGCCGACAAGGCATCCATCAAGGTGGAGGGCTACCAGGATTACCGGAAGCTGCTGGAGAACAAGGATGTCGACGCCGTCATCATTGCCACGCCGAATCATCTGCATTCGCTCATTGCCATCGCCGCGCTCCAGGCCGGCAAGCATGTCTACGTGGAGAAGCCGGTCAGCCATAACATTCACGAAGGCCGCCTGCTCGCGGAGCATGCCCGGCGGCATCCGGAGCTGATCTGCCAGCATGGCATGCAGCGCCGGTCCGACGAGACCTGGGTCAAGATCATGGAGTTTGTGAAGACGGGAGCGATCGGCAAGCCGGTTGTTTCCCGCGGATTCTGCTACAAGAAGCGCGAGAATATCGGCAAGGTGAGTGGTCCCCAGCAGCCGCCGTCTACGGTCGATTACAGTCTCTGGTGCGGGCCGCGGGAAATGGAACCGGTCAACCGCAGGCAGTTTCACTATGACTGGCACTGGCAGTGGGCGTGGGGCAATGGGGATATCGGCAATCAGGGCCCCCACCAGCTGGATGTGGCCCGCTGGCTCCTTGGCGACCCCGAGATGCTGCCAGAGCGTGTCATCAGCATCGGGGGCCGCTTCGGTCTCGATGATGACGCCACCACTGCGAACACGCAGATTGCCTTCTACGATTTCAAGCCGATCCCGATGATCTTCGAAGTCCGCGGGCTTCCGCAGAGCGACATGAATTTCCGTGGCCGCATGGACCGCTACAAGGGAGTTGTCGACATCGGCAACGTCCTTGAATGCGAGGGTGGCTACGTGGCAGAGGGCAAAGCGTACGACAAGGACGGCAAGGAGGTCGCCAAGTTCAACAAGAACGACGGAGCCGGGCACCGCCGTCACTTCTTCGATGCCATCCGCAAAGGCAAACTCGAGGCCACGCACGACGCGCAGACTGGGCACCAGGCTGCCTCCCTTGCCCACATGGCCAACCACAGCTACCGTCTTGGCAAGGTCACGCCGCCTGACCAGATCCGCGAGCACCTCAAGGCCAATCCACTCTTCACGGAAACCTTCGAGCGCATGCTCACTCACCTCAAGGACAACAAACTGGAAGCTGAACTCGCGAAGATCACGGTCGGCCCGATGCTGACGATCGATCAGAAGACGGAAAAATACGTGGGTGAATTCGCCGGCGAAGCCAACGCCCTCGATATGGAAGTCTACCGCAAGGAATTCAGCCTGCCTTCCGTGTGAGTCTGTAGCGGCACGGATCGGCCATCAAAGCGACTCCATTCATCGGGGCGGCCCGGAACGACGGTTCCGGGCCGCCTTTTTTTTCGGGCGGCTGTTCGCGGGAGAGTGCCGGGGGAGGTCGCGGGTAGGGTATGCGGCAAAACAAAAAGAGCGGCGCTCGAAATATTTTCGTTGTGCGAGCCGCATTTTCGGCTAAGCTGCATGAATGAATACAAAACCTCCACATGACTCCCTGATTCTCCCTGCTGATGAGATGCCGAACCTGAACCGGCGGCGGGCCTTTCTGAGGACGGCTGGGTCGGCCTCCCTGTTAAGTCTTGTTGCGATGGAGCCGGCCACGGCGCAGGTGAAGGCGCTCCTGCAGGAGTCCTCCCCGGGGACAACGCCTCCGGAATCGGCGACCAAGCCGCCGCCGTCGTCGACGAAGCCAGGTGTTGGAAGCTCTGGTGCGGGCACCAGCCCGACGAAGCTCTGCATCAAGGCCCTGCCGGAGACCTCCAAGCTGGCTGCGAAGGATCTGCGGCTCACGGAGATTGGAGGCACCCGCTACAATCTGCTCTTCCAGGCATGGGATGGGCCGAAGCATGCGCCTGCCGGGATGGTTTCTGCGAAGCTCAGAGTGGTCTCGCAGATCTTCAAGTGGGGGGGCCGCCTTGAGGGGTATCCGGGGATCACCGCGGACATGCACGTCGGCTCGCTGCTTGGGCAGATCGTCGGCCGCAAACTGGTCTGCACGCCGGAGACGCTGGCGAACTCACCTGCCGCCGACAGCGGGTGGATTCTTGCGGATCACGGTGCGGAGAACCTCTACAACACGTCGCATTACTACCGGTGGATCACGAGTGAGGGAAAGGTGAAGATCGAGAGGGAAGGGGAAGACTTTGTTTTCAAGCGGACGGACCTCTCGCTGAGTTTCTTCATGACGACGCTGTCGTACCGGATCGGCACAGAGCCGCCCAAACCTCCCGACAAGTCGCACATCGGCAAGCCCGTGGAGACAGGAACGCTTGCTTTTGGTCTTTCCCTCCGGGTCGTATCCGCGATATAATCGTTTAAATATCATGAACGCCAAGACCAATTCCGCAAACCGGTTCCTTCTGCTGCTGGTGGCTTTGCTGCTGCCATTTGCGGCTGTGGGGGTTTATTATCTGGCACAACAGGGCCGCAGCGAGGCGCGGAACCCGGGGTCACCGTCGGCGGTGGCGGCCCGACCGGCGGCTGCGGTGGCTGAAGCAGCGGGGCAGAAGGAAGTCCAGCTGCCCCCGGCGGCGGCTCCCAAGCCCAGAATCGAGACCCTCGATCAGCTAGTGGGCCGGTTTGCGGAAGGGTCTCTTGAAATGGTCGACGAGGCATGGAGCCTCAACGGTCTGACGATCGACAGCTTCGAGATGACGGAGCAGGAATCGACCGCGGTCCAGAACGCACTCAATTCTGCCCGGACGGAGCTGATGGCGGCGGCCCAGAAGCATCTGGCGCCGGATCCCGAGCGGACTACGGACAAGAAGCAGGCCTTCATCATGAAGCCGTTTCCGGAGGAAGGGGCGGCGCTGCGGGCGAAGATGATGGACGGAATCACGGAAGTGCTGGGGGCCGAGCGTGGCCGGCAGTTCAGCAGCGCGTTTCCGCAGCAGAGTTTCTGCGGCGATTTCGGAAACCTTGAGGTCCGGATGAACGTGACTCCGCATCTCATTGCGGACAAGACGGGCCTTGTCGTGAGCTATCAGTGCTTCCAGCCTTCCGATGGAAGCCGATGGGGTTCCGGTCACATGGGGCTCAGCGAGTTGGAGAAAAGCATGGGGTTGATACTCGAAATGGAGTAGGATGGCAGCCAGTGAGCCGCCTCGGCCGGGGAAAGCGGCGGCCCGGCGTGTCCGGTGGCCGCTGCTTTTTGCCGGGGCCCTGTGCCGCTTCCCGGGGTTGGCCAGCGGGAAGGGGGCGGCAGGGAGTGAGAAATCCCTCCGGAAATCGCTTTTCTTCCGTCTGCAGCGCGTAACATCGGTGTACTCTGCCGACCCATTTTCCCATGAAACACCTTCGCGAACTTCAGGATGACCGTGAGATGCTGACGATGCTGCCTCCGCATGTGCGCGGGCGGGTCATGAATACGATTCAGAATGTCACGGTACTGGAAAAGGAGCCGGGGCTTGGGGTGATTCAGTTTGATCTGCTGAGCCGGCTCATGAAGGACCGCATCATCTTTCTTGGTGAGCAGGTCTCGGATCCGCTGGCGAATTATCTGATCGCGCAGATGCTGTACCTCCAGATGCAGGACCCCGGGAAGGACATCAGCATTTACATCAACAGTCCTGGTGGGAGCGTCACGGCCGGGCTGGCGATTTACGACACGATGCAGTTTGTGACATGCGATGTGAACACGTACTGCATGGGAATGGCGGCGAGCATGGGAGCGGTGCTGCTGTGTGCGGGCACCAGGGGGAAGCGGTACTGCCTGCCGAATTCGCACGTCATGATTCACCAGGTGAGTGGCGGGGCCCAGGGAACAGCCAGTGACGTCGAGCGGACCGTGGAATTCATGTTCGGTCTCAAGAAGCGTCTCAATCACATTATTGCGCATCACACGGGCAAGACGGCCGAGCAGGTCGAGCGGGATGCCGACCGCGACAAATACATGTCGGCGGACGAGGCCTGTGCGTATGGGTTGGTCGACAAAGTTCTCCAGAACAAAAAGGAACTGGCGGGGGGGCAGCCTCCGGCGTAAGCAGCGCACGTTCCCCCTGAACCTGACCACCTCATGGCACGCGCGACGAATCTGACCATGTGTTCTTTCTGCGGAAAGAGCCACTCGGAAGTAAAAAAGCTCATTGCGGGGCCGGGGGTTTACATCTGCGATGCGTGCATCGGCGTGTGCAGTGACATTCTGGAGAAGGAACTGGCGGCGGAACATGCGGATCCGGATGCGCCTCCTCCGCTTCCGCGGCTGACGGTTCCGCGTCCCGTCGAGATCTACCGTCACCTTGAGAATTATGTGATCGGGCAGGATCATGCCAAGAAGGTGCTGTCGGTGGCGGTGCACAATCACTACCGGCGCATTCAGCAGACGATGCAGCATGAGGAGAACGGTTCGCCGTTTCAGAAGGCGGCGGAGCGTTATCCGGATGTGGAACTGGAGAAGAGCAATGTACTGCTGATTGGACCGACGGGCAGCGGCAAGACGCTGCTGGCGCGGACCCTTGCGAGGATGCTGGGAGTGCCGTTCAGCATTGCGGATGCGACCACCCTGACGGAGGCGGGCTATGTCGGGGAAGATGTGGAGAACATCATTCTGAGACTTCTGCAGGCAGCGGATTTCGATGTGCGCCGCGCTGAAATGGGGATCATCTACATCGATGAGATCGACAAGATCGGGAAGAAATCCGAGAATGTGAGCATCACGCGCGATGTCTCCGGCGAGGGGGTGCAGCAGGCACTTCTCAAGATGCTGGAGGGAACGATCTGCAATGTGCCGCCCCAGGGCGGGCGGAAGCACCCGCAGCAGGAGTATATCCAGGTGAATACGTCCAACATCCTCTTCATCTGCGGGGGGGCCTTTGTGGGAATCGATCAGATCATTGCCCGGCGTACGGCGAAGAACACGGTCGGCTTCGGTTCGCTTGAGGAGAATGCCCAGCGGTCGAAGGCGGCCCGGGAGGCCAGCGTGCTGCGGAAGATCACGCCGGAGGACTTGCTGACCTTTGGACTGATTCCTGAATTCATCGGCCGGCTCCCGGTCATCAGCACGCTGGAACAGCTCTCGGAGGACGACCTGCTGAGGATTCTGACGGAGCCGAAGAATTCGCTGATCCGGCAGTACAGCAAGCTGCTCTCGCTGGATGGGGTGGAACTGCAGATCACGCGGGACGGTCTCCAGGCCCTGGCGGCGGCGGCCCTCAAGCGCGGCACGGGGGCGCGGGCGCTGCGGTCGATTCTCGAGGAAATCATGCTGGAGATCATGTTCGAGGTACCGGGCCGGGACGATGTGAAGAGCGTGGTCATCAACCGTGCCACGGTGGAGGAACGGAAGCCTCCGGTGATCCGCAAGGGCCGCCGCAAGGGTCAGGATGCGGCCTGATGGCTGGTGGCGGGCGCTGGGCGTCAGTCTTCCTTGCGGGATGCAACTCCCGGTTTGACTAGCCCCGGGCAATGCATACCTTCGGCCCCTCCTTTCCCGGATCCAGGTTCATTCGTGTCCGCGTGCTGCGGCAGCGCTGTGCCATCCGATTCATCACCAAACCTAACAAACCAAACACAACATGCCTGCCAAGAAAGCCGCCGCGAAATCCTCCGGCAAATCCACGAAATACGTCTACACCTGGGGTGCTGGAAAAGCCGATGGCGACGGCTCGATGAAGGCCCTGCTCGGAGGCAAGGGAGCCAACCTTGCGGAGATGACGCGCATTGGTCTGCCGGTGCCTCCCGGGTTCACGATCACGACGGAAGTCTGCACGTATTTTTACGCGAACCGGAAGTCGTATCCGGTCACGCTGCAGTCCCAGATGGAAGCCGGGGTGAAGAACATGGAGAAGATCATGGGCTGCAAGTTCGGGGATGCGAAGGGCATGCCGCTGCTGGTGGCGGTGCGTTCCGGGGCGCGCGATTCGATGCCTGGGATGATGGATACGATTCTGAATCTGGGTCTGAACGACCAGACGGTGCTGGCGCTGGTGGCGGCGACGAACAACGAGCGTTTTGCGTGGGACTGCTACCGGCGCTTCATTCAGATGTACGGGGATGTGGTCCTTGGCGTGCAGAAGCGGGAAGGGGAGGACCATGAGCCGTTTGAAGTGGTCATTGAGAGCTATAAGCACGACAAGTATCACAAGGACATTCTGGATTCCGACCTGACGTCGGACGACCAGAAGGAACTGGTGAAGCGTTTCAAGGCGCTTGTGAAGGAGCGGACGGGCAAGGTATTCCCGAATGATCCGTGGGACCAGCTGCGTGGTGCGGCGGGGGCGGTGTTTGGTTCGTGGATGAACGACCGCGCCATTGTGTACCGCCGCAAGTACAACATTCCTTCGGAGTGGGGCACTGCGGTGAACGTGCAGGCCATGGTCTACGGGAATACCGGAAACGATTCTGGATCCGGGGTGGCCTTCACGCGGAATCCGGCGAATGGGGTGAATGAATTCTACGGTGAATTCCTCATCAATGCGCAGGGCGAAGACGTGGTGGCTGGGGTGCGCACGCCTGAGCCGGTGGCGCAGCTGAAGAACGAGATGCCGAAGGCGTATGCCGAGCTGCTCAAGGTGCGTGCCACGCTGGAGAAGCACTTCAAGGATGTGCAGGACGTGGAGTTCACGATTCAGTCGGGCAAGCTGTTCATGCTGCAGACCCGCAATGGGAAGCGCACGGCTGCGGCGGCGCTTAAGTTTGCCAGCGACATGGTGAAGGAGAAGCTGATTGACTGGGAGACCGCGGTGCTGCGCAATCCGGCTGATCAGCTTGAGCAGTTGCTGGCTCCGGATTTCGATGTGGCGGAAATCAAGAAGGCGAAGGCGCTGGCCACGGGCCTGCCGGCTGGACCTGGTGCTGCCTCTGGCGTGATCTATCTGAATGCGGACCGGGCGGCTGCTGCTGCGGAGAAGGGGGCCGACGTGCTGCTCGTCCGCAATGAAACGTCGCCGGAAGACCTGCGCGGGATGATTGCGGCGGTGGGGATTCTGACGGCCAAGGGCGGGGTCTCCTCGCATGCTGCGCTGGTGGCTCGTCAGATGGGCAAGGTCTGCATCTGCGGCGCGAGCGCCGTGGAGATTGATTACGACAAGAAGACCGTGAAGATTGCGGGTCAGACCTTCCGTGAAGGGGTAGACAGCCTCTCGATCGACGGGACGGCCGGCACGATTTACGGCGGCAAAGTGAAGACTGGTCCATCCAGTATTGTGATGGGCCTGCTGTTTGGCGACAAGGCAGCGCAGAAGACGGAGAAGTTTGCGCAGTTCAGGCAGCTCATGGACTGGTGTGCCAAGGCCACGCGTCTGGATGTGCGCACGAATGCCGACAATCCGGAGCAGACGGCGCAGGCGATTGCGTTTGGGGCTCAGGGGATTGGACTGACCCGTACGGAGCACATGTTCTTCGAGGGTGACCGCATTGATGCCGTCCGCGAGATGATTCTGGCGGAGACGGTGGAAGCGCGCCGCAAGGCCCTTGCCAAGCTCCTGCCGTATCAGCGCGAGGACTTCACTGGCATCTTCAAGGCCCTCAAGGGACTGCCGGCTACGATTCGTCTCCTTGATCCCCCGCTGCATGAATTCGTGCCGCACGAAGCGAAGGCGCAGGCGGATCTTGCGAAGAAGATGGGTGTGAGTGCCGAGAAGGTGAAGGCCCGTGTGGATGCCCTGCACGAGTTCAATCCGATGCTGGGTCACCGTGGCTGCCGTCTGGGCATTGCCTATCCGGAGATCACGGAAATGCAGGCCCGCGCCATCTTTGAAGCGGCGGCGGATGTTGCGAAGAAGAACATCAAGGTGAAGCCGGAAGTGATGGTCCCGCTGGTTGGTTTCAAGAAGGAACTCGACCTGCAGGTTGAGATCATTCACAGTGTTGCGAAGCAGGTGATGGCCGAGAAGAAGATCAAGTTCGACTACATGGTCGGGACGATGATTGAGGTGCCGCGCGGTGCGCTCACGGCTGACGAGATTGCGCATACGGCGGAGTTCTTCAGCTTTGGCACGAATGACCTTACGCAGACGGCCCTCGGGATCAGCCGTGATGACATGGGGAACTTCCTCATGCCGTACACGGAGAACGAGATCTTCAAGAAGAACCCGTTTGCCACGCTTGACCAGACCGGGGTTGGCCAGCTCATGAGGATAGCCGTCGAGAAGGGCCGCAGCAGCCGCCCCAGCATCAAGCTGGGCATCTGCGGTGAGCACGGTGGCGATCCGGACAGCGTCAAGTTCTGTCACAAGCTTGGTCTCGCCTATGTGAGCTGCTCGCCATACCGTGTACCGGTGGCCCGCCTTGCGGCGGCTCAGGCGGCCATCGAAGAGAAGCGTGCGGCGGCCAAGGCTGGTTCCGCCAAGCCGGCTCCTGCCAAAAAGGCTGCGAAGAAGAAGACCGCGAAGAAGAAGTAACCGGTCGACACTTCCCGAATGACAAAGCCCCATGCGTCCTCCGTGGCGCATGGGGCCTTTTTTGGGGCCTGCGCAGAGTCATCCCGGCGCGGTGATCCCGGGCCATGATTGGTCATGGCAGGAGACTGCGGAGGGATTGCCGGAGCGTGCCGTTCCGGAGCGGGTTAGTGCTGTCCCGGGAAGGCGGTTCTGCGGGCGTTTTTGTCAGGGAGTTCCGGATGCGTTGAGCTTGCGTCGGAAGATGCGGTTTCCGGCGGAGACGCAGAGCCACTGGTTGCCGGGGCCAGCGAAGGAGCAGCTGATGATCTGACTGCCGGGGGCAGGGTGGGAGAGGAGGCCGCATGAGCGTCCGGTGGGGTCGAATACCTGGACGCCGAGGGTGCTGGTGACGTACCAGCGGCCCGATTGATCCGTGCACATGCCATCGCCGCCGCTGGCAGCGAGGTAGGGTGGTGGGGCGTTGAAGGGGAAGTCGCCTTTCGGGTCGATGGGGCAGTGGAGGGACATGATGGGAAGGCCGGCGTCGAGTGAGCCGTCGGGATGGATGCGCCATGCCCAGACGCGGCTGCCTTGGTATTCGCTGCTGGCGAGGGTGCCGCCGTCTGGGGAGAGGGCGATGCCATTGGGGGCGGTGAGGCCTGTGGCCATGGTGCGGCGGGATTTGGAAGCGAGGTTGACGCCGATGATTTCGCCACGGCCGGTTTCCGTGAAGTAGGCCCAGCCATTGGAGGCGATCACGAGGTCATTGGGGGCGGCGTCTGTGGCGAGGGTTTCGGTCGTTCCGGTGGCTGGATCGACGGCGATGAGCTGGCGGCTGCTGCCCTGGCAGAGGACGATGCGGCCGTCCGGGGCGGTTTTGCTGCCGCTGCCTGCCGGGTCGCAGACCCTGGTTTTGGAGCCATCCGGGGCGATGCGCCAGTGGCCGCCGCTGCGGAGGTCGCTGGCGTAGAGGTTGCCATCGCGGTCGCCGCGCAGCCCGTCGGCGAAGCCGAAGCCGTCGGCGAGGGGCTGCCATGATTCGCCATCGAGGAGGAGCTTGTTGAGGGAGAGGTCGCCGGCGAGATCGTCCTTCATCTTGCCGGGGCTGGTGGTGAGGGGTTCCTTTCGCCAGAGCCAGCGCATGGCATCGGGGAAGATGGCGGCTCCGCGGTGGCTGTTGTGTCCGTAGCCTTCCTGCCAATCGAAGCTGGTGTCGTATCCCATGTAGGCGAGGGCGGCGTGCATCTGGCGGTTGGCGGTGGGCCAGTGGCCGAAGGGGTTGTCGAGGTCGCCGCTGGTATCCTGGAGGAAGATGCGGAGCGGCTTGCGTTCCGTTTTGCGGATGAGGTAGGGATAGAGGTTGCCGCCGCGCAGGTTCACGAAGGAGCCGATGGTGCTGAGGACGCGCCGGAAGAGGTCGGGTCGTTCCCATGCGGCGGTGAAGCTGGCGATGCCGCCGCTGCTGGCACCGCAGATGCCGTGCTGTTCCGGGTTCGGGCTGAAGGGCCATTGCCGGGCAACGGCCGGGAGGATTTCGTCGGCGAGGAAGCGGGCGTAGTTTGAGCCGAGGCTATCGTATTCGAGGCTGCGGTTGCTGCTGTTCCATGGATTCCTGCGTTCCTTTGCAGGGTCGTGTCCGGGGTTGAGGAAGACGGCGAGCATGGGAGGGATTTCTCCGGCGGCGATGAGGTTGTCGAGGACGCCGGGGACGCCCCATGCCCCATCGCGTTTCTGGTAGTCGTGACCGTCCTGGAAGACCATGAGTGCGGCCGTGCCATCGGGTTGGTATTGGGCGGGGACATAGACCCACCAGTTCCGTTCCGTGCCCGGGAAGACGGTGCTTTTCCAGGCAGGCATTTCGTGAACGGTGCCCTGGGCGACGCCGGGTTTCGGATTGGCGTCCGGGTGGCGGGCTGGTTTGCTTTCCTGTTTCGGCTGTTCTGATGGTTCGGGTTTGGCGGGTGGCTGGAAGGCCCAGCGGAGGGCGTCGGGGAGGAGGGCGCCACCGGGTCGGCCGTCGTGGCCGCCCCCGGTCATGGTGAAGACGTGTTCGTAGCCGGACCAGCGGAGGGCATGGGCCATGTCCTCGTTGGCGAGGGGCCAGTGACCGTGCATGTTGTCGAGATCGTTTTCGCCTTCCTGCATCCAGACGCGGATGGGTTTGGGGTCCTTGCGGGAGGCGCGGATGAGAGCCGGGTAGATGTGTCCGCCGCGGATGTTGGTGAAGCTGCCGATGTGGGAGATGACATTGCGGAAGAGGTCGGGTCGTTCCCATGCGGCGGTGAAGGCGGCGATGCCGCTGCTGCTGATGCCGCAGATGGCCCACCTTGCCGGGTCGGTGGTGAGTTCTGCGTGCTGGCGGGCAGTGGGAAGGACTTCGTCGGCGAGGAAGCGGGAGCAGCGGCCGTCCGGGGTATCGTATTCGAAGCTGCGGATGCTGCGGCTGGCGGCTCCGGGCAGGGTGGCCGGGATGGTGCCCGGGCTCACGAAGATGGCGGCGGACGGCGGGATGGATCCGGCGGCGATGAGATTGTCGAGTACGATGGTGGCGCGCGAGGATCCGTCGGCCTTCTGGTAACCGGGGCCGTCGAGGAAAATGATGCCATGGAGCGGTTCGCCTGGTTTGCGCTGGGCGGGCAGGTAGAGAGCGGCCTCGCGGACCGAGCCGGGATAGACCGCCGACGGCGGCAGAGCGAGCGTCTGCACCGAGCCTTGGGGAACCCCGGGTTTGGTCTGAGCGTCGGCGGAGAGTAGAGGGATTTCACGGGGGGCTGCGGGGGCGGCAGCCGTGAGAAGGAGGAAGTACGGCAGAAAGCGGATGAGCACCATGACGCTGCGTCGCGTGGCCGGGGGCGGCCTGCAAGTCAGTCCGGATTCCGCGACTCCGTCCGCCCGCTCACCAGTATCCCCACTGGCCTGTGAGCATCACGTAGATGCCGAGCACGAGATTCGCGACGGCGTGCATGAGGATGCAGGCGCGCACGCTTTTCGTGTGGAGGTAGAGCCAGCCGATGAGGAGAGCCCAGAGGAAGGCGGCGACGCGGTCGGCGGCACCGTGGGCCAGCACGATCATGGCGGCGGTGACCCAGAAAGCGCGGGCGTTGCGAAGGCCGTGGGGCAGGGTCTGGAAGTCGCGGTCGCTGTCGGCCACGGTGCGCCAGAGGAAGCCGCGCCAGAAGAATTCCTCGACGAGCGGGACGATGAGCACCATGCGGGCGAAGCGGAGGGCGAGGGCGGCCCACCATGCGGAGGGGTTTTCTTTCCAGAGGGAGGGATCGAAACCCTCCATGCGTTCGGTGCAGCCGAGCCATTTGATTTCCGGGACGAGACCGCGGTGGTGGAGCCAGCCGGGGAGGATCCAGAGGGCGATGCCCACGATGCCGAGGGTGGTGGCGAGCAGGGCGTGCGGTCGGCGCAGCGGGTCCAGGCGGTAGTGCTGGCGGAAGAACCACATCCATGCGGCGCAGGCGGCGACCTGGAGAGGGTAGGCCCATTGTTCCGGGTGGCGGCGCCACCAGACGGCTCCGGCTGTTTCCACCTTGAAGAACGACGAAGCGATCATGATGCCCATGAACAGCAGCAGTGGGCCGGCCCATGCGGCGGTGGGCGACTGGCGCAGACGGGCTATCTCGGAATTCATGAAGTGGCGCGGGAAGTGCGGAGGGACGGCAGCCAGCGGGTGGCGGCCATGGGGAGAAGGCAGAGAGCGACGAGCAGGTTCAGGGCGAGGGCGAGGGCGCAGACGGTGCCCATGGAGACGAGGCCTTCGAGCCGGGCGGTGACGAGTGAAGCGAATCCTGCGGTGGTGGTGAGGCAGCAGCTGAGGAGGGCGCGGCCGGTGGTGGTCCGCATGCTGCCGGGGTCCATGCCTTTGCGCAGGGCCATGAGGACGTGAATGCTGTAGTCGATGCCCGTGCCGAGCGAGAGCAGCAGCGCAGCGAGATTGAAGAAATTCCATGACAGGCCGGCCCATGCCATGCAGCCGAGGAGAGTTCCGAGATTCAACGCCATGACAGCGACGCAGAGCAGTACCGCCCGCCAGCATCGGAAGGTGAGGCTGAGGAGTGTAAGGACACACACCGTGAGAACGGCGAGGATGCGGAACAATTCCTGAGGAACCCGTGTGGCGAGTTTCCATGAGAGGAGTTCCTCGCTGACGAGGTACATGCCGTCCGTGGAGACTTCCGGTTCGAGGGCGGCGGCTGCTTCCGCATGGGATCCGGCGGGTTCGATCATGGCCACGCAGAGGGCCGCGCCGGATTCATCGTTCCTTGTGAAGCGGTGCACGAGCCATGCGGCGGCATCCGAGGGTGGGGTGGCTGGCACGGCTCCGGCGGTGATCCATGAGCGCCAGAGGGTCATCATGCGTTCGGTGAGGGCCCACGCGATGGGTTCGTACCCGGCGTCCGTGACGGCGGTGCGAAGGCGGTCGGATTCAGCAATGAGCCATGCGGCCGACTGCGTGAGGTTTTCCTGCTGCCATGGCTGGTGGGTCCAGAGGACGGCGGGCAGGGATGCGCCGTGGATGGCGCCCGCGGCTTTGGCGCGTTCGATGGCCTGAGCGGCGGTGTCGAGGCGTGCCTGCATGGTGCCGTGGTCATCGGCGCGGAACATCCACTGGAGGCCGGTGCCCCGGCCGAGCACAGACGTGGCTTTGCGCATGGTTTCGTCGGCCTTGCTGCCATTGAGCCGCATGCAGTCCATGGAAGTGTCCATGGGGGGCGGGCCCTTCCATGCGAGGCCAGCGAAGCAGAGTGCTGCCACCGCGGCTGCGGCGGTGGCCAGAACCACGTCGGCGCGGCGGGAAGCGAGCCAGCCGTGGCTGTCATGATCCGCGGCTCCAGGCATCTGCGGATGCCGCTGTTTCATGAGCCAGCGGAAGCAGGGACCGAGCATGATGACTGCGCCGATGACGATGCCGATGCCGACGAGGAAGCCGAGTCCGGAGATGCCTGGCACGGTGCAGACCGTGAGTGAAAAGAAGGCGGCCGCGGTGGTGGCGGCTGCGGCGCGGATTCCTTGTCGGGCGCGCTTCCGGACGACGTCATCGGGTGCAGTGCTGAGCGATTCCTGATGGATGAGAATGCCATAGTCCACCACGAGCCCGATGAGGATCCCTGCGAATCCGGCCGTCATGACATTCATGCCGGGCAGGAGCAGGCCACCTGCCGCGAGGGTCAGGAGGGCTGTGAGCACAAGAGCTGCTGCCACGAGGAGCATCGGACGCAGAGAGCGGTAGAAGGCCCAGAAGATTCCTGCGGTCAGGAGCAGCGATCCCAGACCCGAGGTACTCATGTCGTACTGCATGATCTGGGCGGCTTCTGCTTCGAAGACCGGGTGTCCAGTCAGTCCGACGGTGGCACCGTGGGCCTGCGCGGCTGGTTCCATGGTGGAGCGGACGGCTTCGATCCAGCGGCTCGAGGCGCGCCATCCACTGAAATCGCCGGGGGCGCGGAGAAAGCAGACGCGTCGGCGGCCATCTGGCGAGGCGAAGGCGGAGGTGGCGGAGCCCGATCCCGTGAGGCTCCGGAAGACCGGAGAGGCGAGGCCAAGGGGGTCGTATCCGAGCAGGCCGTCTGTGGTGCCGAGGCCGGTGGTCATGGCTTCCTGCACGGCAGCGAGGCGTGACTGGATGCGGTCGGGTTCCAGTTCTGCGCGGGTGCGTGTCCATTCGGCGGGCGGGAGATTGAGGAGTGACCATGCGAGGAATCCGGCGGCGGCGTCCGGGTCGGCATCGAGGGCGGGCTTCGAGACGACCATGGAAACGAGGTCCGGGCGTTTTCCGAGGGCCGTTTCGGCAGCGGACAGGGCCCGTTCGGCGGCGGCGGAATCCGGGGCGTCGATGACGGCGATCAGTTCGTTCCGCTGGGCGAAGCTGCGGAGGAAAATGGTGAGGGCCTGTGACTCGCGGAGGTCCGGCGGCAGGAGGGCCGTGATATTGACATCGAAGCTGACCCGGCGGATGCCCGCGAAGAGGATGATGAGGAGGACGAGCCACGGGGCCCATGCGCGCATCCGTTTCATGCGGAGCGGAGCGGAGGCGCGGGGAGGGCGCGGGTGATGCGGTGGCCGGACACGGGGAGGGAGTACCGTTTGCCCAGCGGGGGGTCAAACGGGGACTGTGCGGGCTGAGGCCTGCTGGCATGGCCGGGAATTTCCGGTGTTGTCAGCCATGGATGCGCACTGTACGCGGAAAAGTGCCCGGACGGTCCGGGTTTTCCCGCACATATTCAGTCATGCCAGTGGAATCCCACGAAATCCTGCGAACTGCATTTGAGAAGTCGAGTCCCAAGGAGATCGCGGCGGCGCTGGGAGTTTCCCTGAGTCTGGTGTACAAATGGTCGCAGCCTCCGGGCGAAGGGCAGGGGAGCGGGAGCCTGAATCCGCTGGACCGCACCCGTGCCCTCATGGCGCTGACGGGGGATCCGGCGATCATCAAGTGGCTGTGCCGCCGGGCCGGTGGCTACTTTGTGAGCAATCCGCCGGATACCGGGAATGATTACAAGGAAGTGGGGACCGTCATGAATGCGATCATCCAGCGGTTTGCGGACTTTCTGACCGGCATCACTTCGGCGGCGACGGATCACCGGATCACGCCGGAGGAGAGTCAGAAGATCCGGAGTGACTGGGACGACCTCAAGGCGCTGGCGGAGGGATTCGTGAGGGCCTGCGAGGATGGCGATTTCGGGCGGATGCGGCAGGCTCCGCCTCCGCCGCGCAGTTGATGGGGAATCGGCTGGGAATCGGCTGGGAATCGGCTGGGAATCGGCTGGGAAAGCGGCGGCCTCTGGTGGGTCGTCAGGGAGCGATGGGTCTGGCGGGATTTCCGAAGACCGTGGTTCCGGCGGGGACGGTCCGGGTGACC
>Ga0315907_10002805_pt1 | contig 21403 bp, 13 predicted proteins | sample LakEriMetagenome_3_FD_203525 | JGI IMG/M metagenome (GOLD analysis project Ga0315907, IMG submission 203525) | Freshwater fungal communities from buoy surface, Lake Erie, Ohio, United States - Buoy 12 MA123 | ecosystem: Environmental > Aquatic > Freshwater > Lake > Lake biofilm | place: USA...
ATCAAAATTTAATCAATCGGTTAATTTCAACATTCAGAATCCTATAACACCCCCAATACAATGGCACACAAGAAAGGTGAAGGTAAAGTAAAGAACGGACGTGAGTCGGAAAGCAAGCGACTCGGAGTAAAACTATACGGCGGTCAAGTATGCATTGCTGGTAACATCCTCGTGCGTCAGCGCGGCACCCGTCACAACGCAGGTCTCAACGTTGGCATCGGAAAAGATCATACGCTGTTTGCGTTGGTTGCCGGTACCGTTGAATTCCGCAAAAGAAAAGACAACAAATCGTACGTTTCGGTTATCCCTGCATAAGGCGTAGCCGGGCTCGATGATATTCCAACTCCCGCTCTCGCCCCGCCGAGAACGGGAGTTTTTTATTTTAATTCGCACTTAAGAATCTATCCATGCTCCTCGTTCCCAACCTCCGCGACAACCGCGACCAAATTTTGGCTGGCCTCGCAAAACGCAATAAGGACTTCAGTCAACAAATCGACGAAATCATTCGCCTCGATGAAGTGCGTCGTAAAACCCAAAACGACCTCGATAATAACCTAGCAGAAGCCAACAAACTGTCGAAAGAAATTGGCGACCTTTTTAAAAGCGGTCAAAAAGAAGAGGCAGAAGCTGCAAAACCACGCGTGGCGACCCTGAAGGACGCAGCAAAAGAGCTGGAACAACTTCTTCAACAAACGGAAGAAGCACAAAAGCAAATTCTCTATACCATTCCCAATGTCCCCAACAACCTAGTGCCTGCCGGCAAAACAGCCGACGACAATGTGGAGGTCTACATCTGGGGTCATATGCCGCAACTCGGCGAACAGAAAAAACCGCACTGGGAACTCATCGAAGATTATGATCTCATCGACTTTGAACTCGGCACCAAAATAACGGGCGCAGGATTTCCCGTTTATAAAGGGGCAGGAGCAAAACTGCAGCGTGCCCTTATCAACTTCTTCCTCGATGAAGCTACTAAGGCAGGTTACCGCGAGTTTCAGCCGCCTCTCATGGTGAATGAAGCCAGCGGTTTTGGAACCGGACAATTGCCGGACAAAGAAGGACAGATGTATCACGTGGGTGTTGACGATCTGTATCTGATTCCTACAGCCGAAGTTCCTCTCACCAATTTGTACCGTGATGTTATTCTGAAGGAAGATCAGCTGCCCATAAAAATGACAGGTTATACACCGTGCTTCCGCCGCGAGGCAGGTAGCTGGGGTGCACACGTTCGTGGTCTCAATCGCCTGCATCAATTCGACAAAGTCGAAATCGTACAGTTAGTGCACCCCGACCATTCCTATGGCATACTCGAAGAAATGGTAGACCATGTGAAAGGCATACTTCAAAAACTCGAACTTCACTTCCGCGTTATTCGCTTATGCGGTGGCGACATGGGATTCACCTCTGCTCTTACCTATGACTTCGAAGCATGGAGCGGAGCTCAAGAACGCTGGCTGGAAGTAAGCTCTACCTCCAACTTCGAAACATTCCAGGCCAATCGATTGAAATGCCGATTTAAAAACAGCGAGGGTAAATCTCAATTAGTACATACGCTCAACGGAAGCGCACTGGCGCTGCCACGCATAGTCGCGTCATTACTCGAAAATAATCAAACACCGGATGGTATTCGCATACCGGCTTCGCTTGTGCCCTATACCGGTTTCGACATGATTCGAAAATAAACCCGCAATACCGTCGGGGTCGCTAAAAAGCCGAACCCAATCCAAACTACAACCGAAACGGGCTGGGCGCAACACGGGAGGCAGCAACCTTAGCGCAGTTCAGGGTTGGTGAAGGTGGTTTTTATTTTTTTGTTAATTCCTCACCTCGGAGCTGCACTCCTTCTGTTAACTTTACTGCCATGCCCTTTCTCAAGCATATAACGGTTATTCTACTAGCAACTTCAGCCCTATTGATCACTAGCTGCAGTGAACCTAGAAATTTCGAAAACGAGATACACACCATCGACTCGCTTCATGTCGCTATGGATAAAACAATTTTAACGCTCGACTCATCGGCTCTTCAGATTACAGATTCCATTACCTGCCAACTGAAGTATTTTCAATCGAACTTCAAAGGTGTAATGGAACAGCCGATGGCAGAGGCTTTGCTCCGATTTGGTGATTTCCGCAAAAAAGCCGCTACACTGGAGCAATGGAAAGATTCATTACACTATCGCAAAGACCAATTGGAAAATGAACTTTACGCCTTTCGTAACACATTGGCCGACCGTGCTACGCACGACCGCTCGAATCGAGAGATAAACGAGTTGTACGCTGATACGATTTTGCAAAAGCTCATTGGAAAACAACAACAATGGCACACCAAAATCAATGAATGGCTACAACAACAACAAGCCATAAACAATCATTGGACAGCTCTTAACGACACCATTCTGTCTTGGAGACAACGCGTGCCCAAACAAAAGCAACCATGATCAGGCAGTTTTTATTCATAGCAGGAATTATGCTTTGTGCGTTCGTTTCGAATGCACAGGAAACGGACATGGAATTGGCGGATTATTATTACAACCAAGGCATGTTTGAACAAGCCAAGTTGTATTACGAAAAAATCTACAAAACCAACAAGACCACCAAGGTATTCAATAACTACCTCAATACCTTGATAGAACTGCGTGACTTCGAAGAGGCCGAAAAAATGGCCAAGAAGAAAATCAAAGAGGACGCTAAAGATGGTGTGGGTTATGTGAAGCTTGGAGATTTGTACCGGAAGTTCAACATGACTGAAAATGCAACCGAACAATTTGAGGAAGCTGTTAAACGTGTAGACCCTTCCCGTTCCAACATACAAAGGCTCGCCAATGAATTCGCTCTCATCAACGAGTATGAATACGCCTTAAAGGTCTACGAAAAAGGAAGAGCACAATCGAAAGATGGCTATAACTTCACCTATGAAGTGGCCAACATGAAAGGCAATCTTGGCGATCAAGCCGGCATGACAGAAGCATTCTTGGACTTGATCGGCGAGGAATCGCACTATTTGCAAACCGTCCAAAACTCATTCAACAGATTACTCAATCTGGAAGAGAATGCTGAAAACATGGAGATGCTGAAAACAGCCCTACTGAAGCGCGCTCAGAAATTTCCGGATAAAACCATCTATGCAGAAATGCTTGCGTGGCTATTCATGCAAAAAAAGGATTTCGCCTCGGCTCTCGTCCAATCGATTGCACTCGACAAGCGACAGAATGAAAACGGCAGCCGACTCATCAATCTGGCGCAACTAGCATTAAATAATGACGATTACGAAACAGCGCGACGGGCCTATCAAGCAGTGATTGAAAAAGGTCCGGCATCTGACTTCTACATCACGGCTCGCATTGAAAAACTTCAAGTTTCCAAAGAAGAGCTCGCTCAAAAGCCGGGTAGTGATTCTACACTTTATACGCAACTGGAAATCGACTACATCGCCGCACTCACGGAAATTGGACGCTCACATGAAACGGCTATTCTAATGAAAGAACTTGCCCATGTTCAAGCCTTTCATCTAAGAAAATCCAATGATGCTGTCGCTCTTCTGCGCGAGGCTATTGCATTGCCCGGTGTTTATAACAAGACGCAAGCACTATGTAAACTGGAGCTGGGTGATGTGCAAGTGTTTAATGGAGATATCTGGGATGCATCGCTGCTGTTTTCCCAAGTGGAACTCGACTTCAAGGACGACATGCTTGGTAATGAAGCCAAGTTTAGAAACGCTCGTATTTCCTATTACACCGGTGATTTCGAATGGGCACAAGGACAACTCGATGCTCTCAAGGCCTCGACTTCCAAGCTGATTTCGAACGATGCCATTGACCTTTCTCTGCTCATTACAGATAACTTCAACATGGACACAACAACCGCTCCCATGATGATGTTTGCGCGCGCCGATTTGCTTGCCTACCAAAACAGATACAACGAATGCATTGTGACGCTTGACTCGATCCTTACGGAATATCCGGCACATAGTCTAACAGATGAAATCAAAATGCTGAAAGCTTCTATTTATATGAAGCAAATGAAATTTGATCTAGCTCGCGATTTATATCAGAATGTGGTGGATTTGCATTTCGCCGATATTACAGCAGACGACGCACTATTTAAATTAGCTCTTTTACAAGAACAAGTCTATCTTGACAATGCAAAAGCGATGGTGTTATTCGAAAAACTCATTACCGATTTTCCCGCTAGTCTTTATGTGGTGGAAGCTCGCAAGCATTTCAGGGCTTTGCGCGGAGACGAATTGAATTAACGAAACAATCCAGCCTCAACACCTCGATTAATCTGCTCAAGGGCTTTATCAAAATTAAAATCTGTCAAAGAGACATAAACCTCTTTGAGACAATCGAACATTTCCCCCGCACTTAATTCCGTTATCGCTTCCTCCACTATGTCTATGGCGATGGAATCATTGTCGGCTATAGCTGACTTTAAGCGGCCGGCTAGTTCATTCCAGTTCCTTTGAACATCAACTGTTCGAACTCTTTCTATCTTCTCAAGCTGAATGTTTTCACGAATCAATCGTATCAATTCTTCCAGCTTAACAGTTAACAGCTGCATTTGAGAAATCAAATCAACGCGTACTTTTTTCTCTCCTGCTTCATGTGCTGCCTTAATATGAACGGATAGTTTACTCGACAACTCATACACATCCGCGGCTCCTACATTACCACTTACCCCAACGAGGGTATGGAGATATTCTGCCAGGGCGGAGATGTCGCTGTTCATGACCATTGTTCGCATTTCCGTTGACACATTCATATACCGACTACAAAACTTGTGAAGCAACGTGTGGTAAGATGCGGTTTTCGAACCTGACCGCCTCAACCCCTCATCATACTTCAAACCCGCAATAGAAATAGAAGATTTTCGCTGATTACCGGACGTCGAAGTGGATGAGTCCATGGAAACACCTCGGATATGCTTCACCAAGGTTTTATATAACACATCGGGGTCAATCGGCTTGGTTATGTGATCATTCATGCCGGCAGCAAGACTCTTCTCATATTCACCTTTGATAGCATGAGCAGTCATGGCAACAATCGGCAACTGGTCGGACATGAGTTGTTTCCTTATCTCTCGTGTGGCTGCGAGTCCATCCATTTCAGGCATCTGAATATCCATGAGAACCAAATCATAGGACTGTCCTAAGGCCATTTCAACCGCCATCATTCCATTAACCGCGGCGTCAACAATTGCTCCTACATCCTCCAACAACTCTGTAGCAAGATCCATGTTGATTTCGTTATCCTCCACCAATAACAAACGAACACCCTTCAAATGTTGTCGGTATGACTCCATGAAATCAACCTCCTCACGAGAAGACCGGATGCGTCGTTGGTCTTGATGGAGCACGTCTGCTATTGTGTCATTCAATGTTGAAATACCTATCGGTTTAATTAGTAGTCCGTCGACTAAATTCTTGTTCAATGCATCTCGAACCGCCTCTGCGCCATGGGAAGTAACCATCACAACGGAAGGAACTTTTTCCGGGCCCCCATCCTTAATATCTCTGACTAACTCCAACCCCGTCATACCGGGCATCTTCCAATCAACCACAAGCAATGCGATTTCATCGCCGCGTTCCAATACGTCATTCCAGATTTTTTTTGCATCGGGCGCATTGCTAGCGACAAGAACATTAAAGCCTAGCGACTCCAGCATTTCTGTTAGCACCATTCGAGCACTTTCAGAATCATCAGCAAGCAAGGCCGTCAAACCATAATTAGGCATAGGTACCGCCTCAGCAGGTGCCTCGGCATGAGAGAAAAACGCATTAAATGCAAACTCCGAACCTACTCCTGACTCACTCGTTGCTGTCAGCTCACCATCCATCATCTCAACTATGCGGCGACAAATCGTGAGGCCAAGACCCGTACCTCCATACTTGCGAGTAGTCGATAAATCGGCCTGCTGAAATGGATTAAAAAGATTCTGGAGTTGAGCTTCCGTAATTCCAATTCCGGAATCACGAATACTGAAATTCACAATACAGCCATAAGGCAACGATTTCTGTAATTTGGCCATCACACGGATCTCCCCACGCTCCGTGAATTTCGCCGCATTGTCCGTTAGATTAAGCAGAACTTGTCGTAACCTGAGACTATCCCCTAAAACATACCGGGGTATCGCAGCATCTACGTAGGTTACAAATTCCACGTCCGCCTTATGCTGAAGTTTTACGTTGACCGCATCGGCAACTTCCGAAACCACCTCAGCAATGGCCATGGTACTATTTTCCAGTGTTAACTTACCGGCCTCTATCTTGGAAAAATCCAATATATCATCAATAATGCGCAGTAAGTTTTTAGCGGATACATCAATTTTTCGATAGTAATCTATTTGCTTTTCACTCAATGCCGTCTTACCCATCAAGTAGTTCATACCGATGATAGCATTCATCGGCGTGCGAATTTCATGCGACATATTGGCCAGAAATTCACTTTTCGATCGGCTTGCACCTTCTGCCATTTCACGCAAAATGACCATTTGCTCGTAACGCTCAGTGGCCTGAGATGCCACGCGATTAGCCCGGTCAATTTTCCTGCTTCCATACCAAGAATAAAAGGCAATTGCAAATGGAGCCATATCGGCAATCCAACACGCAGGGGTGTCGAGGTGGACCTGCCACAATCCCTGGATGGTAATTTCCACCAAGGCCCACTCTGCCTCAATATACGTGATCAAACCCGCAATCAAACAGCCTAGAAGAAATCCCAGTGCTATGTGGATTTCCTTTTCTGTTTTAAATGCCTTTCGAACGATTGCGCTATCTTCCAGAGCCATAGTAAAGGCTTAGACCTGCTTAATCATCTGCACATTGATGAGAAGCTTAACTTCATCAGCTAAAACAATACTCCCATCCTCAGAATTTGCATTCCAATGCAAACCAAAATCCGCTCGTAATATGGAACCGGTAAGCTCAAATCCCGCGCGCGTCAAGCCCCAAGGATCAACCACTAATCCCTTGTATGAAACTTGTAAGGTGATAGGCTTCTTCTCTCCGCGTATAAGTATTTGACCCTTCAACTGATATTCCTTATCTCCGACCTTTTCCATGCTAGTCGAGTCAAAGCTCAACTTAGGATGGGTCGCTGCATCAAAGAAATCATTCGTCCGCAAATGCTCATCACGCTGGCTATTCCGGGTATTGACTGAAGCTACTTCCGCTTCGAAATGCAATTCTGCATCTGTAAAGTCCGGTGAACTGGAATGCATCGTTCCGGTGCTATTCTCAAAAGTTCCACTAACGTTTGTAATCATCATGTGGCGCACTTTGAAGGTAACTTCACTATGCGCAGGATCCATTATCCAGAGTTGCTTTGACATTTTATTAGGGGTGATTTATTAAGGAACAAAGATGCATTCTTTTGCCTTCACTCGTATGAATTCCGGCATTAAAAAACCCCGAAGTTTCCTCCGGGGTAGTTCAATAAATCAACCGTTAATTGTGTCGCAAAACTTCAGTTACAGGTTCACGCGGCACTACAAACGGTTTCTAACCACTACACATCTCGCATGCATCAGGGTTGTCGAGTGAGCAGGAAATGGCTGCCTGATTGCGCGCTATTTCTTCTGCACTCATTCCTGTTGTCGCTGACATCTCCATGGTCATTTGGGCTGCTTGTGGCTCAACCATTGCCGGCTCAACAGCATATGCAGCTGCCGTTGCCATGGCCATAGTTGATTCAGCCTGTGTCGGAATAGTTTCTGTTTTGTATTTCTTATCTACGGTAAACTTAATGGCATCGGTTGCCGCCTTGGTGCGCAGGTAGTACATACCGGTTTTCAAACCGCGCTCCCAAGCGTAAAAGTGCATTGATGAAAGCTTACCGAAATTCGGATTCTCCATGAATACGTTGAGCGACTGGCTCTGGCAGATATACGCTCCACGGTCGGCAGCCATTTCAATGATTGCCTTTTGCGAAAGTTCCCATGCCGTCTTGTATAAGGCCTTAAGATTGGAGGGAATCTCCTCGATATTCTGCACTGATCCGTTCGCAGAAATCAACTTGTTCTTCAAGTCTTCATTCCACAAACCAAGGTTCACTAGGTCACGCAACAAGTGCTTATTCACAATAATATACTCCCCGGCCAACACACGACGCGTGTAGATGTTGCTCGTGTATGGTTCGAAGCATTCGTTATTACCCAATATCTGAGCGGTGCTTGCCGTCGGCATCGGAGCCAACAACAATGAGTTACGCATTCCGTGCTCCTTGATTTCTTCTTTCAGCACATCCCACTCCCAGCGCGATGTTGGCGCTACATCCCACATATCGAACTGAAGAATGCCCTGACTTGCAGGAGATCCTGGGAATGTTTCATAAGAACCATCCAACTTCGCCAAATCTTTCGATGCAGTCGCTGCGGCGTAATAGATTGTCTCAAAAACTTCCTTATTCATCTGACGCGCTTCGGCACTATCAAACGGATAACGCATCAAAATGAAAGCGTCCGCTAAACCCTGCACACCAATTCCGATAGGACGGTGACGCATATTGCTCTTCTTCGTTTCAGGAACCGGATAGTAGTTACCATCAATTATCTTATTCAGATTAACCGTAAGCTGATAAGCAACGTCAAATAATTTATGATGATCAAACTTACCGTCCTTCACAAACTTCGGTAATGCTATCGACCCCAAGTTGCATACGGCTATCTCATCAGGAGCTGTATACTCCATGATTTCGGTGCAGAGATTGGAACTCTTGATGGTTCCCAAATTCTTCTGATTGCTCTTGCTGTTAGCAGCATCCTTGTAAAGCATGTAAGGAGTACCTGTCTCAATTTGTGACTCCAGAATCTTAAACCAAAGATCTTGAGCCTTGATAGTTTGACGGCCCTTACCCTCCGTCTCATATTTCGTGTAAAGCGCTTCGAATTCTGAACCCCATGTGTCCGACAAACCGGGACACTCGTTAGGGCACATCAGAGTCCATTCACCATCTTCCTTTACGCGTTGCATGAACAAATCCGGTATCCACAAAGCATAGAACAAGTCGCGGGCGCGGGCCTCTTCTTTACCGTGGTTCTTTTTCAAGTCAAGAAAATCATATACATCAGCATGCCATGGTTCCAGGTAAATCGCAAATGAACCTTTGCGCTTACCACCTCCCTGATCTACATATCGGGCTGTGTCATTAAATACCTTCAACATCGGAACGATTCCATTGCTGGTGCCGTTTGTGCCTTTGATGTACGAACCCTTCGCGCGCACGTTGTGAATGCTCAAGCCAATACCACCGGCACTTTGAGAAATGAGGGCGGTTTGCTTCAATGTATTATAGATGCCCTCGATACTATCGCTCTGCATTTGCAAGAGGAAGCATGAACTCATCTGAGGCTTCGGAGTTCCTGCGTTGAAAAGCGTTGGTGTCGCGTGTGTAAACCAACCCTCGCTGAGCATATTGTACGTCTTGATCGCTTCTGTAATGTCTTCCTTGTGAATACCTACTGCAACGCGCATGAACAATTGCTGTGGGCGCTCCGCTACCTTGGCGTTTATCTTCAATAAATAAGAACGCTCGAGTGTTTTAAATCCAAAATAATCGAAATTGAAATCGCGATCGTAAATAATGGTGCTGTCCAAGATGGGTGCGTTATCAATAATCACCTTGTACACATCGTCTGCAATCAAGCCCGCGTTTGCCCCTGTCTTCGGATCAACGTAGTAGTACAAATCGGTCATCACCTGACTGAATGACTTCTTTGTGTTCTTGTGAAGATTACTTACCGCAATGCGCGAGGCAAGCAATGCATAGTCGGGGTGCGTTGCTGTGTTAGTAGCAGCGATTTCAGCAGCAAGGTTGTCGAGTTCACTCGTGGTAACTCCATCGTAGACACCTTCGATTACCTTCATGGCAACCTTCACCGAATCTACAATTGGATTTAACCCATAGCATAACTTTGCAACGCGCGCAGTGATCTTGTCGAACTTCACCGTCTCCTTATGACCATCTCTTTTAACAACGAACATATAGTTAGTTTTTTTTGAATTGTGGTTGGCCGGGATTTCCAATTTATACCGAAAAGATTCCCGTTCCTCTTCGGCACCCGACTTAAGCGGGCTTGGTTAACTTCCCTACTTCTCGAAAGGGAAACCTCGTTCTTTCACAGCATTTTGACTAAGCAACTTGCCGCTTCGAAACGAGAGTGCAATAAAAGTGTTTAGGTATTGAATTCTAAAAAATCAACCGGGGTTGTTTTTAAGAATCCCGAGGTAATTATTCACATCGATAAAATGTGAAAACTTATTTTGTATGCTCTCGTTTTTTTGCTAAGAGAGCTGCGTATCTCCTTAAAAATCTTCGTCTAGCGAGAACGTCTGCTTGTCCTTGTCGGCCATCACACCCGCTTTCTGATAGTCACCCACGCGCTTCTCAAAGAAATTAGTTTTGCCCTGAAGCGAAATCATTTCCATAAAGTCGAATGGATTACTCTTATTATAAACTCGCTCATTGCCCAACTCCGCCAACAAGCGATCGGCAACAAACTCAATGTACTGCGCCATCAAATCACTGTTCATTCCAATCAACTTCACCGGCAAAGCGTCGATAATAAACTCCTTCTCGATTTCTACCGCATTCGTTATTATCTCCTCAATGCGCTGCTTGGAAAGTTTATTGATGATATGCTTGTTGTAAAGCAAACATGCAAAATCACAGTGCAAACCTTCATCACGGCTGATAAGCTCGTTGGAGAATGTTAAACCCGGCATCAGACCGCGCTTCTTCAACCAAAATATGCTACAGAAAGAGCCACTGAAAAAGATTCCTTCTACCGCTGCAAATGCAACCAAACGCTCCGCAAATGTTCCGTTCTTGATCCATCGCAACGCCCAGTCTGCTTTCTTCCGAACACAATCAAGCGTGTCTATCGCCTTAAAGAGATAGTTCTTATCCTTCGTGTCCTTTATATAGGTGTCAATCAACAACGAATACGTTTCGCTGTGGATGTTTTCCATCATAATCTGAAACCCGTAAAAGAATTTCGCTTCGGTGTATTGAACTTCGCGAACAAAATTCTCCGCCAAATTCTCATTCACAATGCCATCACTGGCTGCAAAAAACGCCAAGACATGCTTAATAAAATGGCGTTCATCATTGGTAAGCTTCGTATTCCAGTCAACCAGGTCTGCCTCCAAATCGATTTCCTCTGCTGTCCAAAAATTCGCTTGACTCTTCTTGTAGAAGTGCCAAATGTCATGATGGACTATAGGGAATAATACGAATCGATCCGGATTCTCTTTGAGAATAGGCTCCTCTGTGTGTAGAGTCATGTTTTCTTGCAATGCTAATTCAGCCACTGATTCCATTTCGGGCATATTTGGTTGGGTTAACGTAAAAAGGTAAAATACTTCAGCTATCTTTTCCTTCGAAAATCAATCAGTTAGGCTAATTGGAATTCTTCGGGTTCGACGTTGTCAAAGGTTACCCTAATTCCTTCTAAAGTCAAAAAGAAACAATTGACAACCGGCTCTACTTTTTAACATGACAAGCATCAGTGGTGATTTTCAAGACTTAACCCCTGAATCGGCCGAATGCCCGACAGGCTGTCAGTTTACCTTCCCATGGCACTATTTTTCGCTCCGCGGCGGCCCGCAGAGCACTAAATTTGCGTCCGTTCTTTTTAAGAATCGGTTACATACTTTATTATGATTGGTACTATCAACAAAATCCTCAAAAAAATCCTCGGCGACAAGTCGCAGGAAGACCTGAAGGATATCAACCCGATTGTGGATCAGATTAAACAAATCGGCCAAAACATCATCTCCATTTCGCATGATGAATTGCGAAGCCGCTCGGAAAAACTTCGGGAGCTAATCAAAACGCGCATTGCCGGCGAAGAAGAGCAAATCGCACAACTGAAAATCCAGGCCGAAGCCCTTCCCGGAACAGAACTCGAACAGAAAGAGGCCATCTACGCCCAAATCGACAAGCTCGAAAAGGACGTTAATCGCCAAATAGAAGAAGTACTTTCTGAAATTCTACCGGAAGCCTTTGCCATCGTGCGGGAAACAGCACGTCGGTTGAAAGAAAATACCGAGATACGAATGAAGGCAACTGACTTCGATCGCCAACTTGCCACCGTGACGTCCAAAGACTACGTAACCATCGATGGAGATACCACCATCTGGAAAAACAATTGGATGGCCGCCGGCAACCGAACCACTTGGGATATGGTTCACTACGACGTGCAGCTCATTGGCGGTATTGCACTTCATCGAGGAAAAGTCGCTGAAATGGCCACTGGGGAAGGTAAAACACTGGTTGCTACTCTTCCTGTATTCCTCAACGCCCTCGCCGGGCGCGGAGTGCACGTGGTAACCGTCAACGACTACCTCGCCAAACGCGACTCCGAATGGATGGGCCCACTCTATGAGTTCCATGGCCTTTCCGTTGATTGTATCGACAGACATCAACCCAACAGCCAAGCGCGCAGAAACGCATACCAAGCCAGTATTACATTCGGCACCAATAACGAATTTGGTTTTGACTACCTGCGCGACAATATGGCGGTAGAAGCCATCCAGCTGGTGCAGCGTAAACATCACTTCGCCATTGTCGATGAGGTAGACAGCGTTCTGATTGACGAAGCAAGAACTCCGCTCATCATTTCAGGACCTACTCCCAAAGGCGACGACCAAGAATTCGATGCGCTGAAGCCTAAGGTGCAACTCCTCATGAATGCGCAGAAAGCGGCATCAACCGACTTTTTAACATTGGCAAAAAAGAAGCTCAATCCGGAAAGTGGATCTCCTTCCAAAGAAGAAACCACCGAAGGCTCTCTCGCGCTCTATCGTGCATATCGCGGACTTCCCAAAAACAAAGCGCTTATCAAATTCCTGAGCGAAGAAGGAATCAAAGCTCACCTGCTCAAAACAGAAGGCCAATACCTGCAAGACAACCAACGCGACATGCACAAGGTGGATGCTGAACTGTTCTTTGTCATTGATGAGAAGCATAATCAAATAGAGCTCACCGAAAAGGGTATTCAACTCATCTCCAAAAACATGGATGATGAGCGATTCTTCTTATTGCCGGATATCGGAACTGAGATCGCTGAAATAGAAAACAGCGGAAAATCAGATGAGGATAAACTAAAGGCTAAAGATGAGTTAATGCGGGACTATAGCATTAAAAGCGAACGCATTCATACCATCAATCAGCTTCTCAAAGCATACGCCCTTTTCGAAAAAGATGTCGATTACGTTTTAATGGACAACAAGGTAAAAATTGTTGACGAGCAAACAGGTCGTATCATGGAAGGTCGCCGCTACTCGGACGGCTTACATCAAGCCATTGAAGCTAAAGAAAACGTACGAGTAGAAGCCGCGACCCAAACCTATGCGACGATTACACTGCAGAACTACTTCCGCATGTATCATAAGCTGGCCGGTATGACCGGAACAGCCGAGACAGAAGCGGGTGAACTCTGGAGCATCTATAAACTCGACGTGATGGTAATACCCACCAATCGCTCCATTTCGCGCAAAGACATGGAAGACAAGGTGTATAAAACCAAGCGTGAGAAATACAACGCTGTTATCGATGAAATTGCTGAACTTCGAGCTGTTGGTCGTCCCGTGCTCGTTGGTACAACTACAGTAGAGGTGAGTGAGTTGCTGTCGAAAATGTTGCGCCTGCGCAACATCGACCATCAAGTTCTCAACGCGAAACTGCACCAAAAAGAAGCAGACATTGTTGCCATGGCCGGACGGTCGGGTACAGTAACCATTGCCACCAACATGGCTGGTCGTGGAACCGACATCAAACTCACTCCGGAAGTGAAAGCCGCCGGTGGTTTGGCTATTATTGGTACTGAGCGCCATGACTCTCGTCGCGTCGACCGTCAGCTTCGAGGTCGCGCCGGACGTCAAGGTGACCCGGGTTCTTCCCAATTCTACGTATCGCTAGAAGATGATTTGATGCGACTTTTCGGTAGCGATCGCATCGCAAAAATGATGGACCGACTCGGCTTAAAAGAAGGCGAAGTAATTCAGCATAGCATGATTACTTCCAGCATTGAACGCGCTCAGAAAAAAGTAGAGGAAAACAACTTCGGTATTCGCAAGCGATTGCTCGAGTACGACGACGTAATGAATGCCCAACGCGAGGTGATCTACAAGCGACGTAAACACGCACTCTTTGGCGAGCGACTCAAGCTCGACATTGATAATATGTTTTACGATCTCGCAGCAACTGCTGTTGAAGTAAATCACCAGGCCAAGAACTACGAAGGATACAAAATGGATATGCTCCGTCATTTCGGCATGGAAGCAGCCGTAGACCAGGATGCATTTGTCACCTCTAAAACCGATGATGTTATTCTTAGCACGTATCAGTCTATTGAGCATCGCTACAAGCAACGTGTTGATGAAATCAAACGCGAGGCATTCCCTGTAATTAAAAATGTATTTGAAAACAACACGCAGGGATTCACCAATATTGCCGTTCCATTCAGTGATTCCAGAAAGACCATTCAAGTAGCGGTCAATCTGGAAAAAGCCTATCAATCTGAATGCAATGAACTTGTGGATGCTCTGGAAAAGGGAATCACATTGGCTTTGATTGATCAGAGCTGGAAGGAACATCTGCGCGACATGGATGATCTGCGTAGTAACGTGCAGTTTGCTTCGCATGAACAAAAAGATCCGCTTCTCATTTACAAATTAGAAAGCTACGGACTCTTTAAAAATCTTGTAGCACGCGTGAACAGCGAGCTTACCAACTTCCTGATGCACGCTAAATTGCCTCAAGGACAACAAGGTCAAGTTCGCCAGGCACCCTCGCCCAAAGCCCCTGAACAAGCTAAGGTCAATACACAAAAAGCTGAAAGCCTCAACCTGCAACAACGTGTAGCTGTTAATCAGCAACCTTCTATGCAGCAACCCATGCCGATGCCACAAGGTCCCGCGCCCAAGGCAGAGCCCGTGAAGGCTGAAGTAAGAATTGGAAGAAATGACCCTTGTCCTTGTGGAAGTGGCAAGAAATACAAAGCTTGTCACGGACAAGAGGCCTAACGCTTTGTGAGTTTTCAACGTGTAACTTAGAAACCGGAAAGCTCGCTTCCGGTTTCTTCCCATTGAAACATTACATCGTCAAGCTGTGATTTCAACGCCGCGTAGGCATCTAACTTCTTCTTGGACCCATCTGCGTCAGAGTAATCCATGATGGCTATTTGATCATTTAACGTGGCAAGCTCACGCTCCAGGCGTTCGATCTCTTGCTCACATTTCTGTAGGCGTGTTTCTAGTTTCTTCTTCTGTTTCTCTCGGTCACGCTGTTCATCACGAGAAAGTGCATTTGCATCGCTCACTACCTCTGTTTGCTTTTGTACTAAAGGCTGCTTGTTCTTTTCGAACATGGCAATAGTCTCTGCCTTCTTTTCCTTCAGGAAGTCAAGAACATCGCCCGGCCAAATGCGCAGCCGATCGGGTTTTATCTCATAAACTGTGTTGGTGAGGCCGTGCAAAAAATCGCGGTCGTGGCTTACTACCAAGAGGGTGCCGTCATAACGCATCAAAGCCTGCTTAAGAACTTCCTTAGAGGCGAGGTCCAAGTGGTTCGTCGGTTCGTCGAGTACCAAAAAATTATAGGGCTGCAACAGCAGTTTACATAGAGCCAATCGTGCCTTTTCTCCCCCACTTAACACTTTTACCTTCTTGTCAACATCATCGCCGCTGAACAAGAAAGCCCCCAACATAGAACGTACACTCTTTCGAATATCTCCCACAGCTTCATCATCAATGGTTTCAAAGACAGTCTTGCTGCCATCCAACTCATCACTTTGATTTTGCGCATAGTAGCCAACGCTCACACTATAACCCGGTGTGAACTCTCCTTCGTGCTGCTCCTTTCGCATAATCATGCGTATTAGCGTGCTCTTTCCTACACCATTTTTCCCCACCAAGGAAATCTTCTCTCCGCGCGCAATCAACACATCCACTCCACTGAATAAGCGATTCTCCCCGTAAGCCTTACCGAGTGCCTTTCCCTCAAGAATAATCTTGCCAGCATGAGGAGCCGGTGGAAAACTGATTCGCACCTTGGTTGAATCAATATCATCCACCTCAATCTTATCCAGCTTCTCCAACTTGCGAATCAAGGTCTGAGCAAATGCTGCCTTATCCTTCTTCGCCCGAAACTTATCAATCAACTTTTGGGTGTCCTCGATATACTTCTGCTGATTCTTTGCCGCGGCTTCCTGGCGCTCTACTTCATCTTGACGTTGAACAATGTATTTACTGTACGAAAATTTGTAATCGTACACTTTACCCTTTGTTATTTCAATGGTGCGAATGGTCACGTTATCCAAGAAGGTTCTGTCGTGCGATATCAGTACTATAGCTCCTGCATAATCCTTCAGAAACTCTTCCAGCCATTCAATACTTTCAATATCCAGGTGGTTAGTAGGCTCGTCGAGCAACAATAAATCAGGGTTCTGCAAGAGTATCTTACCCAACTCCACACGCATTTTCCAGCCCCCGCTAAACTCAGCCATCTTACGATTCATATCCTCTGAGCGAAAGCCTAATCCCTTCAGAACCTTTTCGATCTTTTCTTCGAGATTACTGCTGCCCAATACCTCCAGACGGTGAGAAACCTCTTCCAATTCCTCGAGCTTTCGAGAATAATCGTCACTTGTATAATCATGATGATCCGTTATGGCTACGGTCAATTCCTCAAGACGATTCTTCATTTCCTGAACTTCGCGAAACGCGGTAGCAGCCTCCTCATAAACAGTCGCGTTCTCGCTATGCTTCATCTCTTGAGCAAGATATCCCACTGTCGTTCCTCGAGCAAGTGCAATACTTCCCTCGTTAGGCAACTGTAAACCGGCCAATGTTTTCAGTAGAGTTGACTTACCTGCTCCATTCTTTCCCACCAACCCAATGCGGTCGCGTGGTCCAATGAAAAATCCAATGCGCGAAAACAATTCCCGCGAACCAAAATGAATAGTGAGATTGCCTACTGTAACCATAATGAAATCGGGCGCAAAAGTACAACCTCAAATCGGTTTCATGCGCCGATAGAAAACAAAAAGCCCTTCCACAATGGGAAGGGCCTTTCGAAAATTATTTCCATGGCTTAATAATGCCACAAATCGTGCTCTAAAGTGAAGAGGTCGTTTTTAATGCGCTCGCTTTCCATCAATGCATCAACACCTTTCCAGGTCGGCGATACACCGCGGTTGTATACGTTATCTTCCTTCACGATATACCCCTGGAACATGCGCATCTGAAACAATTGGTCAAATGTCATCTCCTGTGCACCATTGTGCATGTTGAATACATCATAATTATTGAAGATATAGCGGCATTCCGGGTAGTACAACCAGAAGAGTTCCTTCTGACCTTTCACCTCACCGCTTTCCGAATATCGCAAAACGATTGGGGCAATTCCGATGATGCGCACATAACGCTCTGAACGCTGTTTGTCAAAAATCCAGTCTTCCTTGATTTTATAAGAAACAACATCGCGGGAAGTCACTTCCTCCACGTTACGAACCTCCTCTTTCTCACCCGTATCCAAGTTTTCGCGGTAGCGAATTACAACCGGGTTGAGCATTGAATCCAATTCTGCCTGACCAAGTGGGTAACGAAACTCGTCATCCTCTTGCGTCGGTCCTGTGCCGTATGCTGTAATAGACCCTTGATCGATAAGACCAATGCGGATTACATCAAACAAACTTTTTCTGTTTTCCAATTCGTCTATTGGAAAATACATCGTTTGATTGATCTTTTGGCGAAGGTCGATTACTTGCCAAATACGCTTCGCCCACATCACGTCGGCTTCGCGCAGGTAAGGGTAACCAATTACCTTACGAGTAGGGTTGTGTTCTCGCACATAAGCACCATCCAGCACCGTTTGAGTTTGGGCTAGAAGTGCATCCGTTACAGATAACACACAGAGTAGGAGCAGAAACAGATTTTTACGATTCATAGTATTTCGTTTTTACTGCAGTTTCAACGTAATAGCCGCCAATTTACGGTCGGTATTGTCAGGCATTTTACACATGATTTGCTCAATGAAGATCTTTTCACCCTTCTTCATTTTGCGAATCGCCTGACTAGCTTCGTCAGAGATACGATTACCATTACACTTGTATTCCTTCAACACACCATTGCTGGCCAATGTTACCATGAACGAGGTAACCTGTGCTGTTACCGGGAAGTCAAATCCTTCCATATCCGCACGTACACCGGCAGCAACAGACGCATCACCTTGTGGGATCATGCTGTCATATGGCTTCTTACCACCGAACGATGGAATCGGGTCAGGAATACGCTTAATACGGAATTGACGAGCAGGCATTTGGACGCTTTCGCCATTGATGTTAGCTGTAACATTAATAGTCGCGTCCTTTCCTTCACCAGGCTTCACATTGTAAGTTCCATCTGAACTTGGAGAAATAGAGCCACCACTCATCGTAACGCTCAAGGCACTGCGGTCTACACCGGGTACAGAAATCTCTACCGGATTGTCCAAACCGCGATAGAAAACGTTCATGTTTACCGGAGACACTACCAATGCAGGTTCTCCTACAAAGAAAGGTTGAGTGGCAAAAGGAATAAACTCCATCTTACCATCCTTCTCATATCCAATCTGACCGGTATATCCGTGTGGTCCAAGGCTCAAACCGCCTGTGTTGACTTTAAAACGGCACTTCCCGTCAGGATCTGCAGCAATTCCGTCACCGGAGGCCGCAAATGTGCTTGGTGTTGGCACCTTGTCACCATTATAAGCACCACCCATGAAAAGCTTGGTGTTACTGGTTTTATTGTAGGCTGCCAAATAAACTTCCAACTCATAGTCCTTTCCCTTCAGAACGTAGCTCTGCAAAGGCACTGCAGCTACAGTAACATCCGAGAACTTCAAGTCAGTTGCGTTAATGCTCGACGCAAGGAAACTCATTACTGATGTTTTTGCATTCAATACATCGGTTTCAATTTTCGACATGGTTGCTACCACGGCTGCCAAGGGAGTGTGGAAGAATTTGTTGGTTTCCCAAACTTCCAATTTGCCTTCCGCATCAGGCTCATCGTTGTAAACAAATGTGCTATCGAGTGACGCCATGATTTCCGAATCCAATGATATCATCTTACCATCGATATTCGTGACCTGAATTGACTTCAGTTTTTCCTTGAACTCAAGCAATTTTGTTTTCAATTCATATGCCGACCATGGATCTTGTCGAGGTGCCTGTGGATTTGGACCAACCAACAATGTCGTGTTGTTTTGGTTTTCATCCAACTTGGTAACCTTTTCACGACCGTCCTTCGAGCCGAGATCGATTGCCTTCTTCTTATCCTCTGTCATAAAGAACTCATAGTCTGCTCCTGTTGGGTCACCCTTCATAGAGCAAGCAATAGCTCTTGCCTTGAGAATTTCAATGTAATCGATCATTTCATCTCCAATCTTGGATACTTCTTCAGCCTTCGCTAAGAATGGAGCTGCCTTATCAGCCTCTTTTGCATTTCGCAATCCGGCGAGGGTTGCCTGCGCCTTTGTTTGCAAAACTTCCGAGGTTTTACCAAGACCTTTATTGATCTGGATAAACGCATTCAATACATCTTTTGATATGTTCATCGCGAGAAGAGCGGTAAGTACTAGGTACATCATACCGATCATCTTCTGCCTGGGGGTTTCTTTTCCGCCTGCCATTTTCTAATCTTTAATTGGTTGTTTGGTTGTTCCTTTTCAGAGCAGCACTAAACAATTATTGGCGGGCAGTACCCATTGCGTTAAGCATGTTCGCGTAAACAGTGTTGAGTGACTTCAAGTTACGAGAGAGCTCAGAGATATTCTCTTTGTACTGCTTGGTATCTTCAACAGAATCCGCAAGATTCTTAACAAGTTCGTTCATGTTTCCATACATGCTGCGAGTTTTCTCCAACTCTTGAAGCTGCAACTCATACATGCTGTTCAATGACTGTAAGTTCTCAGTCATTTTCTGCAAGTGGACACCTGCAGCCTGACCATTCTTAGCTTGGTCAGACAAACCCGTCAGTGATTCCGATGCTGCTGCATAGGTATCTGCCAATGACGAAACTTTTTCAGTCGCCGTTTTCAGTGTTGTTGCGTATTCTTTCGAAGCAGTTGCAGGAGCTGAAATGTCCGACAAATCCTTTGCCTGTGAGCTGAAAGCGCGCATTCCGTCACCCAAGCTGGCGATCAACTCAGGTTCAATTTTGGCTTCAGCAAGCATATTGTCCAATTGAGCTGAAACGCTACCTCCACCGAGGTTTCCCTTGCTTCCTTTCTTGTTCTGTTCTTTCAATGAGTGCTTTGCTTCTTCCGGCATTGCTAATTCAGGGTAAACCAGCGACCAGTCCGGCTCCTCGTGTAATGGTTCAAATGCAGAAAAGAAGAAGATTACGGCTTCGGTACTAAGACCCACTACCAACAGCAATGACGCAAAAGGCCAGTGCTGAATCTTAAACATCGCACCAATGATTACTACTGCAGCTCCAATACCATAGAGCTTTGCCATAAACTTTTTCCACGCTTTACTTCCAGGTTTCATAATTTTCTAAACGCTTGTAAGGGTTAATAAAAAGGTTGGTTTTTGATTGATTATTCTTCGTTAAAGTCTTCAGGAGCAACATTCTTTCCTCGTCCCAGGTAGCTCATCACACAACGGAAACCGATGTATGATTTTGCTGTATCCTGATACTCGTAGGAACGTGTACCATTCTGAATAAAATACCCGATGTCTTTCCAGGAACCACCGCGTATAACTTTACGTTTCATGCTTGGAGGATCATCTTGCTGAGCTCGGTACTCATATTCCGAACTCATGTCGTGGGTGAACTCATACACAGACTCATCATAAGCCGTGTTGGTCCACTCAGCAACGTTCCCTGCCATACACCACAAACCATAATCGTTTGCCGAGTAAGATTGAACAGGTACTGTATGACAACCATTATCTTCCACATAGTCGCCGCGCATTGGCTTGAAGTTAGCCAATGGGCATCCCAGGTTATTTCTGATATAAGGACCTCCCCAAGGGTAAGGCGACAACTCTAATCCACCACGCGATGCATACTCCCACTCCGCCTCTGAAGGCAAACGGAATCGCTGTACAAAAGGCTCTGCAACGAGGTACTTAAACTCATTTAAGATTTGTGTTCTCCAAGCACAAAAAGCTTGGCACTGACCCCAAGTAACACCAACTACCGGATAGTCATCGTATGCAGGGTGCCAGAAATAGTTTTCTGTCAGCGGCTCGTTGAAGCCATATGTAAAATCTGCAACCCAACAAAGAGTATCGGGATAAATATTGGTCTGTTCTTCAATAATGAATTGGGCTCGATCACTGTGCCCGCGCACCGAATGAAGCTGGTTGAGGGCGTTCACTTCACCATATTCCTCATCCTTACCAGCTTTCACGGC
>Ga0315907_10002806_pt1 | contig 21398 bp, 19 predicted proteins | sample LakEriMetagenome_3_FD_203525 | JGI IMG/M metagenome (GOLD analysis project Ga0315907, IMG submission 203525) | Freshwater fungal communities from buoy surface, Lake Erie, Ohio, United States - Buoy 12 MA123 | ecosystem: Environmental > Aquatic > Freshwater > Lake > Lake biofilm | place: USA...
CATCAGACGAGAACCTTCGGACCGCGCCGAGCGAGGCATCGGCCCGATGCAAGGCGCCGACGGATCGCTCGTTCAGCGTTCATTCCTTGTAAGAGACGATGACGCAAGGCCATTGCGTTCCGGCAACACAACTCATGGCCTACGGCTTGAGTTGCTGCGCCACGACGCGCCCTGCGGGGTCGATGAACACGCGATAGCGTTGGCCATCGCGGCAGGTGGCGATGTGATCGTCATCCTTCAACGGCGTCGCGCTGATGACCTGACCACAAGGCAGGCCCAGCAGCGCAAGGGCAGACGTCAGGTCCTTGCGAAGCGCCGCGTCATCGGCTGCGGCGGCGGACCCCGCCACAAGCCCGACCCACAAGGCGATGCCGGACAAACTCGGCACATGAAACTTGATCAGCATGGTTCGTCGGGTCCAAAGGGCCGCTGGCTACAGGGTGTTGAGCTTCGCCGGATCCGACAGGACAGCCCAGATGGACTCTCTTGACGAAGCGAGCGCGCCAGCCAGCGGAGGGTCAGCGTCCTGCAGCAGCGCAAGCGTTTTCATGATCAGCAGATCAAACGCCCGCCGCAGTTCGGCCAGCGAAGTCTTGATCCGACCGTCGTAGAACGCCTTGAACTGCTCCAGCAGATCGTCCATCTGGTTCTTGAGCGCCAACTTGCTGAAGGTGCCAATGGCCTTCGTCTGCCTCAGGCGGGCCTCCAGCGACTTGAGGTCCAGTGGCGGGGCTGCTGCGGGCTTCACCAAAGGGGGCGCAGGCGGCTGCGCCCGGGCTGGCGGCGGCACCACAGGGAGCGCAGCAGCGGGCTTGGCCACGGCGTGCGGCGTCGCCTTCTCAGGCTTGACGGGGTGTTGGTCTGCTGAACCTCTTGCGGCCGGCTTTGGCGCCGGGACGGCGTCCTCCATTGCGGCTGGACGGGGCGTCTGTGGCTGCCCCCTGCGTTCGATGGCGGCGCACCCCACCGTCAGGGCGACACAGGCTACCAAGATGGGCAGACCGCGAGACCGTTGCGCCATGGGCTCGACCTCCATCAACGGGGTGAAGTTCCGCGCTGCCCGGCGCCTGGGGCGGGACATCCGGCCGAAGCGAGCAGGCGCCTGAGCAAAGGGTCACTTCCTGGCGGCATCCCGCATATCGCTGGCGGCATCCTTCAGATCGCCGATCCCTTTCTGGATCTTGCCCTCGGCCTGCTTCTTCAAGCCCCTGGCTTGCTGCTTGTTGCTGCCCACCAGCTTGCCGGCCTCTTGCTGGATCTTGCCTGCCATGTCTTTCAGGGTGCCCTGCACCTGATCCTTGTTCATGCTCATGATCGACTCCTTCTTTCGTTCACTGATGGGGGAGACCTGGTGCCTTGGGCGGCCTCGGTCCGACCCCCTGCCGAGACTTCAACGATGCGGGTTGCTACAGCCTTCCCATCAACACCAGCACCAGCAGCACCACCAGGACGACGCCCACGATGCCGCTGGGGCCGTAACCCCACCCTCTGCTGTGCGGCCATGCGGGAATGACACCCACCAAAGCCAGGATCAGCAGGATCAACAGAATCGTTCCCAAGCTCATGTCGTGCTCCTTTGCGCTCAACGATTCATCGACAGGCCACCACTCACGTGCTCAGGGCCGTGCACAGGACATCCGCAACCCCCATCCCCACCTCGCCTACCCCCCGTGAGCCGCCTTGACCCGGCTTGACCCGGGGTGACCCCGCATGACCCGACATCGAGCATGCGCTGGGGACGATCCGCGCCTGATGAGGGCGATCAACTTGAGGCCTGACCGCTCATGGGCTGCGACCAGCCAAGGTGCTCCTTTCGGTGGCCCACATTCCATCGTCCGGGTCGCCAGGCGCGCTGGGACACGGCCTGGACAGCAGGCGGGCGTACTCCCCGCTGACCAAGGCGTAGCACTCGCAGGAGCGGTGCTCAAGACCAACGCGGTCGAGCACCACCATGGAGCCCCTGTGGCAGCGGATCAGCCCAGCGGCCCGCAGGTGGCCCACGATCAGCGTCACGCTCTCGCGGCGCAGACCCAGCAGGTGGGCCAGCATGTCATGCGTCAGCACGACCTCGTGGCTTGCCAACCGGTCAAGGCAGTGCAGCAGCCAGGCGCACACCTGCTGATCGGCGGTGTGATGTCGGGAGCAGACGGCGGTCTGCGCGATCTGCGTGATCAGCGCCTGGATGTATCGCAGCATCAACTGCCGCACCGACTCGAAGCGATTGAATTCCTCCAGGAGGGCCATCGCCGGCATCCGATAGCCCTGACCCGCGATCAACACCGAGCCGTCGCTGGTGGCGGCTTCCGATCCAAGCACCAGCGAGGTGCCGACCACGGCTTCATGACCGGCGATGGCGAAACCCACAGCCCCGCCAGCCTCGGTCATCCGAAGCAGGCAAACGATGGTGCTGGTGGGAAAGTAGGCGTGGAACTGGGCCTGGCCCGCTGCGTACAGGACCTCCCCGCGCCTCAGGTTCACGGGCTCCAAGTGAGGCTTCCAGCGTTGCCAGTCAGCGGCTTCCAGCGCTGCCAGCAGGTGATTGGCGTGGGGATCGATGGCAGGGCTCATGGCTAGGCGGGCCAGGCCGTGAGGGCCAGCCAAGTCCGCTTGTAGGACCTGGGATCGGCGCCGCGTTGAGGCCCGTCAAGCGCGAGCAAGCGCTGTGTTCGGCATCGCACGGTCTCCCGACGACTGCGCGCGCACATTCCTCCTGGACATCAACCGAAGAAGGAAGCTCAGGAACAAGTTGCCAGCCGGCGCGATGGCGCTGGCGTGCCGTGACAGCTTGAGCGTCTCCTGGTGATGGAAGAACTTGTTTTCCTTGCCGCAAGTCTCAATGCGCGCGAGGGAAAAGAGGGGTCACTTCGGTGACCCGTGTTCCAGCAGTAACCAAGGAGTCTTGACATGAAATGGGAACAGATTGAAAGCGATTGGAAGGCCTACAAACCCCAGTTGGTGGCGCAGTGGAGCAAGCTGACCGACGAACACCTGAACTCGGTGGGCGGCAAGCGCGAGAAGCTCGCCACCAAGATTCAGGAGATGTACGCCATCAGCAAGGAAGAGGCCGAGAAGCAGATCAAGGCCTTTGAAGACCGCGCCAAGCAGCCGCAGGCTGCGTCCGTGGCCGCCGACTAAGAAGCGGCTTGACTCGCCCTCGCTCGCGACTTTCTCAGACGGTCGCAAGCGAGGGCTTTTTTGTTTTCCAGCCTACGGTTTCAATCTGGGCCCTCTACGGGCGCCTCGGCTTGTCGTGCAATCAGGACCATGTGCCAGACCGCAAAGAACATCGCTGCGATGACAGGACCCAGGACAAAGCCGTTGATGCCAAAGACCACCATGCCCCCCAGCGTCGTGATCATCACCACGTAGTCGGGCATGAGGGTGGCCTTGCCCACGAGCATGGGCCGCAGCAGGTTGTCGACCAGACCGATGACCAGCACACCCCAGGCCGCCAGGGCCACACCCTGCCAGATCGCACCTGTGGCCAGGAACCACAGGGCCACGGGCAGCCACACCAGCGCCGCACCAATGGCCGGCAGCAGGGAGAGAAAGGCCATCACCGCGGCCCACAGCAACGCGCCGCGCACGCCCAGGAACCAGAACGCAAGCCCACCGAGCGCCCCTTGCAGGGCTGCCACCACCAGATTGCCCCTCACCGTGGACCGGATCACATGGCTGAACTTGTGCAGCAGTTCCTGCTGGTGCGCGGGCGTGAGGGGCAGTGCCAGGCGCAGGGCGTGCACGATGCGGTCCCCATCCCGGATCAGGAAGAACGCCAGGTAGGGTGTGATCAGCAGGCTGGCAGCGAACTCCAGCGCGCCCTGCCCCAGCGTCAAGGCCTGGCCGGCCATGAAGCCGCTGGCTTGCTGCAGCCCGGCATTCAGTTGGCGCTGCAAGGCCTCGATGTCCGCGAGGCCCAGGCGCCTGAGCAGCGCCACCGCCCATCCGGGTAGCGCCTCGAACACCCCGCGCAGCCAAGGCGTAGCGCGGGACTCAAAGGACTGAAGCAGCGCCAGCAGCCCCACGGCCTCATCGACCAGCATGACGCTCAGAAGCGCCAGCGGAACCACCACGATCACCGCGGCGATCAGGATCGTGAGCAGTGCAGCCAGGGTGCGCTGCCGTCTGAGCCGCAACAGCAGGCGACGGTGCAGCGCGGCGAAGAGCAACGCGATGATCGTGCTCCACAGCAGCGTGCTGAAGAACGGCAGCAGGATCCAAACCAGCGCGAGGGAGACCAGCCCCAACAGCCACAGCAAGGGCCGGTGCTCCGCGATCGCAGATGCACCTTCATCAGAGCTCTTCATCCGGGCACCAGGTGACAGACCGCAGAAACGATCAGCCATCGTAGGGGCCTGCAGGCCCCTGTTGGCGCATCAACCGCGTTGGAGCCTGCTGCTGCTCAACGAATGCAGCGAAACCGTGCGGCGCCCTGGCGGGCCACGATCATGGGGCTGTTCCGGCGCCGGGTGGCACCGGGCCCGGCGGCGGCGCAGTCTCAGTGGTGGTGACCGCAGGCCCCACCCGCCGCCACGGTCATTGGCGCGTCGCGGTGCGTGCCGGCTGCGGCAATGCGCTGCTCGTACTGCGTCCAAAGGGCTTCCTGGTCAGCGCCCAGGTGGTACAGGTAGTCCCAGGAAAAAATGCCGGTGTCATGCCCGTCGCTGAAAGTGGGCTGCACCGCGTAGTGGCCCACGGTCTGCAGGTCCAGGATGCCCACGTCACGCTTGCCCGTCTGCAGCACCTCCTGCCCTGGCCCGTGACCCTGCACCTCGGCCGAGGGGGAGTACACACGCATGAGCTCGAAGGGAATCCGAAAGGTCTTGCCATCATGAAACCCGATCTCCAGCACGCGCGAGGTCTGGTGCAGCGTCAGTGCGGTGGGCATCGGGGTGGCAGTGGTCAGGCCGGCCATGGAGGTCTCCAGTGTCTTGCGTGTGTTCGTTGGGTTTCTTCGTGTCAGGCCGGGGCCGTGCTCACACCAGCACGCGCTCGATGCCACCGGCGTTGGCCTGGGCGACGTAGGTCTCCAGCCAGGCCGGCCCCAGGATCTGGCGCGCCATCTCCACCACGATGTAGTCGGCCTCCAGCAGGCCGTTCTGCAGATCTCCCTGATAGCGCTGCAGGCCCTGCAGGCAGCTCGGGCAGCTGGTGAGGATCTTCACATCGGCCTGGGGCTCCACGGCGCCATTGGCGCGCAGTGCGGCCTCGCCACGGCGCAGCTCTTCTTCCTTGCGGAAACGCACCTGCGTGCTGATGTCCGGCCGCGTCACGCCGAGCGTCCCGCTCTCGCCGCAGCAGCGATCGCTCTTGAGCACCTGGGGCCCGACCAGCGCCTTCACGGTCTTCATCGGGTCCTGCTGCTTCATGGGGCTGTGGCAGGGGTCGTGGTAGAGGTAGGCACCCTGCGACGCGGGCCCGAGGGTGATGCCCTTCTCCAGCAAAAACTCGTGGATGTCCACGATGCGGCAGCCCGGGAAGATGTCCTCGAAGCGGTAGCCCTGCAGCTGGTCGTAGCAGGTGCCGCAGGACACCACCACCGTCTTGATGTCCAGGTAGTTCAGGGTGTTGGCCACGCGGTGGAACAGCACCCGGTTGTCGGTGATGATCTTCTCGGCCTTGTCGAACTGCCCGGAGCCGCGCTGTGGGTAGCCGCAGCACAGGTAGCCCGGTGGCAGCACCGTCTGCACGCCTGCATGCCACAGCATGGCCTGCGTGGCCAGGCCCACCTGGCTGAACAGCCGCTCGCTGCCGCAGCCGGGGAAGTAGAAGACGGCCTCGGTCTCCGCCGTGGTGCCCTTCGGGTTGCGGATGATGGGCACGTAGTCCCGGTCCTCGATGTCCAGCAGCGCACGCGCCGTCTTCTTGGGCAGGCCGCCCGGCATCTTCTTGTTGATGAAGTGGATCACCTGCTCGCGCAATGGTGCAGCGCCCAGGGTGGCAGGCGGGGCAGCCGTCTGCTTCTTCGCCGCCGGCTTGAGCAGGTCGTGCAGGAAGCGCTGGGCCTTGAAACCCACATCCACCATGGCGCTGCGCATCAGCTTGATGGTCTGCGGGTTGGTGGCGTTGAGGAAGGCCATGGCCGCCACGTTGCCGGGGCGGATGCTCTTCTTGCCCATCTTGCGCAACAGGTTGCGCATGTTCATGGTGACGTCGCCGAAGTCGATCTTCACCGGGCAAGGCGACTCGCACTTGTGGCACACCGTGCAGTGGTCGGCGACGTCCTCGAACTCCTCCCAGTGCTTGACGCTGATGCCGCGGCGCGTCTGCTCCTCGTACAGGAAGGCCTCGATCAGCAGCGAAGTGGCCAGGATCTTGTTGCGCGGGCTGTACAGCAGGTTGGCACGCGGCACGTGCGTGGCGCACACCGGCTTGCACTTGCCGCAGCGCAGGCAGTCCTTGACGCTGTCGGCAATGGCGCCGATCTCGCTGCGCTGCATGATCAGCGACTCATGCCCCATCAGGCCGAAGCTCGGGGTGTAGGCCGCACTCAGGTCGCCGGCAAACACGCCATCATCCGCCTGCGCCGTCCGCCCCGTCTGGCGCAGCAGCTTGCCCCGGTTGAAGCGGCCTTCGGGGTCCACCCGGGCCTTGTAGTCGGCAAAGCCCTGCAACTCCTGGTCGGACAGGAACTCCAGCTTGGTGATGCCGATGCCGTGCTCGCCACTGATGACCCCGCCCAGGCGCCGCGACAGCGCCATGATGCGGCCCACCACCTCGTGCGCCGTCTGCAGCATGGGGTAGTGGTCGCTGTTGACGGGGATGTTGGTGTGCACGTTGCCGTCACCGGCGTGAGCGTGCAAGGCCACCCAGGTACGGCCCCGCAGCACCTCCATGTGGATGCGCCGGCACTCGGCCAGGATGGGCGCAAACGCCCCGCCCGAGAACACCGCCTGCAGCGGCTTGAGCACCTGCGTCTTCCAGCTGGCGCGCCAGCGCCAGTCCTGCAACATGGCAAAGCAGGTCTCGCCGGTGCCGGGCTGGCCATCAGGCTGCACCACGTCCAGTTCGTCCAGCCAGTGGCGCCACAGCGCACGCACCTCGTGCAGCAAGGCGATGGCCTGCTGCACGCGGTCTTCCAGCAGCTCCGCGCTCGGGATTTCGCCCGCGTCGTCGCTCTTGCCCAGCGGCAGTTGCCCTTTGGAGAAGAAGGCCTCCAGCGCGTCCACCAGCTCGAGCTTGTTGCGCAGCGAGAGCTCAACGTTGATGCGCTCCACGCCCTCGGTGTACTCGCCCAGGCGCTCCAGCGGGATGACCACGTCCTCGTTGATCTTGAAGGCGTTGGTGTGCTTGGCAATGGCCGCCGTGCGCTTGCGGTCCAGCCAGAACTTCTTGCGCGCATCTGCGCTCACAGCCACGAAGCCCTCGCCACCGCGCGCGTTGGCCAGGCGCACCACCTCGCTGGTGGCGCGGGCCACGGCGTCGGCATCGTCGCCCACAATGTCGCCCACCAGCACCATCTTGGGCAGGCCGCTGCCGCCGGCGGCCTGCACTCGCTTGCTCTTGGTGGCGTAGCCCACGGCCTTGAGGTAGCGGTCGTCCAGGTGTTCCAGCCCGGCCAGCACGGCGCCCCCCGGGCGGCGGGCCTCGGCGAACATGAAGTCCTTGATGTCCACGATGCTGGGCACCGCGTCCTTGGGGTTGCCGAAGAACTCCAGGCACACCGTGCGGGTGTGCGCCGGCATGCGGTGCACGATCCAGCGCGCGCTGGTGATCAGGCCGTCGCAGCCTTCCTTCTGCACCCCGGGCAGGCCGGCGAGGAACTTGTCGGTGACGTCCTTGCCCAGGCCTTCCTTGCGGAACAGCCGGCCGGGAATGTCCAGCCGCTCGGTGCGCTGCAGCTTCTTGCCGCTGGCGTCGAAGTGGCGCAGCTCGAAACTGGCCACCTCCACGTCGTGGATCTTGCCCAGGTTGTGGTTCAGGCGCACCACTTCCAGCCAGGTGGCCTGAGGGGTGACCATGCGCCAGGACGCCAGGTTGTCCAGAGCCGTGCCCCACAGCACCGCCTTCTTGCCGCCCGCGTTCATGGCGATGTTGCCGCCGATGCAGCTGGCCTCGGCCGAGGTGGGGTCCACGGCGAAGACGTAGCCCGCCCGCTCGGCGGTGTCGGCCACGCGCTGCGTCACCACACCGGCCTCGCTGGTGATGGTGGCCACCGGGCGGTCCAGCCCGGGCAGTTGCACCATCTCCACCTCGCCCAGGGCCTCGAGTTTCTCGGTGTTGATGACCGCGCTCTTCCAGGTCAGCGGCACCGCGCCACCGGTGTAGCCCGTGCCGCCGCCGCGCGGGATGATGGTCAGGCCCAGCTCGATGCAACCCTGCACCAGCCCGGCCATCTCGGCCTCGGTGTCGGGCGTGAGCACGATGAAGGGCACTTCCACGCGCCAGTCGGTGGCGTCGGTCACGTGCGACACCCGGCTCAGGCCGTCGAATTTCAGGTTGTCCTTGGCCGTATGTCGCCCCAGCACCCGCCGCGCGGTGCGGCGCAGGTCCCACACGGCACGGAAATGGGCGGCGAAGCTGTCCACCGCAGCGCGCGCGGCCACCAGCAACTGCGCCACCAGGGCGTCACGCGCAGCGTCCAGGTCGGGTGTGCGACGCTTTTCCACCTCCGACAAGCGGTGGTGCAGCGCGTCTATCAGCATCTGGCGCCGCTTCGGGTTGTCCAGCAGGTCGTCTTCGAGGTAGGGGTTGCGCTGCACCACCCAGATGTCCCCCAGCACCTCGTACAACATGCGGGCGGAGCGGCCGGTGCGGCGCTCGCCGCGCAACTGCTGCAGCAGCTCCCAGGCGCGTGCGCCCAGCAAGCGGATCACGATCTCCCGGTCGGAGAACGAGGTGTAGTTGTAGGGAATCTCGCGCAGACGCGGTGCGCCTTCGTCCGCGTCCACTGAGGCGGACAAACCGGCGCCACCGGCAACCTGCAGTGGCAGAGGAGCATTCATCTTTGCTTTGCGACCCCCACACGCGCCCTTTGTCTTGTACAGACCGGTGCAGCAGGGTGTCCCTGTGGATTGGTCGAGAATGCTACCGCAGTGCAGCATCCCCACGAGGGCGTAGGGAAGCGCAAGCCGGGGAAACCACCGTGGCGCGGCGCACCCCGAACGTGGGAGAAACGGGTTTGTCACAAAACCTGGGGACAATCACGGTGGCACAGCCGCCCGGTGATGATCGGGTACCCCCTTGGGATCCATCCCCTCACTGCTCAACGGAGAGACCATGAAGATCAAGCAACTTGCCCTGGCCATCAGCGCGCTGGCCGCCCTCGCCTCCTCCCCCGTTCAAGCACAGGCGCCGGTGGAGATCCAGTGGTGGCACTCGATGAGCGGCCAGCTGGGCGAATGGATCGGCGGCTTGGCCAAGGGCTTCAACGACAGCCAGAAGACCTACAAGGTGACCCCGGTGTTCAAGGGCACCTACCCCGAGAGCTTCGCCGCCACGGTGGCGGCCTTCCGTGCCGGCAACGCGCCGCACATCGTGCAGATCTTCGAGGTGGGCACCGCCAGCATGATGGCGGCCAAGGGCGTGATCGTCCCGGTGGATCAGGTCATGAAGACAGCGGGCATCAAGTTCGACCCCAGCGTTTACGTGCCCGCGGTGGCAGGCTACTACACGGCCCCAAACGGACAGATGCTGAGCTTCCCCTTCAACAGCTCCACCACGGTGCTGCACTACAACAAGGACGCCTTCAAGGCCGCCGGCCTGGACCCCAACACGCCGCCCAAGACCTGGCCGGAGGTGGCCCGGGCAGCCGCGACCCTCAAGGCCAGCGGCCACAAGTGCCCCTTCACCACCGCCTGGCAGAGCTGGACCCAGCTGGAGAGCTTCTCGGCCTGGCACAACGTGGAGTTCGCCACCCAGCGCAATGGCTTCACCGGCCTGAACGCGCGCCTGAACATCACCACGCCGCTGCACGTGCGCCACATCGAGAACCTGGCCAACATGGCGCAACAGGGCCTGTTCGTCTACAAAGGCCGCAACAACGCGGCTGACGCCACCTTCCAGTCGGGCGAGTGCGCCATGTACACCGGCTCCTCCGCGGCCTACGGCGGCATCAAGCGCAACCTGAAGGCCGAGGCCGGCATCGGCGCGCTGCCCTATTACCCGGACGTTCCTGGCGCGCCCCAGAACACCGTGATCGGTGGGGCCAGCCTGTGGGCCATCTCCGGCAAGAAGCCCGAGGAGTACAAGGCCATCGCGGCTTTCTACCAGTACCTGTCTGACGCGAATGTGCAGGCCAAGAGCCACCAGGAAACAGGCTACATCCCCATCACCTCGGCCGCGTTCAAGATCACCGAAGACTCAGGCTTCTACAAGAAGAACCCGGGCACCGACGTGAGCGTCACGCAGATGATCCGCAAGACCACCGACAAGTCGCGCGGCATCCGTCTGGGCAACTTCGTGCAGATCCGCACCATCATCGACGAGGAACTCGAGCAGGTGTGGTCGGGCAAGAAGAGCGCCAAGGACGGCCTGGAAGCCATCAAGAAGCGTGGCGACGTCGAGCTGGAGAAGTTCGAGAAAGCAAACAAGAGCTGATGCTCTGAGCCCGTCTTGAGCGTCGAAAAGCGCGTCCTCTTTCGCAGCTGGTGGCTGCCGTGGGCCCTGGTGGCCCCGCAGCTGGCCATCGTCATCGTCTTTTTCTTCTGGCCGGCGGGGCAGGCGCTGTTCCAGAGCGTGCTGCGGGAGGACGCCTTCGGCACCAGCAGCGAGTTCGTGGGTCTTGAAAACTTCAAGACCCTGTTCGCCGACGAGACCTACATCGCCTCTTTCCGCACCACGGCCGTGTTCTCGGTGCTGGTGGCGGTGATCGGGCTGTCGGTCTCGCTGCTGCTGGCCGTCATGGCCGACCGCGTGGTGCGCGGGGCCACGGCCTACAAGACCCTGATGATCTGGCCCTACGCCGTGGCACCGGCCATCGCCGGGGTGCTGTGGCTGTTCATGTTCGCGCCGTCCATCGGCGTGGTCAGCTATGCACTGCGTTCTGCAGGCATGGACTGGAACCACTTGCTCAACGGCGGTCACGCCATGACGCTCATCGTGCTGGCGGCCGTGTGGAAGCAGATCGCCTACAACTTCCTGTTCTTCCTGGCGGGTCTGCAGTCCATCCCCAAGAGCCTGGTGGAGGCCGCGGCCATCGACGGCGCGGGACCCTGGCGGCGCTTCTGGACGGTTCAGTTTCCGCTGCTCACGCCCACCACGTTCTTCCTGCTCGTCATCAACATCATCTACGTGTTCATCGACACCTTTGCCATCGTGGATGCAGCCACCTCCGGCGGCCCCGGCAAGGACACGGCCATCCTGGTCTACAAGGTTTACCACGACGGCTTCAAGGCCATGGACCTGGGTGGCTCGGCGGCGCAGTCGGTGGTGCTGATGGGCATCCTGATCGCGCTGACGGTGGTGCAGTTCCGCTATGTCGAGCGGCGCGTGCATTACTGATGACGAGCCGCACCACCACGCACCAAAGGCCGTACCTGCATGGTTGAGAACCGTCCCGTTGCCACAGTGCTGTCGCACCTCGTGCTCGTGCTCGGGGTTCTCATCGTCGCGTTTCCGGTCTACATCACCTTCGTGGCCAGCACGCAGACGGCCGAGCAGATCGTGCAGAACGTGCCCATGTCGCTGTGGCCAGGGGACAACTTCCTCAACAGCTACCGCTTCGCGCTGTTCGGTGGCGTCACGGAGTACGGCACACGCGTGCCGCCGGCGGCGCCCATGTTGATGGTCAGCCTCATCAGTGCGCTGACCATCGCGCTGGGCAAGATCGCCATCTCGCTGCTGTCGGCCTTTGCGGTGGTGTACTTCCGCTTTCCCGGGCGCAGCCTGGTGTTCTGGATGATCTTCATCACCTTGATGCTGCCGGTGGAGGTGCGCATCCTGCCCACCTACAAGGTGGTGTCGGACCTCGGGCTGCTCAACACCTACGCCGGCCTGACGGTGCCCTTGATCGCCTCGGCCACGGCCACCTTCCTGTTCCGGCAGTTCTTCCTCACCATCCCCGATGAACTGGTGGAGGCCGCGCGCATCGACGGCGCCGGGCCCATGAAGTTCTTCAAGGATGTGCTGCTGCCGCTGTCGACCACCTCGATCGCCGCGCTGTTCGTCATCCAGTTCATCTACGGCTGGAACCAGTACCTCTGGCCCCTGCTGATGACCACGGACGAGAACATGTACCCCGTGGTCATGGGCATCAAGCGCATGATTTCCGGGGGTGACGCCGCCACCGAATGGAATGCGGTGATGGCCACCGCGATGCTCGCGATGATTCCGCCCGCCCTGGTGGTGCTGCTGATGCAGAAGTGGTTCGTCAAGGGCCTGGTGGACAGCGAGAAGTGAACGGCCGGCCCACGGCCTCCCCCTGACTGCACAGCACACACGACATCCATGGCTTCCATCGCTCTGCGCCGCGTCGAGAAGACCTACGGCTTCGGCCCCAAGGCCTTCAAAGCCATCCACGGGGTGGAGGCCGAGATCGCCGACGGCGAGTTCGTCGTCATCGTCGGCCCCTCCGGCTGCGGCAAGAGCACCTTGCTGCGCATGGTGGCCGGCCTGGAGGAGATCACGGGCGGCGAGATCGCCATCGGAGCGCGCGTCGTCAACCGGCTGGAGCCGGCCGAGCGCGACATCGCCATGGTGTTCCAGAACTACGCGCTGTACCCGCACATGACGGTGTACGACAACATGGCCTACGGCCTGCGCAATGCCAAGGTACCCAAGGACGAGATCGAGCGCCGTGTGCAGAAGGCCGCAGGCATCCTGGAACTGGGCGGTCTGCTGGATCGCAAGCCCCGGCAACTGTCAGGTGGGCAGCGCCAGCGGGTGGCCATGGGCCGGGCCATCGTGCGCCAGCCGCAGGTGTTTCTCTTCGACGAGCCGCTGTCCAACCTGGACGCCAAGCTGCGGGCGCAGACGCGACTGGAGATCCAGAAGCTGCACCGAGAGCTCGGCATCACCTCGCTGTTCGTGACGCACGACCAGGTTGAGGCCATGACACTGGCCCAGCGCATGATCGTGATGAACGCCGGGCGCATCGAGCAGATCGGCACGCCCGAGCAGGTCTACGGCGCACCCGCCACCACCTTCGTGGCCAGCTTCATAGGCTCGCCGCCCATGAACCTGCTGAACGGGCAGGCCACCGCTGCCGGATTCGAGGTGGGAGCTCAGGTGCTGCCCCTGACGGGCGCAGCGCCGCGCCAGGGTTCGCTGACCCTGGGCCTGCGGCCCGAGCACACCGAGCCGGGTACCGAGGGCGACCCGGCCTGCTGGCCGCTGCGCGTGGAGGTGGTGGAGATGCTGGGCGCCGAGCGCCTGGTGCACGGGCACCTGGCCGGCGCGGCCTTCACCCTGCGCATCGACGGCACGCTGACCCCGCCGCGCCCCGGCCAGACGCTGCACCTGCGCGTGCCGGCCGAGCGCCTGCACTGGTTCGACCCGTCCACAGGTCAGCGCGTCGAGGTGGCCCGGTGAGTCCCTCAGCCTGGCCCTTGCCGCTGTGGATCGCCCACCGCGGCGCCGGCAAACTGGCCCCGGAGAACACCCTGGCCGCCTTCCGGCTGGGGGCCGGGCACGGCTACCGGGCCTTCGAGTGCGACGTGAAGCTCAGTGCCGACGACGTGCCCTTCCTGCTGCACGACGCCACGCTCGATCGCACCACCTCCGGACGCGGTGTCGCGGGAGCATTGGCCTGGTCTGATCTCTCACGCCTGGACGCCGGCGGCTGGCACAGCCGGGCCTACGCCGGCGAGCCGCTGCCCAGCCTGCAAGCCCTGGCGGCCTGGCTGCACGCCAACGCCTTCGCACTGGACCTGGAAATCAAGCCCACGCCCGGCACCGAGCGCCACACCGGCCAGGTGGTGGGCCGTGAAGCCGCCCGGCTGTGGGCCGGACCTGTGCCACCACCGCTGGTGTTCAGTTCCTTCCGATCCGAGGCGCTGGCCGGCGCCCGGGAGACGGCACCGCACATCCCCCGTGCCCTGCTGCTGGACACCCTGTGGCCCGGCTGGCTGGACACGGCGCAGCAGCTGGGCTGCGCAGCCGTCATCACCAACTACAACCTCATGTCGGCGCAAGCGCTGGGGCAGATCCACGGCGCCGCCATGCGCGGCCTGGTCTACACCGTGAACGACCCCGCGCCCGCCGCCTGGCTGCAGTCCATCGGTATCGACGGGATCATCACCGACGCGGTGGATCGCTTCTCACCGGTGGCCTGAGCGGCAACTGATCAGCGCGAGACGGCGTCCACCTCCAGGGGCGGCGCTGCAGCGCGGGCCAGTCCATGGTCAGCGGGCGTGGGCAGCACCTTGACATCGCGAATCAGGGGTACTCGCCACCAGAGGATCAGCGCCAGAAGCAGGGACCCCGCACCGGCAACGGCCAATGGCACGCGCAAGCCCGCATGTTCACCCAGCCAGCCGCCCAACAAGGCGCCAGGCCCGGCAGGCAGCAGCATCAACCAGCGCATCGTGCTGGTCATGCGGCCCAGCAGCGGCGTGGGGGTGATGGCCTGGCGCAGCGACAGGAAATTGATGAAGATCATCACCGCGCCCAGGCCAAAGCAGATGAGCATCAAGGCAAAGAACCAGAAACCCTCTGCCGCGGGCGCAAGGCTGCAGGCCACCCAGCCCACACCGGTGACGGCGATGCCCAGCAGCATGCAAGGTCCGGGACCGATATGCTGTGAAAGTCGCTTGCCAAACACACTGGCCGCCACCGTACCCACCCCCAGGCCCACGAAGCTCAGCCCCACATCCTGCTCTGACAGGCCCAGCGTGCGCGTGGCCAACAGAATCTGCACCACCACCGCGCCATGGTGGAAGAACTGCCAGACGCCCAGCATGGCCGCCATTCCCCAGAGCAGCGGCGTGCGCGCCACGAACTGCAAGCCCTCCTTGAGCTGTGGCCAGAAGCCCTGGCTGGAAGGCGGCGCCAGAGTCTCCTGCACCTTCAGTCCGCGCAGGATGGCCACCGAGCCCAGCAGCATGACCGCATTCAACAACAGCGCGATGGGCGCCCCCACCGCCTTGATCAAGGCCCCCGCCAGGCCCGGACCCACCACCTCTGCGCCTGAGCTTGCCAGCGCGTTCTTGGAGTGCGCCTCCACCAGGCGCTCGCGGCCCACCACCTGGGTCAGCACGATCTGCGAGGCCGAGCCTGCCACCACGTGCACCGAGCCCAGCACGAAGCCCGCGGCGTACAGCCAGGGCATGCCCAGCCAGCCCAGCCACCAGGCCAGCGGCACGCTGGCCAGTACCAGCGCCAGCATGGCTTCGCCGGCCACATAGATGGGCAGCTTGCGCACCCGGTCCAGCCAGACCCCGCAGGGCAACGACAACAGCATGAACGGCGCCAACTCGGCGGCGGTGAGCAGCCCCATCTGCGTGGGCGTGGCCTGCAGCAGAACGGCCGCGGTGAGCGGCAGGGCGAGCATGCTGATCTGCCCACCCAATGAGCTCATCAGGATGGACACGAACAGCCGCCGGTACGTCGCCTGCCGCAGCAGATCGTGGGGCGGCAAGCTCAGGCGATCGCGCCAACTCTGGAAGAAGCTCCGGGGCGGCACCAGCCCCGCGCCGCACGGAGGCACAGAAGCGTGAGCGGGATCTTGCGAACCAGTGTTGTCCGGCCAGACCGGCGGCACAGGAGCGGGCGCCTGAGAGTTCTCGGGTGCCGGCATCAGCTCCGGTAGTCGGCGTTGATGCTGACGTAATCGTGTGAGAGATCGCAGGTCCACACCGTGGCCTGCGCCGGCCCACGGTGCATATCCACACGCACCGTGATCTCGCTTTGCTTCATCACACGCTGGCCGTGCTCCTCGCGGTAGTCGGGGTGGCGTCCGCCTTGGCGCACCACATGCACCTCATCCAGGAACAGGTCGATCAGACCCTGGTCCAGGTCATCGATGCCGGCGTAGCCCACGGCGGCGAGGATGCGGCCGAGGTTGGGGTCGCTGGCGAAGAAGGCCGTCTTCACCAGGGGCGAGTGGGCGATGGCATACGCCGCCTGGCGGCACTCGGCCTGGGTGCGTCCGCCCTCCACGCGCACGGTGATGAACTTGGTGGCGCCCTCGCCGTCGCGCACGATGGCCTGGGCCAGGCGCTGGGCGACCTCGACCACGGCCTGGCGCAGGATGCGCCCATCCTCGCTGTCCAGCGACGTGATCGGTGCATGACCCGCGGCCTGCGTGGCCATCAGCACGAAGCTGTCGTTGGTGGAGGTGTCGCCATCGATGGTGATGCGGTTGAAGCTCGCGTCAGCGGCCTCGGTCACCAGCTGCTGCAGGGTTGACTGTGCAATCACCGCATCGGTGGCCATGTAGCCCAGCATCGTGGCCATGTTGGGCTTGATCATGCCGGCACCCTTGGAGATGCCGGTCACGGTGACGGTGCGCCCGCCGATCTGCATCTGGGTGGACGCCGCCTTGGGCAGCGTGTCGGTGGTCATGATGCCCTGCGCAGCTTCCGCCCAGCGTGCACCGTCCGCGGGGGTGGAGGTGGCGGCATCGGCCAGCGCCGCGGGCAGCCTGGCCTCGATGCGCTCCACCGGCAGCGTCTCCATGATCACGCCCGTGGAAAACGGCAGCACCTGCTGCGCCGCCACGCCCAGGTGCGCCGCCAGGGCTTCGCAGGTGCGCCGGGCGCGGGCTAGCCCGTCAGCACCTGTGCCGGCATTGGCATTGCCAGTGTTGACCACCAGGGCACGGATGCCCCGGCCCGGTGCCGCCGAAGCCAGGTGCTCACGGCACAGTTGCACGGGCGCGGCACAGAAGCGGTTCTTCGTGAACACGCCCTCCACCGCCGCCCCTTCATCCAGCAGAAACACCACCAGGTCGCGCCGGTTCGCCTTGCGCACACCGGCCATGGCGGTGCCGATGCGCAGGCCGGCCACAGAGTGAAGATCAGCCGGGTTCGGCGCGGACAGGTTCACGGGCATGGCGATGTCTCCGGTTCATCGGCCCCGCGCAGCAAGGGCCGGTCATGCAGGTCAGCTTCCGGGGCCTGCGCCGGGCTTGCGGGCGCTCACGCCAGCTTGCCGTGGCACTGCTTGTACTTCTTGCCGCTGCCGCAGGGGCAGGGGTCGTTGCGGCCCACCTTCGGCACCTCGGCCACCTGCGTGGCGGGGTCGGTCTCCTGCGAAACACTGCCGTCCTCATTCGGGTGGGTGTAGGTGACGTTGCTGAGCTGGCTGGCGCGTTCCTCGATGGCTTCGGCAGCCTGCGTCACCTCGTCCTGCGTCTGGATCCGCACGGCCATCAGGGTGCGCGTGACCTCGGCCTTGACCAAGTCCAACATCTGGGCGAACAACTCGAAGGCCTCGCGCTTGTACTCCTGCTTGGGGTTCTTCTGCGCATAGCCGCGCAGGTGGATACCCTGGCGCAGGTAATCCAGCGCCGCTAGGTGCTCACGCCAGTGCGAGTCGATGGACTGCAGCAACACCATGCGCATGAAAGGCGTGAACTGGTCGGCGCCCACGAAATCGAGCTTGGCCTGGAACAGTTCGTCGCCCGCCGCCAGCACCTTCTCCAGCAAGTCCTCGGCCGTGATCGAGTCGCTGGCCTCCACGGCCGCCCGCAGGGCCACCTCCACCTTCCACTCCTCGGCCAGCGTCTTCTCCAGGCCGGCCAGGTCCCACTGCTCCTCCACGCTCTCGGCGGGGACATGGGCCTGCACGACGTCGGTCAGGGTGCTGCGGCGCAGGTTGGCGATGCGGTCGTGCAGCGCCCCGGCCTCCAGGATCTCGTTGCGCTGCTGGTAGATGACCTTGCGCTGGTCATTGGCCACGTCGTCATATTCCAGCAGTTGCTTGCGCATGTCGAAGTTGCGCGCCTCCACCTTGCGCTGCGCGCCCTCGATGCTGCGCGTGACGATGCCGGCCTCGATGGCCTCGCCTTCGGGCATCTTCAGGCGGTTCATGATGGCGCGCACGCGGTCGCCCGCGAAGATGCGCATCAGCGAATCGTCCAGGCTCAGATAGAAGCGGCTGGAGCCCGGGTCGCCCTGGCGGCCAGAACGGCCCCGCAGCTGGTTGTCGATGCGCCGGCTCTCGTGGCGTTCGGTGGCGATGATGCGCAGGCCCCCCTGGGCCTTGACCCGCTCGTGCAGCCCCTGCCATTCGTCATGCAACTGTTGGGCTCGGGCCTTCTTCTCGGCTTCGGGCAGGCTGTCATCAGCCTCCAGGAACTGCACCTGTTTCTCGACATTGCCGCCCAGCACGATGTCAGTGCCGCGGCCGGCCATGTTGGTGGCGATGGTGATCACGCCAGGCCTTCCCGCCTGCGCGACGATCTCGGCCTCGCGCGCGTGCTGCTTGGCGTTGAGCACCTGGTGCGGCAGGCCGACCTTCGTGAGCAAGGCCGAGACCAGCTCGGAGTTCTCGATGGAAGTCGTGCCCACCAGCACCGGTTGCCCGCGCTCATGGCACTCGCGGATGTCCGCGGTGACGGCGTCGTACTTTTCCTGGGTGGTCTTGTAGATGAGGTCGAGCTCATCCTTGCGGATCGTGGGCCGGTTGGGCGGAATCACCACCGTCTCCAGGCCGTAGATCTCCTGAAACTCGTAGGCTTCGGTGTCGGCCGTGCCCGTCATGCCGGACAGCTTGGCGTAGAGGCGGAAGTAGTTCTGGAAGGTGACCGAGGCCAGTGTCTGGTTCTCGTTCTGGATGGCCACGCGCTCCTTGGCTTCCACCGCCTGATGCAGGCCATCGCTCCATCGCCGGCCCGTCATCAGTCGGCCGGTGAACTCGTCGACGATGATGACCTCGCCATCCTGCACCACATAGTGCTGGTCCCGGTGGTAGAGGTTGCGGGCGCGCAAGGCCGCGTATACATGGTGCATCAGCGTGATGTTGGCCGGGTCGTACAGGCTGGCGCCCTCGGCCAGCAGGCCGGCAGCCGCCAGCAGTCGCTCGGCGTTCTCGTGGCCGTCCTCGGTCAGGAAGATCTGGTGCTGCTTCTCGTCGACCGTGAAGTCGCCCGGCTCGATCACGCCTTCCCCGGTGCGCGGGTCGGCCTCGCCGATCTGCTTCTTCAACTGCGGCACCACCGCATCGATCTTGACGTACAGCTCGGTGTGATCCTCCGCCTGCCCGCTGATGATCAGCGGCGTGCGCGCCTCGTCAATCAGGATGGAGTCCACTTCGTCGACGATGGCGTAGTGCTGGCCGCGGGACATCACCCGCTCCGACACCTCGTACACCATGTTGTCACGCAGGTAGTCGAAGCCGAACTCGTTGTTCGTGCCGTAGGTGACATCCGCGGCGAAGGCCGTCTGCTTCTCTTCGCGGCTCATCCCTGGAACATTCACGCCCACGGTCAGCCCGAGAAAGCTGTACAGCCGCCCCATCCACTCGGCGTCGCGGCGGGCCAGGTAGTCATTGACCGTGACCACATGGACACCCTTGCCCGCCAGGGCATTCAGGTACACGGGCAGCGTGGCCATGAGCGTCTTGCCTTCGCCCGTGCGCATCTCGGCGATCTTGCCCTGGTGCAGCGCCATGCCCCCCATGAGCTGCACATCGAAGTGCCGCATCTTGAGCGTGCGCTTGCCGGCCTCGCGCACGGCAGCAAAGGCCTCGTTCAGCACCTGATCCAGCGTCTCGCCCTGGGCCAGACGGGCACGCAACTCATCGGTCTTGCCACGCAGTTGCTGGTCGTCCAGTTTCTCGAACGCAGGCTCCAGCGCATTGATCTGCTGTACCGCCTTCCGATAGGTCTTCAGCAGGCGGTCATTGCGACTGCCGAACAACTGGGTCAGGAACTTGGGCAACATGCGGATGGACTCACTGAAGTGTGCTGCCCCTGGCGCAACAGCGCGCAAGGAGCTCTGGCCTCACGGGCCTGGGGGGTGCGCCCCGAAGGATTCTTCCGAGCGTGCCCCGAAAGGCCCGCGATGAACGCGGTTGGGCCGGGTTGGGCCGCCCGAAAAAGCCCATCACTTTACCACCGGCACCCCTCGGGAATCACTGCGCAAGGCCCTGCGAGCGGCCGCTTCCCAAGGAGCAGGCTGGACTGCGAGAAACCGTGCCGGGTTCTGCGGCACGCCCTGCAGCAGCACCTCGAAATGAAGGTGTGGCCCTGTGGAGCGGCCCGTGTTGCCCACCTCGGCAATCACCTGGCCGCGGCGCACGATGTCACCGGGCTTGACCAGCGCGCGGCGCAGGTGCGCATACAGGGTCGTCAGCTGGTTTCCATGGTCCAGTTCCAGCGTCTGCCCGTACTCCGGATGCACACCCAGTTCAAGCACCACGCCGCCAGCGGCAGCACGGATGGGCGTGCCGGGTTCGGCCGGGAAGTCCAACCCCGTGTGCAAGGCGGTACGGCCCGTGATCGGATCGGAACGGAAGCCGAAACCTGAGCCCACCGGGCCGTCCACCGGCGTGGCACTGGGCACCATCAGGCCGCGCATGCGCTCTTCAAACAGCCTGGATTCGATAAGGGTGAAGACGTCCGCATGCAGGTCTGAAAGACCGTCCAATCCCGTCACCGCGTCGTTCAGCTCCTCCAGGGTCGGGCTGCGAAGGGGGAAGTACGCACCACCCCGTCCCCCCACCTGGGCGGGGGCGCCACCCGAGCCGCTGCGCGCCCCGCCCGGGACGGGGGCGGGGGTGCCGACGGCGGGTTGCTGCAGCAAGCGCAGTTCCTCAGGCTTGACCCCGGCCAGACCGGACACCCGCTCGCTCACCGCCTCCAGGCGTACCAGCTTGGCCTGAACCTCGCCCACCTTCTGCGCGATGGCATCCAGGTTCTCCCGCATGAACCGGTCACGCTGCGCGATCTCATCCCGCACCACCCACTTGACGACCGAACTGACCACCGGCCAGCCCTCGCGCGCCGCCTTCAGAAAGAACCAGTGGTACACCGCTCCGGACGTCAGCATCAACACGAACACCAGCCCCAGGGCCAGCAGGGCCAATTGCCATCGGCTCAACTGGAGCACACGTACGCGGGCACTCACGTCATGGGTGATCATGATCTGCATGGCGTGCCTCCTGGCTCTACACTTTTCGTGATGCGACCGAAGCCCCCGCCCGGCACCGTCACGGTGGCCGATGCCTTACAAGAGAACCCGACGCTGGGTTCCCTGCTCGGGCGGTGGCGCTTGTCACAAGAGTGTATGCAGGCAGCCCGCCGCGTTCTGGGGCCTGAGCTGAGCGCCTCGATGCGCCCCGGCCCGGTGGAGGACAGCCAGTGGACCCTGCTGGCCGCCAATGGCGGCGCAGCCTCCAAGTCCCGCCAGATGCTGCCGCGCATCCACCAGGCGGTTCAGGACCTGGACGTGGGGGTGAACAGCGTACGCATCAGGATATCGCCCCCCTGATCGCCCTTCCTGGTCCATGACCGGGAGGGTCAGCATGTCCTGCAACAACCCACCCGCACCCGGGTGCGACACCTCGCTTGAGCG
>Ga0315907_10002808_pt1 | contig 21390 bp, 15 predicted proteins | sample LakEriMetagenome_3_FD_203525 | JGI IMG/M metagenome (GOLD analysis project Ga0315907, IMG submission 203525) | Freshwater fungal communities from buoy surface, Lake Erie, Ohio, United States - Buoy 12 MA123 | ecosystem: Environmental > Aquatic > Freshwater > Lake > Lake biofilm | place: USA...
ACTACTCCTGCGATTAACAACACCGCATCTAACTTAGTCGTGTCATACATAGTAACCGCTACAGACAATGTTACGGGATGTGTTAGTCAAGATACAACAAACAATATAACGATCTATCCGCCAATTTTACCACCTACCGTAGTAAACAGTGCACATTGTGGTATCCAAATACCAACAGCTGTAGCGAATGACGTTAATGGGTTCGTAGGACCGAATTACAATTGGTATGCAACTGCGGTAAATTCAAATGCTCTTCAAGCTACAGCAGCGAATACGTATAATACCTTGGTTGGAAACACCACCACCTTATATGTTTCTGTTGAAGACACCTTGACGGGTTGTGAAACAGCCAGCACGCCAGTAACCATAACAGTAGCTGCAGGGCCGGCATTAACGCTAGCCTCTACCTTGGATTCTATTTGCGTTGGTAATACTACTGCAGCTATAGGCTTAAGCGCAGGTGGCGCCTCGTACAACACCTATTCTTGGTCACCAGCAGCGGGAGTAAGTGGTAATGAAATTACGGGATGGTCATTCAACCCTGCGGTGAGCACTGTTTATACCTTGAGTGCTTCACAATCAGCAGCACCTAACTGTAGTAATCAAGATACAATCAGCATTCAAGTGGACCAAGTAATCCCTCCTGCACCAACCGTAGCCCAAAACTCATTTAATGTATGTTCAGGAACGAATAGCATTTTACTTGGTGCATCATCTCCTATCGTTAATAATACCTTTACGTATACGTTAAACTTCTTTGACTCGTTTGGTGACGGTTGGAATAATAATACCATTAACGTAAATGTGAACGGTGTAGCTGTACTTAGTGGCGTTACCCTACCTTCTGGCTCTAATGGATCAGCTACGTTTACAGTAAATGGTGGACAATCCATTACCACGCAATTTAATGCCATTGGAGCTTGGATTAGCGAGTGTACTTATAATATCGTTGATAATAACGGTAACGTTATTTTCTCTGGTACGCCTGGAAGTGCTTCCGGTCCTCCGAGCTTAACTGTACCTTATGTGGTGCCAAGTTCGCCACAGCCTAACTTCGTAATTAATTGGTACAATGCCTCTACCAATGGAGCCAATGTTGGTACGGGTTCACCTTTACAAGTTGTTGGAACTACAGTTATGCCTTCAGCGACTAACGGAACATATACATTCTATGCTGGATTAAGTTTAGGAGCTTGTAACAGTGCAACAACAGTTCCAGTAACGGTAAATGTTGCGGACGTTGCAGGTACACTAACGGCAGTTAATACATGTATTAATACAACAAATGGTACATTCACGGCCTCTAACTTTACTTGTGGTTCTGCACCTTTTGACTATTCGGTAAATAATGGCCCTTATGGTCCTATTCCTACCAACCTAGCGGCTGGTACCTATTCAGTAATTATCCGAGATGCAAACTTATTGTTCTCTCCTACTTATACAATTACTGTAGGTATAGACAGTACGATTCCTCCAGCACCAACTGTACCGCAAGCACTTTATTCAGTGTGTACAGGAGTTAACAGCGTATTACTTGCCGCTACTCCACCGGTATTACTAGGAAGTCAGACGTATACCTTGAATTTCTTTGACTCATTCGGTGATGGATGGAATGGAAATACAATCAATGTACTGATCAATGGTGTACCTGTATTAAATGGAGTAACCTTACCTAACGGTTCAAATGGTACTGCAACATTTACAGTGAATAACGGTGACGTACTTACTACTCAATTCAATGCCATAGGATTCTGGATTGCAGAATGTACGTATTCTATCACTGGACCGGGTAATACCCTTGTTTTCTCGGGTACTCCGGCAAGTGCAGTTGGTCCACCAAGTTTAACCAATGGTATTACTATTACCACGCAACCAGCTAACCCACAACCTAATTATATCTTGAATTGGTATAACGCTTCAACGAACGGTGCTTTTGTTGGAACAGGATCGCCTCTTGAAGCAGTTGGAACTACTGTTATGCCAACAGCAGCAAATGGAACCTATTCCTTTTATGTTGGTACATCACTTGGTTCTTGTAATAGCTTAACTACTACACAGGTAACCGTGAATGTTTCTGATGTTGCTGCTACGATTACCCCAATTAATGCTACATGTAATGGCGTAGCGAATGGTTCCTTTACCGCCACTAACTTTACGTGTGGTACAGGCCCATTTGACTATTCAGTAAACAATGGTGCGTTTGGTGCCATTCCTACGAATTTGCCTGCTGGTAACCATACCGTAGTAATTCGAGATGCAAACAACTTGTTATCATCGATATACAACATTACCATAACGCAACCGGCATGGTCTATCAATGCCCCTGTTGCTGCAGCGAACGGTTCGGCATGTTACGGCGATACCTCAGAAATCATTAGTGCAACATCTTCCATTAATGGGCAAACGGCAACGGTAACTCAAACCTTTACGCTAGCGAGCAATGTATTCTTTGGTGGAGGTGGTACGCAATCCTTTACCCAAAATATTAGCATACCTGCTGGCGCAACGGTTACAGGAACACAGTTATCATTTAACAATGTAAGTACTGCCAATTTTGCATGGCCTTCAGATTTTAATGTTTCATTAACAGGCGCATCAACGCTTGGATCAACTGTACTAGCTTTTGTAAACCAAGAAGTTGCTAATGCTGGTCCTTATTTACAAAATCCGAGTTTATTGAATAATAACGGTGGGAATGTAACTGTGAATATTACCAATACCTACCCTCCTGGAACTGGGTTCTTTGGATCGGTAACGCTAATTGTTACTTACTCTATTCCTGCTCCAGCTGCTGTTATGACATGGTGGAACGCACCGACAGCAGGTAATCAAGTTGGAACAGGAGCTAGCTTGGAATCTGTTGGTACGAGTGTACTTGTTAATACACTAACACCAGGGGTATATAACTTCTATGCACAAGGTGAAGATGGAGGATGTACTTCAGCTACACGTACCTTAGTTACGGTTACTGTTCATGCGTTACCGCTAGTTAATGGAGGAAACAATGCAGCTATTTGTATTGGTCAATCCACTACGCTTACAGCAACTGGAGCGACAACGTATACGTGGAACAATGGGGTATCCAACGGTGTTGCCTTTACTCCAAACGCTACCAACAATTACATTGTTAATGGTATAGATGTTAACGGTTGTGCTAATCAAGATACGGTAACGGTTGTTGTTAACGCACTTCCTATCGTTTCAGCTGGTCCAAACCAAACCGTATGTTTGAATACGCCAGTAGTACTTTCTGGTACAGGAGCAACAACCTATACTTGGACGAATGGAATTAGTAATAACACACCATTCACGCCAGTGACCACAAATAACTACATTGTTACTGGAACTGATGCTAACGGATGTGTGAATACAGATACCGCTACGGTGACTGTGTTACCGTTGCCTAACGTTAATGCAGGTCAAGACTTTGCAATATGCGTTGGATTAGGTTCTACCTTAACTGCGACAGGAGCTAGTACATATCAATGGAACAACAACGTTCTAAACGGCGTTACCTTCTTCCCGAACACTACCAATACGTATACCGTAATCGGTACGGGAGCGAACGGATGTTCCGCACAGGATTCAGTAGTTGTGACGGTAAATACCACACCAACCATCTCCTTAACCAATGGTGGAGCAGCATGTGCCAACGGAAACGTTGCATTGAACGCTACGACAACAGGTGCGTTCGGTGGATTCTGGTCTAGTACTAATGGAACGGGTACATTCGGACCTAACGTTTCAAATGCGAACGTAGTCTACAACGCGAATGCGAATGATCCGGCTACCGTAACCTTTGTATATGTGGCGTTCAATCAGTGTGGAGCATCTAACGATACCACTACAATTAACATCCTTGGATTGCCAACAGTTAATGCAGGTATAGATGCCTCGGTATGTACTGGAACGAATACCACACTTACCGCTACTTCAACAGGTACCGTGGTTTGGAATAACGGTGTCCTTGACGGTGTTGCATTCCCTGCTGTGGGTGGAACAAGCAACTACATTGCTACTGCTACAGGTGCTAATGGATGTACTAACACAGATACGGTAGCAGTTACTGGCCTTGCCTTACCTCAAGTGAATGCAGGAAGTGACCAAACCGTTTGTGCAGGTGACTTCGTTACCCTTTCTGCCAGCGGTGCAGTTACCTATGCTTGGGATAACAACGTGATTGATGGAGTTCCTGTAGCCCCATTGGCGACAACAACTTACACTGTAACGGGAACCGGTGCTAACGGTTGTGACAACACAGACAACGTAACAGTTACTGTGAATGCCTTACCAAATGCCGTGGCCATTCAAGCGGATCCTGTTACCTTGGTAGCTACTCCTGCAGGTGCAACCTACCAATGGATTGATTGTGCTTCAGGTCAGATCATTGCTGATGCCACAAACGATACCTTAGTGGCAACTGCTAATGGAAGCTATGCAGTGATTGTGACCAATGCCAATGGATGTTCTGATACCTCAGATTGTATGATTGTGGATCAAGTAGGAATCTACTTCCCAGAGTCTGCAGTGATTGGATTGTATCCTAACCCAACCAATGGAATGGTGACCTTAGAACTCCCTGCACAAGACGGAGCAACGGCTTTTGTTTATGATGCACAAGGTAAATTGATTCTAACCGTAGCGAATGCTCAGAACGGAGAACAATTCGACCTTAGCAAATTAAGTACTGGAGTTTATACCTTCCGTGTTACATTGAACAACTTAACACACATTGAGAAAGTGGTTAAACACTAATCAATCGAATAACTAATAAAAAGGCTCCCAAAATTGGGAGCCTTTTTTGTTAAAAGCTAATCCAGTGGAAACGTGTTTTATCCGTAGAAAATTCTAGCGATGGGAATGGAACTTTTATCCAATTTAAATGAGTAAGCACCTTATTTAATTTCGGATGTTTGGGTGCTAAATTGGCACAATCAATATCCAAAGACAGATATACTTGACGGCGCGCATTAAACCCATTCCAAGTATCTTGTGACCCAACCAACTTCGCATCGCACCCATATCCCAAGCTGATGCAAATCCAATGAAACCGCCTCGGGAGCTTAAGAAAGGTAGCTACAGGCAAAGAAACCCAATAAGTCTGACCGTTATAATCTTTGAGGAGTTGTTCCGTGCAAGTGCTTCCTAAAATTTCTGGTCGAACTGCAGCATATGAAGTACGGGAAAACGAAAATTTAGGAATGATGATTTGTCGCTTAAAGAAAAAATCTTGGGAAAACGCTAAGCCTACCCCAAGCCCATTTACCAACATATCTGCCCCAGAAAACCCCCAACCTGAGCTGAAGCCATCCATGATTTCTAGCGTGCTTAAATACGACATGGCATACACCGCCCCTACCCAAGGTTGTCGCTTTGCCGCTGCCCAATAATGCAAACGATTGAGTTCATTAGTTATCAAATATCCTGTGAATGCATGTCCAAATTTGTCCATTTGCATCCATTGTTTGGAATCATTAAACAGATGAAATTCTTCTGTACTATACGGAGCATACCACACCTGATTCAAGGCTACTAAAGACCCCACAGCGTAGGAACTCAATACGGCATGCGTAAGCCCTTTGCGCAGGCGTAAACTGTCTGACCGTTGCGCATTTAGGGAGCATGCTAAAAGAATCGAAACAGTTATAAGTACTCTGCGCATAAAACGAAAGTAGGAATTAACAAAATAAACCCCTACAAATCCCGAGCAAATTTTACTTTTGTAAAAAAACACCATGGATCATAGTAGAAAAGATTGGAATGAAATAAAAAGTAATGACAGTTGGTCAATCTTTAAAATCATGTCTGAATTTGTTGAAGCCTACGATCGGATGTCTAAGATTGGTCCTTGTGTTGCGATTTTTGGATCAGCACGTACCAAACCAGAAAACCCATATTATCAGCTTTCTGAACAGCTTGCAGAACGACTTGCGTCTAAAGGTTTTGGAATTATTTCTGGTGGTGGTCCTGGAATTATGGAAGCCGCAAATAAAGGTGCTCAGCAAGGTAAAGGACCCTCTGTTGGTCTCAACATTGATTTACCTTTCGAACAAAATCACAATCCATATATTGACCAAGAGCACAACTTAGAATTCAACTATTTCTTTGTGCGAAAAGTAGTTTTTGTTAAGTACTCACAAGCCTTTGTAATCATGCCTGGAGGGTTCGGCACCCTGGATGAGTTCTTTGAAGCCATGACTTTGATTCAAACCAAAAAAATCAGAAGACGTCCAATTGTCTTGTTTGGCTCGGAATATTGGAACGGTTTACTGGATTGGATAAAAACTACCATGCTAGAAAAAGAGCAGAACATTGCTGCCGATGACCTTCAATTATTTAAGGTGGTAGATGATGTGGATTCTGCGGTGAGCTACATCGAGGGCTTCTTTGAGAATCACCCCTTAAGTCCTAACTTTTAATCTGTATATTTGTTTAGATGAATTCGCTTTTCGCCCAGATAAAAGCCTTTGTGTTTTCCAAGTTTTTTTTAAAACAGCTTGGATTAATTATCTTGTTCTACCTTTCCGTTGTATTTGTCATGATGGTCTTTTTACGGGTTTCTACGAATCACGGAGAGCGCATTGAGGTGCCTAATTTAGTAGGAAAAAATGCAGAGGAAGCCAAGGTAATTCTTGAAGACCTGGGCTTAGAGTATCAGATTTTAGACTCTATTTACGACCCCTCCAAACCGGCAGGGACCATTGTTTCACAGAACCCTAGCGCCACTACTTCTTCCTTATTATTTGTGAAATCTGGTAGAACGGTCGCCTTGCGCTTAACCAAACGTACAGACATGGTAGAAATGCCGAGCTTGATTCATCGTCAATTAAAGTTTGCCCAGAACTCCTTGCAAAGTAGGGGTTTAAAGTGTATTATACGCTACAAGCCAACAAATGACGCCAACGGCTCTGTTTTGGAACAACTGTTCAAAGGGAATCGCATAGAAGAAGGGGCGCGAATTCCTGTTGGATCTACCATTATATTAATTGTGGGCGAGAACGACAAGGGGGAGCCGATCGCTATTCCTGATTTCTTCGGCCTGGCATACAGCGATGCTAAATTCATTCTCGATACGTTGGGAGTTTCCGTAAGCTATATTTGTAATGACTGTATCAGTAGAGAGGATACCTTGGCGTCTCGTGTCATTATTCAAAGTCCTGAATATATTGAAGGTGAAACCGTTCCGAAATCTACCCCGTTCACCATTCACCTTCGCAAAGATTTTAACGGGTACATTGAAAACGAAGAACAATAATGCGCAATCCTTTTTTCTTCCTCGCACTGTGGTGCTCTATGGTGAGTTTCAGTCAGGAGCTGGAATATAACACCCTAAAAGACATAGGAATAGAGCCTATTTATGGGATCAAGAAACCCATTTCAACCGTGAAATCTGTTAGCATTGACAGCACCTTTATCTTTGCCTCGGACACCTTAAGTCTGCCCGTCTTTGATGATTTTTCCACCAATAAGTTTCAAGTGTTTCAGGGAGTGTTCAATGCGCCAGGGAATACCCAACAGACCTTCTATCGCCTGATCAACCCTGTAACGAACTTACCCGTCGCCAATGGATTGAGCTTTACAAACCAAGCGACCTTTCGTCGAACTTACGACATTAGTACAGAAACGACCACCGACGTTACCTTTCCGGCGTTTAATGTGACTGAAAATAACCTGACGCAGTATCCGCCTTTAGGAACGCCAATTTCCCTCTATCCTCCATACTATATCTACGATACGGTTGGTGTACAGGACCAAAGTGATACCATATGGATGAGTAATCCGGCTTATTTTCAAGATTCGGCGATAGTATTTTTTCAAACGATAGAAGATACTTCGAAAATTTGGATTGACCGCATGGCCTATCATAACATGCGTTACGGATTAAACCCCAGATCTCTGGGGGTAGCTACCTTTGACGGGTTAGATGAGGATGGTTATCCATATCAGTTTGGAACGACGGTAACCAATTATGGGGATCGCTTAACCTCAAAATCCATCAAGCTCTCGAATTATAGTGCAGCAGACTCCTTGTATTTCAGTTTCTTATATCAACCTGAAGGACTTGGAGATATTCCCGAAGCGGGTGATTCGTTAATACTTGAGTTTTACGCAGAAGACCTTGACCAATGGAAACACATCTGGAGTGTTTCCGGTACGGGAGTACATCCGTTTAAACCTGTACATATTCCGGTTCTTGATGATCAGTTCTTTCGCGATGGATTCAAAATTCGATTTAAAAATTACGGAGCATTGAGTGGTTCCTTAGATCATTTCCATATCGATTATGTGCATTTGCGTGCCCTGTCAGATTTTACAGATACCTTGTTCAAAGATTTTGCCTTGTCTTATCCCCTCAACACCTTATTGCAAGACTATACCAGCGTTCCATGGGATCACTATAAAAATACGACCGCAGGAATGATGAGTAATGGCTTGGAAGTGCTCGTATACAATGGGAGTAATGCGGCAGAAAACTACCAGAATGGGCAAATTGCTGTTCAACATAACGGCGCCCAAGTGGGAACGTTTAGTTTGCCGGGTTTTCTGCTCGCGGAAGGCAACATCAATTACAATCCAAACGAATTATTTACATCTTATCACGATTTATCCGCAGGGTATGAATTTGATCGAACCTTACCCGGGAATCAGCAAGTATTTACCGTGAGTACTTCTGTATCTGCTCAATTTCCAAACTTAATCAGTAACGATACCTCTGCATTTTATCAAGGATTCTACAATTACTACAGTTACGACGATGGTTCTGCTGAGGCGGCTTTTGGTCCAACAGGCGCTCAATCAATGCTTGCTGTACATTTCAATGCCTACGAGGCAGATTCCTTGCTTGGAGTTTACTTACATTTCGTGCCGTCGGTAAGCGATGTTTCCACGAAATTATTCTACCTCACGGTTTGGGAAGATTTGAACGGTGCGCCTGGTGCTATTTTATATGAAGACGATGCGTTTTCGCCAAGGCAACCCACCTATGCAAATGGGTTAAATAATTTCAATGCCTATTATTTTCCCAACGGCGAAAAAATAGCGGTTGGCACCTCCTTTTTCGTGGGATGGAGGCAAGTAGATGCTGTACGTTACAACCTAGGTTTGGATCGTAACATAGACCATTCTCAAGAAATTTTTTATAGCGTAGATTTTGGTGCTACGTGGGAAAACCCTCCTTTTCCAGGATCAGCCATGTTGCGCCCGATAGTATCCACGGGGCTTGACGGGGAACTTGGTGTGGAACAGACATCATTGCCTGCATACCTCGCCTACCCCAACCCCGCTCGAGATGTCGTTCACATTGTCAGTCCTTACGGCGACGAACACGGCTTTGAGTTATTTGATTTACAAGGCCGATTAATTGCCAAAACGGAAAACAACCGCTTCGATGTAAGCTTGCTTACTCGGGGATATTACATCATCCGATCTATCCAACACCCTGCTCAACAAATTAAAATTTTAACGTGTGAATGAAGACCTTGAATTGCATGATTCCGAGCAAGATGAAGAAGAATTATATGAACATCATCGCTTTCAAGTAGATCCTGGGCAAACCGTCGTTCGAATCGATAAATTCCTAATCGACCGAATGCCGAAAACTTCGCGTAATCGAATTCAGGTAGCCGCCCGAAATGGCAATGTGCTGGTAAATAAGAAGGCCGTTAAGCCCAATTATCGAATCAAGCCTAATGATGATATTTCCATTGTCATGCCGTTCCCGGTCCGAGAACTGGAATTGATACCACAGAACATTCCTTTGGACATTGTGTTTGAGGACGACCATTTGTTGGTGGTGAATAAACCGGTAGGCCTCGTTGTACACCCGGGATATGGGAATTACACCGGCACCTTGGTTAATGCCTTGGTCTATCATTTCAATCAACTCCCTTCTCTGCCGAACAATTATTATGGCCGACCTGGTCTAGTTCATCGAATCGATAAAAATACCGCAGGACTCTTAGTGATTGCAAAAACGGAACATGCCTTAACGCACTTAGCAAAGCAATTTTTTGATAAGACCACCAAGCGCATATATTGGGCCTTGGTTTGGGGTGATGTTCCCGAGGCTGGTACCGTTAGGAAAGCGGTAGGAAGGTCTCCGAGAAACAGAAAAGTAATGACAACTTTTGAAGAGGGGGAGGAAATGGGAAAATATGCAGTAACGCATTATAAGCCCCTCAAACGCTTTGGGTGGGTAACCTTAGTAGAATGTCAGCTTGAAACCGGAAGAACGCACCAAATCCGTGTTCATATGCAATCCATCGGCCATCCCCTATTCAATGATTTCGAATATGGCGGCGAAAAAATTCGTACAGGTCCAAACACAGGCTCATACAAGGCCTTTGTACAAAAAGGCTTCGACCTGTTGCCCGGGCAGGCACTACAGGCAAAGACCTTGGGATTTGTTCATCCAGAAACCAAGGAAGAATTACATTTTGATAACCCTGTAAATACAGGGCTTGCTGAACTTCTTCTTCTCTGGGAAAAATGCCCTTTTGGATATTAATATTATTTTCCTAATTTTGTTAGCAAACTGCAAGTTATAAACAAAAGACTAACTATGAAAAATGCACTAGTACTTACGCTTTCGATGTTTATGCTGGCCAATTTATTTGGTCAAGCCAATCAACCTAAATATATTGCTGAAGCCTTAAAAGCATACGAATCTGGGAAGTACTTCGAGGCCATGCCGAAATTGGAGGCTGCCTACAATAAAATGACGAACAAGGGGAAGTCTATCTCAGAAAAGGGAAGTATGGCTTATAAACTAGCGGATTGCTACCGACGTATGGAGCAATATGATAAAGCCGCGCTGTGGTACGGTTCGAGCATTGAATTGAAATATTACGATATTGAACCCAAAGTATACTACTACCATGGTGAAATGCTTCGCATGAACGGTGAATTAGCAAAAGCAAAGGACAGCTATAATAACTACAAGAACAAACGTGGCAAAGATATTTCAATTGATATAGATGCCCTGATAAGTACTTGTTCAGAATACAATATCGTTCATGATGAGAAATCTAATTACGAGGTTAAGGTGGAAGAAAAGTTAAATGCTAAGGAATTTGACATGTCGCCTTCACTTTACGATAAAAAAGAAACGCAATTTTACTTTGGAACCCAACGAGATGACATTGCTAATCCAGCACGTGACCCAATCACTGGTGAAAAATTTATGGATATTTGGGTAGCAGAGTACAACGAAAAGGGCGACTTTGTTAGCGCTAAAACTATAGATGCAGAGAATTTAATTAATACCAAAGACAATGAAGGTACTGCAGTGTTAGACAGAAAAGGTAAAACCTTATATTTTACTAGATGTCCAGCACTTCCAAAACAAAACTTAGGATGCGACATTTGGTCGGCTGACAAAGTAGGAGAAAATGAATGGGATAATGTCGTTAAAATTAACATAAACAAGCAAGGTGATTCTTCTTCAGTTGGTCATCCGTGTATAACTGCAGACGGGATGATGTTAATTTTTGCTTCCAATATGCCAGGAGGCTTGGGGGGGAAAGACCTGTGGTATATCACCTACAATAAAAAAAATCAAATGTGGGATACCGTACCAAAAAATATGGGTCCTGGGATAAATACAGCGGGGAATGAATTATTTCCATCAACTTCTTACAATGATAGTTTGTTTTTCTTCGCAAGCGATGGCCACCCAGGAATTGGTGGGCTCGATATTTTCAAAGCGACAATTACCACTGGTATCAAAGAACCCGTTAAAAAATGGGGAAATGTTCAGAACATGCTCAAACCTATAAATTCAGCCTCTAATGATTATGCCATTAGTATTAGAAAAGATTTAAAAAGCGGATTTTTTACCTCAGAACGATCAAACCCTAAAAACCGAACCTATACTCCGGATATTTATTCATTCTCTACTCCTCCGGTTAGTTTTGAACTTACTGTCATCGTTTCGGAACTTGGTAGCAAAAAACCTATTGAAGGAGCTAAGGTTACTGTAAACGAAATCAATGGTGCGTCTTGGGATGGTGTCACAAAAAAGGGTGGAAAAACTGATAAATGGACAGACCGTAAAGGAGATAAAAAGAACCCAAGATATATAAATAACGGCTTTAATTATGATATTAAAGCGAGTAAAGAGCGATACTTGCCGATGATTCGGCCGTCAAGAGTTACTACAATAGATTCTCTCGGAAAACCTCTTGAGCAATCCAAAAACTTTGTGGTTAAAATCGAGTTAATTCCTATCGAGCTTAGAACACCTGAGATTCGATATCATCTTGATCAATGGACTTTTGTAAACGACTCTACCCCCAAGGACAAGAAAGATTGGTGCATTTCAAGGGATTCTTTGAAATTCCTTGTAAAATTATTGAAAGACAATCCGGAAATCATGATTGAATTGTATTCACATACCGATAGCCGAGATACAGAAATCCACAATGAAAAACTTTCCGAAAACCGTGCAATTGCTGTGTATAAGGAACTTGTAAAAGCAGACCCGAACAACGCGTGTCGGGTTACACCAATTGGAATGGGGGAAAAAGAGCCATCAAAATATATTGATGAGAACGGCAAGGAGCAAGTCTTAAGGGATGATTACATCAATCAATTTAAGGGGGATAAGGTTAAATTTGAGGCCTTACATCAATTGAATCGAAGAACAACCGTAAAAATTATTATGGAACCAGGCACTGAGAATCCTAAATTATACAAGTCAAGCGAACGATGCGATAAAAACATCGATACGTATAAATATACGGTACCTCTACCCCGTTAATGGATATGAAATGATTTGATTAAAGCCGGCAAATGCCGGCTTTTTTTGTAACTTTAAGTGTGCGGGAAGATAGATTGCAATGGGCCTGGAGTAAGGGGTTGATTTCAGGGGTCGATGTATACTCAAAGAACCCTATACTTGTGATCCATACAGGTGCTTGGAATCGCTTTTCGCCCGGTCCAGATTTTAGGAATGCATGCATCCGTATTGGAGAGATAACCTGGTTCGGAGATGTTGAAATCCATGTTAAATCATCAGATTGGGTCAAGCATAAACATCAAACAGACCCGAAATACCGGAACGTTATTCTGCATGTGGTAGCGGAAAATGATCAACCACTAGCATTTAATGAGGAACTTATCCCAACCCTCGTTGTAGAAGCGCACGTAATTTCAAATCTTACCTATTGGAATAAGAAAGATGAACACCTACTGCCATGCGGGTTTATCCGACATAGCTTCACGCCAGCATTCATGCACCGCTTTTGGCGAATGCGGATGGTTCGAAAACAACAAGAATATTCGAGTGAAAAAGAAATTGCCGCATATATTTTGAAGCAACAAGCTAACCTGCATTTGCACAAACAAAATGCGCGCCAACGGAAATTAGGTGCTCTTGACGTCGCATTAACACAACTCAGAAAAACTACAACCTTTCACAGGCATAAACCGTTGTTATCAGAACTTAAATCGCTACAAGATGAATTTATGGCGCATCTTACCCCATTTGAAACCCAATCAATCCTCATTAACGGAATTATTCCAAGCCTATGGAACCCGGAAGATGAAGCTGAATTATGTGCTTTTGCAAAAACAATTCCCCCAGAACAGAACAGAATAATCAAACAGTTCAAACACATCATGCCCGCAGCTAAAAATGCCTACGAAACGCAAGCGCTTCTCGAAATAAATCGCCAACTTTGTAGCACGAATAAATGTTTAACGTGTGAAGTTGGAAAGAAGATATTAAACTCATGAAACGTCAATTACAAAAATTAATCTTCTTTTTTGAATTACACTCCTATGGCGTATGTTTATGGTGGGCGAGAAAGCTCGGGATTAATCCCTACAAAGTTCGCTTGGGATTTATATATTTTTCCTTTATTGGACTTGGTTCTCCAATCTTGTTATATCTCATAATGGCCTGGATCCTAGAGCATAAACACTATTTCAAATTGGAATCGAAACCCAAAAAAACAATTTGGGAGCTATGAAGCTTTTGATTACTGGATCGAATGGCTTACTTGGACAAAAAATAGTGGCCAATTGTATCGCGCAAGCGATCGATTTTCTTGCAATTTCATCTGGAGACAACCGCAATCCCACGTGTCCTGAATCAAACTATACATCCATAGATATTACCGACTTTAACGCTGTTGAAGCGTTCATCCAGGCGAACCCATGCACGCACATCATACATACCGCGGCCATGACGAATGTGGATGCGTGCGAGTTAAATCCAGTGGAATGCTACAAGGTAAATCACCTTGCGAGCCAACATTTATTCGAAATTGCAAAAGAGGAAAACATACATTTTACCTTGCTTTCAACCGACTTTATTTTCGACGGGCAGCAAGGAAATTATTCAGAAATCGATGTTCCAAATCCTTTGAGTGTTTATGGGAAATCAAAATACCTAGCGGAACAGGAGTTAATAAATTCAGCCTACACGAATTGGGCGATTGCCCGAACCATCATTGTTTATGGAGTAGGGTACCACCTCAATAAATCAAATATCTTTTCATGGTTATTGAAAGAATTATCTGAAGGAAGAGAAGTTTCTTTAATTACAGACCATTTCAGAGCACCAACGTGGGCTGAAGATTTAGCTTCAGGGTGCTTGGCAATCATAAGACATCAGCAAACGGGGATATTTCACCTCTGCGGACCGGAAACCCTATCGATATTCGAGATCGGCCTTCGCGTTGCCAAATACTTACAGGCATCCCCAAGTTTAATTAAACCCATTGACTCTACCACGCTCAATCAAGCAGCTCCAAGACCACCGAGAACCGGATTTAATCTTACAAAAGCAATGACTGAGCTTGGTTATCAACCCCATACCATAGAAGAAACCCTAGGTTTATTGTAGAATAAATAGTTAAATCGTCAATATTCACCTTAAAATAATATATTTGTTTACTTAAAAAAACTGATTCTATGTCTATTTGGAGAAAAAAGGATTTAGCTGCTATGTTGGCTGACGCGGAAGGTGGTGAGAAAACATTAAAACGTTCACTGGGAGCCTTTCAATTGGTTGCTCTTGGTGTCGGTGCAATTATTGGCGCGGGATTATTTGTGCGTACTGCAGCTGCAGCTGCAGAAGCATCTGGAAATGGTGTGACTTTATCCTTTATCGTTGCGGCCATCGGTTGTGCCTTTGCCGGTCTTTGTTATGCTGAATTTGCTGCCATGATTCCTATTTCTGGAAGTGCATATGCCTATTCTTTTGTCACAATGGGCGAATTAGTAGCTTGGATTATTGGTTGGGCCTTAGTCATGGAGTATGCACTTGGAGCAGCAACAGTGTCCATTGCCTGGAGTGAGTACCTGAACAATTTGTTTGGTGGGGCCATTCCCTATGAATGGTGCCATTCCCCCTTTGAGAGCATACAATATCTAACGGGAGAAGCCATGCACAAGGCAACCGTGTTGTTTCCTGAATTCACTAAATCAATTCACCACGGTAAATTAGTATTATCAACAGCTCAACTAAACAAAATGCCTGAATTAGCAAATGCGGTTCAAAGTGCTTCAGGGATTATTAATGCCCCTGCATTGATCATTTTATTTATGTTAACTGCACTTTTAATTCGCGGTACTAAAGAATCTGCGTTCGTTAACGCAATTATTGTATTCCTTAAAGTGGCAATAGTTTTAGTATTTATCGTGATTGGATGGCAATTTATTAATCCGGAACATTATTCACCATACTTAATCCCAGAAGGAGTAAAAGGGCATGAAGGTTTCTTTGATTGGGGATGGGGTGGTGTTCTTGGCGGTGCCGGAATTGTTTTCTTCGCCTTTATTGGTTTTGATGCCGTATCTACAGCAGCGCAAGAGGCTAAGAATCCAAAACGCGATATGCCCATAGGAATCCTTGGGTCACTGGTAGTGTGTACCGTACTATATATCCTCTTCGGGCATGTATTAACAGGGGTTGCTCCTTGGTCTGATTTTGGCGACCCAGCATTAGGAAAAGAAGCGTCCGTTACCTACACAATTAGCACCTATATGAAAGGATATGAGTGGCTAGCAACTAGTGTTAATGTGGCTATTTTAGCTGGATTTTCTAGCGTAATCTTGGTGATGCTAATGGGACAAAGCCGTGTGTTTTATTCTATGAGCAATGACGGATTATTACCAAAAGCTTTTGGTGAATTACATCCAAAGTTTCAAACGCCATTTAAGGCCAATTGGATATTGTTTGTATTTGTTGGATTATTTGCGGCCTTCGTACCCGGAAGTGTAGCAGGTGACCTTACATCGTTTGGTACCCTCTTTGCGTTTATTTTAGTGAGTGCAGGAGTTTGGATTATGCGTGTAAAAAACCCTGAATTTGTGCGTCCATTCAAAACACCGTTGGTTCCCTTGGTTCCAATCCTAGGTATTCTTGTCTGTACGGCAATGATTGTTTCCCTTGATATTCAAACCCTTAAAGTTGCCGGCGCTTGGATGGCGCTCGGGTTAATTATCTATTTTGCTTACAGCAGAAAAAACTCTCATTTGCACAAATAGAAACCCTTTAATCTACCGCGATCAATGGGCAATGTCCCACAGAAGTCTTTAGGCCTCCTTGATGCTACGCTGCTTGTTGCTGGTTCTATGATTGGCTCCGGAATATTCATTGTATCCTCAATTATGATGAATGACATCGGTTCTCCCGCATGGATGCTTCTCTTGTGGATATTAACGGGCATTATTACAATTTTAGCAGCCCTAAGCTATGGTGAATTGGCGGGGATGATGCCCAATGCAGGTGGACAATACGTTTATATTCAACGAGCGTTTGGAAGGTTGCCTTCGTTTCTGTATGGATGGACGGTATTTACAGTAATCCAAACCGGCGTAATTGCCGCTGTAGCCGTTGCTTTTGCTAAATATACCGCTGTATTTTTTCCCTCATTAAACGATGTGATATTGGATATCTCAATCCTAAAACTCACCTATGGGCAGATCGTTGCCATTGGTTCCGTGGTGATCTTGACCTATTCAAACGCTCAAGGATTAAAGAATGGTAAGATCATTCAATTTGTATTTACATCAGCGAAGTTATTTGCTCTATTTGCCCTTATCATTTTAGGGATTTACTTGGGTTTTAAAACGAATGTGTTTGCCTTAAATATGGCTGATGCATGGAGGGCCTTTAAGACAACAAGCAATGAAGCTGGCGCAATAAGCACAACACCTCTAATGGGGTGGGCATTGGTGGGTGCGCTCGGCGCAACAATCATTAATTCACTATTCTCTGCAGATGCTTGGAATAATGTAACCTTTATTGCAGGGGAAATTAGAGATCCTAAAAAAAATATACCGCGAAGTTTGTTCCTAGGCACACTGATAGTAACCGTAATTTATGTTTTAGCCAATTTCGCTTACCTCATGTTATTGCCTAATCAAGACATCATGAATGCCCCAAGTAACCGGGTGGGTGCTGCGGCGGCTCACGTGATTTTTGGAGAACCCGGTGTATTAATAATGGCCGGCTTAATAATGATTTCAACCTTTGGGTGCAACAATGGTCTTATCCTTGCCGGTTCCCGCTTATATCATGCGATGGCCAACGATGGCTTATTTTTCAAAAAAGCAAATGAACTAAATAACCATGGGATTCCGAGCGCTGCCTTATGGATTCAATGCGCATGGGCATCCGTTTTGTGTTTGTCAGGGAAATACGAAGACCTACTCACCTACAGTACCTTTGCCAGTTTATTGTTTTATATTTTAACCATCGCAGGTATTTTTCGTTTGCGGAAAACAGAACCTGATACACCCCGTCCTTACCAAGCATTTGGCTACCCATTCCTCCCCATACTCTACATTGCGATTACCAGCAGTATTTGTTTAATTCTCTTAATCTACAGCCCTGTAAATACCTTAATCGGACTCTTCATTGTGGCATTAGGTGTTCCCGTTTATTTTCTTACCACCAAAAAGCAATAGGAGGTTTAAAAATTACGTTTGGGTAGGCTATGAGTCAACAACCTAAACTAACGAAGCGATCCAAATCGGGACTAATCGCGTGGTCTATCCTCGCCCTTGGAATTGCACTAAGCCCTCGAATTATTAGAACCTTGTATCCCGGAGATCCAATAGCCGTAGAAATAACGATCCAAAAAAAAATACAGGACTATAAAAAGGTAGCCCGAAAAAACCCTTGGAGTTATAAAAAGAATCGTTACCATGCCCCACCCACTAAATTCAACCCTAATGAATATACCAAAGCGCAATGGATGGCGCTCGGTTTATCAGAGAAACAAGCGGAAGTGGTGCTTAAATTCTGTAAGTATCCCCTGAAATCAAATGCCGATTTAAAACGAATTTTTGTAATTCCTGACGCGCTGTTCGAACAAATTAAAGACTCTACATTTTATCCAGATCACTCTTCAGTTACCCCACGAATTCAGCCAATACCTCCCCCAGAAAAAAAACAACAGCAAGCAATCTATTACAGGATTGAAACCATTGACAGCACCCAACTGGTTTCCATAAAGGGAATTGGACCATTCTATGCTAAAATGATTATGCGCTATGAGCGTTCTCTGGGAGGATTTTTAAAACCGGAGCAACTCCTTGAAGTCTATAAAATGACGCCAGACATTTATGCCCTACTGTGTGCACGACTTGACTTTTCCGCACCAAATATCCGTCGAATTTCCATCAATAACGCTACGGTAGAGGTACTGGATCGCCACCCTTATATAACCCGGTGGCAAGCGAACTCGATTGTAAAGATGAGAATTCAACTTGGGGGATTTCAATCCATACAAGAACTTCGAAAATCACATTTAATTAACGCAGAAGATTTTGAGAAGTTAGAACCATACGTATCTTTGTGATATGGAATTAACAGAAAAAATCAAAGGGGCGATTCGCGATGTAAATAATTTCCCAAAGGAGGGAATTGTGTTCAAAGACATTACTCCCATTATGTTAGACCCAATCTTGTCCAACGAAATCGTTCAGGCCTTAGCTGAACGCTATAAACACGCCAACTTACAAGGCATTGCTGGCATTGAAAGCCGCGGGTTTTTATTTGGATTCCCCCTAGCGATGGCCCTTGGAATTCCGTTTATTATGATTCGGAAGCAAGGCAAGTTACCGTATGAAAAAATTTCTCATGCCTACGATTTAGAATATGGTTCCGCAGTGATTGAAATGCATTCCGATGCCTTTGCTCCAGGAGATCGTATTTTAATCCACGACGATTTATTGGCAACCGGTGGTTCCGCGGCGGCGGCGGCGGCATTAATTCAAACATGCCAAGGCGTAGTTGCAGGATTCGATTTTATGGTTGAATTGCAATTTTTAGAAGGGCGTGAAAAACTCAGAACCTTCTCAGACAACATTTCAAATCTCGTTCAATATTAACATTAACACAACAATCAACATGAACTTTGAAAAAAATGAAAACCAGCAAATGATTGCACAAATGGTGCGCGACTTTGCTGAAAAAGAAATTAGACCCTACATGATGGATTGGGATCGCGACGAGCACTTTCCTGTAGAAACGATGAAGCGCATGGGAGAGTTGGGATTACTCGGCATCTTCGTTCCTGAATCTTATGGCGGGTCAGGCTTTACTTATTTTGAATATGCAACCGCGCTCATGGAGCTCGGAAGAGTTTGTGGGGGAATTGGCCTCAGTGTTGCCGCGCACAACTCCTTGTGTACCGGTCACATTTACTACCACGGAAACGAGGAACAAAAACAACGGTTTTTGCCCAAACTGACCAGTGGTGAATTTATTGGCGCATGGGGCTTAACAGAGCCAAATACCGGGTCTGACGCCATGCGGATGAAAACCACGGCCGTAAAAGAAGGGAATGACTGGATTATTAATGGTGCAAAGAACTGGATTACTCATGGGCTTTCCGGAGATGTGGCTGTTGTGCTTGTTAGAACGGGCGAACTATTAGACAGTAACGGCATTACCGCGTTTATCATTGAAAAAGGAATGCCCGGGTTTTCGGCAGTTAAAATCAAAGATAAATTCGGAGTACGTGCAAGCGAAACCGCTGAATTAATCTTCGACAATGTGCGAGTCCCTCAAGAAAATGTACTTGGTGAAGTTGGGCAAGGATTTAAACAAGCCATGCAAGTATTAGATGGCGGTAGAATCTCCATTGCAGCACTCAGTTGTGGTATTGCAAGAGGGGCTTTTGAAGCGTCTGTTAAATATGCTAAGGAACGTGAACAATTTGGACAGGCGATTGCCGGATTCCAAGCCATTGCATTTAAACTCGCAGACATGGCCACAGAAATCGAAGCTTCCGAACTCTTAACCTTTCAAGCGGCATATCGAAAAAACAATAAGTTAAGCGTAACCAAAGAAGGAGCTTTTGCAAAATACTTTTCTTCAGAAGTTGCCGTAAAATGTGGCAATGAAGCGGTTCAAATTATGGGAGGCTATGGCTACACTCGAGAGTATCCCGCAGAGAAGTTTTTGAGGGATTCTAAGTTGTTAACTATTGGTGAAGGAACTTCTGAAATTCAAAAATTAGTGATCTCGAGAGATTTAATAAAATAAATTTGGATTTTTAGTGGTTTACCGTATCTTTGCAATCCAAAAAAGTTAGAACATATGCTTATTATTCCGATTAAAGAAGGCGAAAACATTGAACGTGCCCTTAAGAAGTACAAGAAAAAGTTTGAAAAAACAAACGTAATGAAACAACTTCGAGCGCGTAAAGAATTCGAAAAACCATCTATTTCTCGACGTCAAGAAGTAATTCGCGCGGCGTATAAGCAACGTATGCAATCACAACAACTGTAACATTACAACTCATATTTCGTTAAGGGGCCTAGGCCCCTTTTTTATGCTCCAAAAATTCTACGAATATCTGCGCTATGAAAAGCGTTTTTCTGAACACACCCTGGTCGCTTACACTGCAGACTTGGAGCAATTTATGGTCTTTTCTGAAGTAACTTCCCTGCAAGCCATTACCCAATTGAAATCCGTATTTATACGCGGTTGGATTGTTCAACTCATGGAAGAAGGCTATTCCAATAAAAGTGTCAACCGTAAATTGGCTGCCCTACGCACCTTATTCAAATGGTTGAGAAAAGAGGGTGTAAGTACTGAAAATCCAATGTCAAGAATTCGTGGGCCAAAAGTTGAAAAACGACTCCCCTCCTTTGCAAGAGAACAAGAACTGGGCTCAGACCGAACGAAACATTTGTTTAATGGCGACTTTAATGGGTTACGCGATGAATTAATGTTGGAATTATTTTATCAGACAGGCATTCGTTTGAGTGAACTTATTGGATTAACCTTGCAAGATATACAGCCGAACAGCATTAAGGTATTGGGGAAACGCAATAAAGAGCGCATCATTCCAATTAGCCCCTTTTTGCACCAAAAAATCCAAGGCTATATCGCTGCACGAATGGTTTTCCATAAATGTAATC
>Ga0315907_10002814_pt1 | contig 21360 bp, 23 predicted proteins | sample LakEriMetagenome_3_FD_203525 | JGI IMG/M metagenome (GOLD analysis project Ga0315907, IMG submission 203525) | Freshwater fungal communities from buoy surface, Lake Erie, Ohio, United States - Buoy 12 MA123 | ecosystem: Environmental > Aquatic > Freshwater > Lake > Lake biofilm | place: USA...
CGACGCTCTTCCGATCTTGAAAAAGGGACAGTACCCAAAGACCGTGAACGGTGCACCGAAATCACGTGGACAGTGCCGGTGGACAACGAGCACCTGACCGCCTTCAGCATCGTCGCATGGCCATTGGTCGACGGCAAGCCCGTTGAAGACTGGATGCCGGGCACCGACGTGCGCATCAAGGTGCGTCCGGCAGGCCAGGGCGAACGGAGCTATGAAGAGCGCCAGCGCAATCCGGACGACCGGGAAGCCCAGGAAGGCCAGCGTCCCATCGCCGTCCATGCCCTGGAGCGGCTGGCACCTTCAGACCGCGGCATCGTCATGCTGCGCCGCCAGCTCAAGGAACAGCTCCAGGTGGTCAAGGACGGCAACGATCCGATGAACATCATCCGCGACGAAGCTGCCAATGCGCGCATTCCGACCCATGCCTGGAATACAGTGCTCTCTCCCGAACAGGCTGCCACGCACCAAGGTGAAGAAGCCTGATCGGGTTCACCCCAACAGGAGCGCAAATGACAACGGTAGCTGACAAGAGACGGACCAACGGACAACTCACGCGCGAAAAACTGCTCGCCGCGGGGGAACAAGCCTTCGCCGATCACGGCTTTGACGGGGCCACCACGAGGATGGTGGCGGACGCGGCAGGGACGGACATCGCGCTGATCGTCTATCACTTCGGCTCCAAACTCGGCCTGTATCGAGAAATCCTTTTGCGCCGCGCAAAGACATTGAATGCACGGCGTATCAGCGAGCTTGACGAGGCTCTGGCAGACAGCGAGGGTCGAACCCCGGATCTGACACCCATCGTCAAGGCGCTTGTCGCCACCAATATCCGCCTGCGCACAGACCAGGAGCTTGGCGGCTTGCCAGTGGCCCGGCTGTTTGCGCGGGAAATGATCGAGCCCAAGCAGGCCGACCGCCACATCATCGGCGACATGTTCGACGAGACGGCGAAGCGGTTTATGTCGGCAATGCAACTGGCCCTGCCGGACACCTCGTTCGAGGCAATCAGCTGGGCCTACCACTTTGCAATCAGCGCCGTCGTTCAGACGATGGCGAATGTTGCCCGCCTCGAGGCGCTTTCCAACGGTGCCTGCGACATGTCGGACGGCGAGCGCGCCATCGACCACCTGGTCCCCTTCATTGTCGAAGGCATCAAGGGCTGCGTGGCAGCGCACGTTGCCATGCAATGCGCGGCACCGACGCGCCAGAAATCGCCCGCACCGGCACCGAAGCGGAAAAAGAAAACTTCCGGTCCCTGACTCCCCCACCCCACTTAAGGAGCTTCCCGTGTTACTCAAGAAACTTTCAGTCTGCGCAGCTTTCGCGCTTGCATGTGTCTCTTCGTCAGCGCAAGCGCTGTATACGATGAAGATATCAACCCCAACCATCGGCGACGTGAACGTCGAATGGATGAAGGCGCTCAAGAAAGGCGTGGAAGACAGAACGCAGGGAAAGCTCGCAGTCGAACTCTATCCTGCCAGCCAGCTCGGCTCGATGGCGCGCACGGTCGATGGTGTATTGCTTGGGACTATCGAGGCAGCGTTCGTGTCGAGCGGCTTCCTTGTTGGCGTGGAGCCGCGCTACCAGGTATTCGACGCGATCGGCCTGTTCGACGACGTGAATCACGGCTACCGCATCTTCAACGACCCCGAGGTCCGTAAACGGATGGCAACACTGGGCGCGTCCAAGGGATTCCAGCCACTCACCACATTCGTCCACAGCCCGAATGTCATCGTCTCCCGCAAGCCCGTACGCGTGCTGGACGATTTCAAGGGCATGAAGGTGCGCACCTATCCCAGCCCGATGCAGATGGAGCCGCTGAGAAAGCTCGGGATGTCACCAATTCCCATGACGCTCGGCGACGTACTCCCTGCGCTGCAGAACGGCACGATTGACGGCGCAGTCACCGCCAATACCATCGTCACGGCACTCAAATACCAGGATGCCGCAAAGAATGCGATCTACCTGCCGGCATGGCCGACTGTCGCCGCCGCCATCGTCAACAAGGCATGGCTGGCCAAGCTCCCTGCGGAGTACCGCACGATCCTGGAGGAGGAAGTAAGGAAGGCAGACGCATCCGCAGCGGCGTGGGGCAATGCCGAAGCAGAGAAGTCACGCGCGCAGTTTGCGCAGGCCGGCGGCGTCAACACCGACATGCAGGGCGAGCAACGCACGCGGTTCATCGGTGAAGTGACACAGGTTCTCAAGCCCGTCATCGATTCGAACAGCGCGGTCAAGGAAGACTTCCGGGTGTTCTCCGAAGCAGCTGCAAGACACAAGAAGCCCTGAGCATGAGCGCGACCGAAAATCAAGCGGCTGTGTCTCAAGAGCAGGCGAGGCAGCCAGCAAGCTGGCGTGGCAGGACCACGGTCAGAATGACGCGGGCCAGCAACGTCACCGCGACGCTGCTCGGGTGCCTCCTGATCGCGGCCGTGTTTGTGAACTGCGCCAATGTGGTTTCGCGATACGTCTTCTCACGCGCAATTCTAGGTGCCGAAGAAATCCAGGTATTCATCCTTGTGTGGGTGACCTTTGTCGGGGTCGCAGGAGTCGCCTGGCGGGGCGAGCATTTGCGCATGGACGTGCTCGTCCAGCGCATCCCCAAGGGCGTTCAGATCGCCTTGGAGCGCACCGAAGCCTTGCTGGTAGCCGGCCTTGCGCTGTTCATGCTGTACCAATCGTGGCATTTCACTACGCTGATGATCAATCTCAACCGTAACAGCGATGCGCTGGGAATCCCGATGGCGGTCCCGCATATCGGGCTCGTGACGGGCTTCTTGCTGTTGTCGATGGTGGCGATCTTGCGCCTCGCGGGCATTCGCGGCGAGCGGCAGGAGGCCCCAGGATCATGACGTTCGCACTCGGCGTGCTGCCGCTGGTCCTTCTTCTGCTGGGTTTTCCGGTCTTCATCGTTCTCCTCACGGCGGCCACCTGCGCGCTGGTGTTCTTCATGGACGTCCCGCTGTCGGCCCTGCACCAGACCATGTATGGATCGATCGACGCCTATCCGCTGCTTGCAATTCCGTTTTTTCTTTATGCGGGGGAATTGATGGGGCGTGGCTCCGTGGCCCAGCGCATCGTGGATGTGGTTCAGTCCGGCGTGGGCAGCGTGCGGGGCAGCCTGGGCGTGACGACAGTCGGTACTTCTGCCATCTTCGGGGCCATCTCCGGCGCGAGCGCCGCCACTGTTGCCACTGTGGGCCGGATCATGCTGCCCGCCATGCGCCGCGCCGGCTATCCCGAGAAGTTCTCCGCCGGCCTGATCACCTCGGTGGGAGCCATCGACATCATCATTCCACCTTCGATACCAATGATCGTCTACGGTGCGGCCGCGCAGGAGTCCGTACCGCGGCTCTATGCGGCCGGCGTGCTGCCGGGCCTGCTGATCGCAGGACTGCTGACGCTGTACGTCATGTTCCAGGCGCGGCGCAGCGGCTTCGCCAAGGGTGTGCCGTTCAATTTCGCCGTGTTTCGCCGCTCCCTCGGTCGGGGCGTCTGGGCTCTTGGCGCACCGGTCATCATCCTCGGCGGAATTTATGGCGGTGTGTTTTCGCCGACCGAGGCTGCGGGAGTCGCGTGCGTCTACGCAGCGCTTGTCACACGCCTTGTGTACCGTGACATCGGCTGGCGCGATGTGCTCGACTCAGCAGCCACTACCGCGATGTTCACCGCGCAGATCCTCATCATCATCGCTTGTGCGGCGGTGTTCTCCTGGCTGCTCACCGTCAACCAGGTGCCGGCATACATCATTGGCTGGATCCAGGAGCGCGAGCTCTCGGCCTGGATGATCCTGCTTACGCTGAATATCGTGCTGCTTTTGGTCGGCTGTGTACTCGACCCGCTGTCGGCCATTCTCATTCTCTCCCCACTGCTGGTGCCGATCGTGAAGGCTGCGGGAATCGACACCGTTCACTTCGGCATCGTCGTTATGGTGAATCTGGCCATCGGCCTCTTCCACCCGCCTTTCGGGCTCAATATCTTTGTGGCTCAATCGGTTCTTCGGCTCGAGCTGAAGGTCATCTACCAGGGCATCCTGCCATTCCTTGGTGTCTATCTCGTGGCGCTGGCGCTGATTACGTACATACCGGCTATTTCGCTGCTGGGCGTCCGTATCTTCATGGGCGCGTGATAGCGCGCCTACGCGGAAGCCGCCCATGCTGAAGGTAAAGATTGCCAGGAAGGCGCTGGAGGCGCAGGACATCGTGAGCCTGGAGCTTCGAAGCCTGGACGGCGCGAACTTGCCGCCGTTCGAGCCGGGCGCCCATGTCGACCTCCATGTCGCGCCTGGCCTCGTTCGGCAGTACTCCCTCTGTGGCTCCCCGGACCAGCTGGCGAGTTACCGCATTGCCGTGCTCCGGGAGCCGGCATCCCGGGGCGGGTCTGCTGCCGTACACGAACTGTTGAAGGAAGGTGATGTCGTCACAATGGGTGTGCCGGCCAACCTGTTTCCCCTCACGGCCTCCCCGTACACGTTTCTGTTCGCCGGGGGAATTGGCATAACGCCAATTTTGTCGATGGCGAACCATTTGTGGCTCAATGGCGCCGGCTTCGAATTCCACTATTCGGCCCGCAGCGCAGCCCGCATGGCATTCCTCGGTGAAATCACCCAGGGGCCTTATGCACACCGGTTGCACACACATGTCGACGACGGTCCGCCTGCGCAAAAGCTGGATGTTCGGCAGGTGCTTGAGGCAGCGCCGGACGGCTCGCACCTCTATGTATGCGGGCCGCAGGGCTACATCACCCATGTGACCGGCGCAGCCAGGGCGTTGCAGTGGGATGAACATCTAATTCACGTGGAACACTTCGGCAACGCCGCTGCCGCGCACGCAGGCGGTGACCGGCCGTTTTGCATCCGCATCGCATCAACCGGCCAAACCGTCAGCGTGGGTTCGCAGGAATCTGCCACGGCGGCGCTGGTGCGTGAAGGCATTTTGGTGCCAGTCGCCTGCGAGCAGGGCATTTGCGGGACCTGCCTCACAAGGGTTATCGCAGGTGTCCCCGAGCACCGAGACATGTATTTGACAGATGCCGAAAAGGCGGCGAACAACCAGTTCCTGCCATGCTGCTCGCGCTCGGCGGGTGACATCCTGGTCGTCGATCTTTAGCGGGCCGAGTGCTGATTCAAGGAGAAGGACATGATCATCGAAACCGAGAGCGACGTAACCAAGGCCGTTCTGCAGGAAATCTCCCGGGCGCGTGACCCGCGTTTCCGCGAGATCATGACCTGCGCGGTGACCCATTTGCATGCGTTCGCCCGGGAGGCAAGACTGAGTGAGACCGAGTTCCAGCAGGCGTGCGGGGTGATCGCCCGGCTCGGGCATCTCACCACGGCCTCGCACAATGAAGTCGTGCTTTGCGCCGGCTCATTGGGGCTATCGGCTCTCGTCTGCCTGCTCAATAACGGGAATCAAGGCCAGAGCGAAACTACGGCCAACCTGATGGGGCCATTCTGGCGCATGCATTCGCCGCGCACTGAAAATGGCGGCTCGATCGTGCGCTCGGAAACGCCCGGGCTGCCGGTTGTCGTCAATGCCTGGGTACGTGACCGCGACGGGCAGCCCGTAGAAGGCGCGGAGGTGGACGTCTGGCAGGCTTCTTCAGAAGGCTTCTACGAAAACCAGGACCCGGCACAGGTTGACATGAATTTGCGCGGCAAGTTCACGACCGCACCTGACGGGCATATCGCCTTCCGCACGATCAAGCCGGTGGGCTACCCGATTCCGGTCAGCGGCCCGGTGGGTGAATTGCTCGGCGCGCAGGGCCGCCACAACATGAGGCCCGCCCATATCCATTTCATGATCCACAAGCCCGGATTCAAGACCCAGTTCGCACAGGTCTATTCAAGCGACGATCCGAACCTGGAGACCGACGTGCAGTTCGGAGTCACCCGCGCCCTGATCGGCAAATACGTGCTGCACGATGCCTCAGGCGCAGATAACGTCAACGGCCCTTGGTACTCACTGGATCACCACTTCGTCATCGAGCCCGGCGAGGCGCGTCTGCCAAGACCGCCCATCACGGGCAAGGCGGCCGGCGAACGCCCTGCTCTCAAAGTTCTCGAGCGGAGCTGACTCACCCACGGCCGCACCCTGCGGCCACCATACGGAGAAGATAGAAATGCTTGATATACAGGAACGGCAACATGCCGCGGAGGCGCTCCTGCGCGCTGAAGCGGCCCGCGCGCCCATCACCCAGGTCAGCAAAACCTGGCCGTCGATGGAAATAGACGACGCCTACGCGGTGCAGCAACTGTGGGCAGAAGCCCGAGTCAAGGCGGGGGCGCGCATCGTGGGGCACAAAATCGGCCTTACCTCGCGCGCCATGCAGATGGCTTCAAAAATGACGGAACCCGACTACGGCGTCCTTCTGGACGATATGCTGTACCCCGACGGCGCACGCATCTCCGCGTCGCGCTTTCACATGCCTCGGCTCGAAGTTGAACTGGCTTTTGTGCTGGGGAAGACCATCGGCGGCAAGGATTCACACGTGACCGTCTATGACGTCCTCGATGCCACGGCTTACGTCACGCCTGCGCTGGAAATCATCGACTACCGCACCGAAGTGCCTCGCAGCATTTGCGACACGATCGCAGACAACGCGGCCGCGGCCGCAATGGTGACGGGCGGCAGAATCATCAGGCCGATGGACGTCGACCTGCGGTGGATCGGCGCGACGCTGTCAAAGAACGGCGTGATAGAGGAGTCGGGCGTGTCGGCAGCGGTGATGGGCCACCCGGCTCAAGGCATCGTGTGGCTGGCCAACAAGCTTGCGATCCACGGCATTGCCCTGCAGGCCGGTCACATTCTCCTGGCCGGCTCGTTTACGCGGCCCACTGCCGTTGCCGCCGGGGATACCATTCAGGCGGACTACGGCCCGCTCGGCTCGATCGGTGTTTCATTCAGCTAGGAAGGCCGCAATGGAACTTCCGCGCAACCATTTCAAGCACGCCCTGATGGCGGGCACGCAGCAACTCGGGCTCTGGTGCACATTGTCCAGCGCCTACGGGATCGAACTGCTGGCGGGCTCCGGCTTCGACTGGCTCCTGATCGATACGGAACATTCGCCCAGTGAGTTGCCGGCCGTCATGTCACAGTTGCAGGCAGTCGCGCCGTACCCCGTGACGGCTGTCGTCAGGCCCGCCTGGAATGACCCGGTGCTCATCAAGCGGTATCTGGACATTGGCGCGCAAACGTTGCTGCTCCCATATATCCAGGACGAAGGCGATGCGGAAGCGGCCGTGCGAGCCATGAGTTACCCGCTTCGTGGAATACGCGGGGTCTCGGCGCTGACGAGGGCCACACGGTTCGGCCGCATCAAACACTATGCGGCACGCTGCGACGAGGAACTCTGCTTGCTGGTCCAGGTTGAGACAGTGGAAGCCATTGAGCGACTTGAGTCAATCGCCAGCGTTGAAGGGGTACATGGCGTCTTTATCGGACCAGGTGATCTGGCTGCAAGCATGGGTCTGTTGGGCAAGCCTGGCCATCCCGAGGTGGTTGAGATCGTCGAAAGCGCGATCGCCCGCATCATCCGGTGCGGTAAGCCAGCAGGCATTCTGACGAGCGACCGCGCGCTCGCTCGACGGTGCATTGATCTGGGCTCCACCTTTACCGCTGTGGGTGTCGACGCGGGCATTCTTGCCACCGAGACCTCGAGGCTTGCCGATTCATTTCGCCCCCCAGCCTGATCGCTCCGGGCAACGGATCTGGTCAATCCTTTACTTGTGGCCTTGGCCCTGCTTTATGCAATCGAAATGGACACCTGGCAAAGATCCCCGAATGCCGCTGTCACCTTGCTGCCCGGTGCAAGAGCGCCAACACCCGCTGGCGTTCCGGTGTAGATCAGGTCACCCGCCTTCAGCTCGTACTGCTCCGAAAGCTTGGCGACGATCTCGAGAGGTTTCCAAATCATCTGCAGGATGTCTCCGGACTGCTTTGTGACACCGTCTACCTTCAGTTCGATGGCACCGGCGTCCGGCAGTTCCGTCGAGGTCACGGCGATGAGCTCCGAACATGGCGCAGAACGGTCGAAGGACTTCCCTATCTCCCACGGCCGGCCGGCTTTGCGCGCGGCGATCTGGACATCTCGCCTGGTCAGGTCAATGCCGACGCCGAATGCGCATACCGCCGCCCGCGCTGACGTCTCGCTGCTGTCGGCGGGCGTTGACCCGATCGCAAGCACAAGCTCCACCTCGTACTGGAAATCTTCAGTGAATGGGGGGTAGGGGATGGTGGCCCCGTCCGGGACCAACGCGTCCGCGGGCTTCTGGAAAAAGAAAGGCAGTTCACGCACGTCGCCGCCCATCTCCACGATGTGATCGGTGTAATTGCGCCCGACGCAGTAGATCCGGCGAACCGGAAAACGCCTGGCCTCGCCACGGACGGGGAGGCTATGCACTTCAGGAGGGGCGAATAGGTAGTTGCTCATGGAATGTGCTGGCTTGCTTCGTAATGTGGTGGTTCAATGCGGCTTCTCGCGATGGAGGCCAAGCTTTTCCTGGACTCCGCGGTCCGAGTAGCTGAACAGGACCGCTTCCTCGATAGAGGTATGCACGACCGGCATCCAGCTTGGCACCACAAAAATGTCGTGGGGCTCCCAGTTGAAAGTTTCCTCGCCAATGTGGCTCGTGCCACTTCCTTCGACGACGGTGAAAACGGTGCTGTCAGTGCTCTGGTACGGACGCGTGGCGAAGCCTTTGGGAAGTAGTTGCATGCAGGTTGCAATAGTCGGCATGGCCCAGCCGCCTGTGACCGGGTTCACATAACGCATCTTGTGCCCGTGCCAGGGGTTGATCTGGCGAAAGCGTGCAAGGCCATCCAGGGCTTCACGCGTGCGCATGTATGGATAGTTGAAGATGGGCGAAACCATCGTTCCATATGTATGGTCGACAGGAAGCAGGTTGTGGCCGGCCTCCGCCATGGCCGATCCTTCGGGCCTGTCGACGGGATGAACCTCCCCAGCATATCCCTCCCTGAAGCTGGCGCCAAGCATGTTCACGATGTGCATGTCCAGGCCATCGAGCCATATCATGGGCTCATTGCCCACGTTACCGTGGTCATGCCATGTCATGGACGGAGTGATCACGAAATCACCGGGGAGCATCATTGTTTTTTCTCCCGCGACGGCTGTATAGGCGTCCCGGCCTTCAATGATGAAGCGCAGTGCGGAAGCCACATGTCGGTGGGCCGGCGCAACCTCTCCCGGCAAGATGATCTGGAACCCGCCGAAGAGGCTTTGGGTGATCCGCGACTGTCCTGGAAGGCCAGGGTTCTCAAACACGAGCACCCGCCTTTCCGCCTCTGCCGTGGATATCTGGTGGCAAGCCTCCATCAGGTATGGCCGCACCTTGGTGTACTTCCATATCGCAGGAACACAGCCGGGCTTCGGAACTTCGGTGACGAGGCCATGGAGAACACGCCACAGCGGCGCCAAGTGTTCCTGCCTCGCGCGCGCATAAAAATCCTGCCTGTGGATCTCAGCCTGACGATCGACTGTAGGGACCAAGTCATCGTCAATTGGGCGAACTGCTGCTTCGGGTATGGCGGGCATCACTACTCCTTCAGGTCTCAATAGTTTGTTCGTATTCATGAACTGGTTCATATACTAGTACAACAATGAATAAATGTCAAAGGCTGAGCCGCGACAATCTGATCCACCATGTCCAGCAACAGATCGTCATCGGGCAGTGCGGCGCCAAGCGCCGCGGAGCAGTCTTCACAGGGAGCGGCCGTTAAATCTGCCGACCGCGTGCTGGACGTGTTCGAGCTGTTTGCCAAATGGGGACGGGGCATGAGCCACTCCGAAATCGCGGAACACCTGGACATACCGAAGAGCAGTCTCAGCCAGTTGCTGCACACGCTGACCTTGCGCGGCTATCTGGAATTCGGGCGCGACAACCGCACGTACCAGTTGGGGAAGAGCTTTCTTCTCCTTGTCGAGCAGAAGCTCGGGCCGCGAGACTTGGGTGAACTCGCCCTTCCAGTCCTCGAAGAGCTGACTGCCGCCTGCGGCGAGTCGTCCGCGCTGAATGTGCTACAAGGCAACGAGGCGGTGGTCAGTGCCACCGTGCTCGGTCCGCACCGCCTTGTTTCGCATATGAGGCAGGGGGACGCCGCCCCCCTGTATGCCACGTCTGGAGGAAAGGTATTGCTCGCATACATGGCGAAGAAGGATCGCGAAGCGTACCTCGCACATGTCCAGATCATCAAGGTCCTGCCAAACAGCATTGGTTCGGTGAAGGGGCTTCGCATGCAACTTGACCAGATTCGAAGTGAGGGCGTAGGTTATTCCATGGAAGAGTACACCCTCGGAATCATCGGGCTCGCCGCGCCAGTACTCGTCGAAGCGAGCTTGCCCGCCATCGCTGCGTTAAACGTAGCGATCCCCGCTGCCCGTTTTGACAGCAAGCTCAGGGAGACTTCGATCATCGCGCTTAAGAAGGCTGCACTACGTCTCTCGCAAGGCGTCAAAGGCGCGGGACAGCGCTGAAGACGTGCATCGCAGACGCGAGAAGGTGTCGAACTTGGAACACCGCATGCCGTGCCTACGGCAACTGGACCACGCCGCAGCTCACGCCGTGGAAGAAAGTCCTCGAAGAATTTGGCATCCGCCCCTGCCAGCAGTTCCGCCACCGCAAGGGCAAGAACTCAAACGACAGCGCGCTGATCATGGACGCCATGGAACTGCTGTACCTGGAGAAGGTGGATGCGTTCTGCATCGTGTCGTCAGACTGCGACTTCACCGGCCTGGCAGGGCGCATCCAGGAAAGAGGGCCGATGGTCTATGGCTTTGGGGAGCAGAACACCATTCTTTCCCGAGCGTGTAGTATCTGCAGTTATGCAATTCGCAACCGGCACGGTTATTGATGGCAAGGTCGTCGTTCAGGGGGCGTCGTTGCCCGAGGGCGCGATTGTCGCAATCTTGGCGCGTGAACCGGACGAGACGTTTGACGTTCCTGCCGAACTTGAGGCCGACCTTCAAGCTTCTCTGGCTGAGGCGGAACGGGGTGAGACGATTTCTTCGCAAGAGCTTTTTGCGCGCCTCCGCCGGGACAACTGATTTCCAGTGCTTCGGGTAGATGTCACACGGCGCGCAGCGTCGCAGATCGAGAGTGCAGCCGCGTGGTGGGCCGAAAATCGTTTGGCGGCACCTGACGCAGTTCGCCTGGATCTTGAGGAGGCATTGAGTGTTCTGGTCCTGCAACCCGGTATCGGTGCGCGATCAACATCACCTCGATATCCAGATTTGCGACGTCTGTACCTTTCACGTGTGAAGTACCACGTCTATTACCGGGTAACGGGCAACTGACTTGTCGTGCTGGCTTTGTGGCATGCAAGCCGTGGCAGTGCGCCTGCGTTGTGAAGGAAAGCATGCTCTCGGCCTTCGCTTCCCTCCTCTATGTCAAGGTGACTCCCGCGCGGCTCACGGTCAGGAACGTGAAGAGCGCAGAGGTCGCCGAAATACCGTGAAGTCAGCACTTGGAATGAGTCCAGGTTCTGGTACCACGCTACCGATGGCAGGTGTCCATCAACCAGCAAGCCCGCCGACATGTCGAACCCCACGTTGTGAATGCCGGTGATCGTCTCGCCGTCATTGACGACGAAAGCAGCGAATCCTCGCCGGTCCTTCGTTGAAAATCCCTGACCTGTTCGGTCAGATCGTGTGCAATGCACATGTGCTTCCTCCTGTTGTAAGCTCGGAGGCATCCCCAGCCGGGAATTCCCCGGCTGGGATGGTTGATGGTCAGATGAAGCCGTCGCTGGCACCATCTCTGGGTTCGGCCTCATTTGCTCTCCCTGTTGTCGCTGCCGGCACCCAAGCAGAAGCCGGGCGCGCTGCAGGCCGCTGGGATTCCAATTGCGGTCCTGAGTCCGTCCCGCGCCCTTGCCCGCGGAACGGCTTCGGGCCCTTTTCGAACCAGGTCAACCGATATTTCACGAAGTGCTTGTCCACTTCATGACTCTGGTACCGCTGTGTCTCCTGCGAACCAGTCGCGGAGATGAGCTGTCCCTTCTCGGTGTTCTCGCAGAAGCGTTCCGCCTCCTCGCCATAGCAAAAGAAGGTGACCGCTTCAACGTGTTCCTCGCCCTTGGCGAATCGCGTGCTCAGAAGCCGGAATTCGCAGCAGCTGGCGCCACCTGGAAGAATTCTTACCTCCGGCTGGTGTGCCAGGCGACCATGAACGGTGATAACGATCATTCGATCAGCCCTTTCCTGCGGCCGTCATGTTCTTCACCCTGTACAAGTTCTTGCTGCCCTCGACGCCGTTCGCCAACTCAAAAGGTACTTTCCCCATCGGCGTGATCGCGACGCGGTTACCGACGTGGCAGCCGTTGCTCGTGAGCTCTCGTTCCAGCTCGGCGCCGCGGAGCGGAAGTTCCTGCCCGTTGTCCAGCAGCAAGGTCGCCTGGAAGATCTCGTAGGGAGTGCGCCCCTTGGGTTGCATCATTTCCGTCCCGGCGCTGACAAGCCGGCCGACGTAGGTGAGTCCCTTCATGGCTCGTGGTGAGAACACCTGCCCCTGCGGCTCCTTTGCCGCCTCCGGTTGGAGGGCAGGCGCGGGCTGTGCAGGTTCAGGTGCAGCGATCGCCGCAGCCACTTCCTTCGTGACTGCGGATTTCGCCTTTGGCAACTCCACCTTCGTGGGCTTGGCTGGACGGACCGATTGGTTGCCCAGCGTGTTGATAAGCTTCTCAGCAAGGTCGATGGACTCGTCCTTTACCGTGTCAATTCCCGCCACCGCGTCGAACGTCGCATCCGCAAACGAATGCCGGCGTCCCCGCATCATGGCTTTCAGTCGCGGCTCATGGATGATGAGATCGCGCTTGATGACCTTCGACGCGTTGTATACCCGCAGGTTGATCACCCCGACGGGAGGATCGAGTCGGATGGACACGATCCGGTCTGCCGCTTCGTACTCGCTGCTGTGGATGATGGTCTCCGGCCCTGAAGCGTCGGCCGCTTCGGTGGAGGGCGCGTTAACCGCGATGCTGGCCGCGCGCGGCGCGGCCGCGGCTGCTGTCGCCCGACGGCGCCACGCCACTAGCGCTTTGCCTGCCAGGAAGGCCAGCTTCCAGGTGATCTTGAGCATGCCCCAAAGCAGGAAGCCGATGCCCATAAAAATATCTCTCATGAATGTCACCTTTAAAAGGCTGCCTGATTGGCGATATCGATCCAAGGATCGCCGCCACCCTGCAAGGTTGAGGTTTGCACCGGCACGATGCCGCTTAAGGCTTCGCACATTGGCCAGCCGAGCTGGTCGAATGCATCGTTGATTCGAGAGGTCTCGAACCACATGGTCAGAAAATCGCGCCATTCGTGGCGCGCGTCATGAGGCGCTGCGGGAGGCAAGCTGCCTTGCGCAGCGACGGTGATGAGCTTTGCTTCGCGAGCCCACTGGGCCAACAACAGGACCCCATGGGGGTCGTGCGACATGGCCGGCACATAGCAGGTCACCGCCGCGCAATGCAGCAGCCATTGCTCTCTCGCGGCATTGTTGGTGATGTCCGTACCGGAGAGGCGTTCCTCCCATACGGCCACGGCCCCGCGCATGTCGGCGCCAGCTGGCACCGCAGCGAAGAGAACCAGCTCGCCGCCGAGCGCGTCGCCCAGGTCTGGGTGGCGGGTGACAAAGGTACCGGTCACTCCGACGTCCGTCGTGTTCTGCAGATGCAGGTAGTGCGGCAGTGTCACTTTCGAGTAACCGCCGCGTAACAGCAATGAGAGGGTCGGAGCCAGTTTGAGAGGCTCGATGACCGACAGCGTCGCCGCCTGGTTCCGTGCATCCACGAACGCGGTCCTGACCTTCCCTTCGTGCGGTGCCGAGAAGCCCCAGCTCCCCTTGGTGGGATGCCGGTACAGGTTGTAGAGAAAGCTCATGCTGCCTACTTCCCGTTCTTCTCGTCGTACCCAGCGACCAAGGTGATCATCTGGTTCACCGCCGCTGCCATTGCCGGACTCATGCGAACCGCCTGCCTGATGGCGTAGTGCAGACCGCTTCGGTTCTGTTTTTGCATCACGCCCTGGTACATCACGGTGTACTTCGCCCAGCGGAGCACCACGCGCGTGGACATCGGTTTCTCGATGTCGTCGGTATCGTTGCGGAAAGCGTCACGCACCTTGTTGGCCACGTCGACGCAGATCGAGGCGATCGTCTGGGCAACTTCCGCAGGAATTCGACCCTCGACGAGATGCCTCACGACAAGGGCCTTTTCCAGTTCCGGCTTGAGGTAGTCGACCTCCATGTAGGAGAACCGGTCCTCGTTGGCAACGTCCTGTACGTTTCGCCCTGCAACCTGCGCCTTGCTGTCCACCGCGTTCTGCGTGACAAAAAAGCGCGTGGTCCTCGCCGGCGAGATCGTCTCGTTGGTCTCCGGGATGGTCCAGGAATAGCCTTCGAGCAGCATGTTCAAGCCCGTCGCTTCGCCCGGATCGAGATTGTTGTACTCGTCCAGCAGCACCGAGGTGCCTTCGCGGCAGGCCCTTACTACCGGGCCGTCATGCCATTTCAGCTTGCCGTCCTCTGTGGGCAGCAGCTGGCCGATCAGTCTGAACGATTCCGTCGTCGGCGCACAGGCCACCTTGTACAGCGGCACGTTCAGGCGCGCATGCATCTGCGCGACGAGTGAGGTCTTGCCAGCGGCAGGGTCCCCTTCGATCATCATTGCCCTGAACCCGCCGACCCAGAACATCGTCAGCTGTCGCATGCGCTCCGGCTCGAAGACATAGTGAGGATCGATCGGTGGCACACCGGTGAGTCCGGGTGCAAATCCAGGAATTTCAGCGCCTTCGGGCGCTTCCTGGATATTGAAGACCTCACGGATTTTGTATTTCTGTGAGGACGGAGTTTGGGTTGTTTCCATTGGGAATCTCGCTAAAGATATTTCCAAAGCCCATCAACCTGACGATCGGCATAAGGCCGTCCATCAGCCGTTCGTGGCTGTAGCCGCACATGCGGCAGCAACGCTCGAACGAGAAGGGAGTTAGGTGTTGAGGCAGTACGGCCTCTGACCTCTGGCCGTCGACACCTTCCAGTGCGACGACCATGGGTTGTGGCGCAAAGATCCATTCAAGGACCTCGCGCTTTTCGACACCGTTGCCTTTGGCCTGCAGGGCCTTGAGCGAATGGTGGAGAACGGCTTCGTGCAGCTGTGCAACAGCCTCATCTGACCAGGGCAACTTTTCTTCACCGGCTGGCGATATCAGTTGCTCACGGTCATCCGTCGATTCCCCGAGGGGATCCACGGCGCAGTTCAGTTCGTTGCCTTCCTGCGGGCCGCCAAGGGGCGGATCGAGGACGGCAGCATCCATGGCGTCGAACAAGCTGCGGCTGGCCTTGTCCTCTTGAAACCAAAAGCGCCTGCGCGCCTTGGTCTCACCGTGGATTTCTCTGCGTGAGTTTTTGCGTCTTTGCTCCTGCTCCCAGGCACTTATCTCGTGCGATGTGAACAGGCCTAAATGCAGCTGCTGGATCGGGTACCGATCAGGTACAACGTCCTGCATGGGATCTCTCCCGGCAGCAGGCGTGGATGGTTTTCATCATGCCTCCGGCAAAGTTTGCCGCGGCTCTTCCCCATCGGGAGCGAGCCCCGACTGGGTTGATGTACGCGGTGTGTACCGCGTGGCTGAATGCCGACGCTAAAGCCGGCTGTCTCGAATGACATCGAGAATTGAGAAACGCCCTTCAGGACGCTTTTCAATACCCATGTGAGGGATCGAGGAACGCGGGGAGGACGCAAGCGTCCTCCCATGCGCTGTTAGTTTGCTGCGACCGCCGCGTCGATCGTGGCGGCGCGGGACTTGATCAATGCAGTGCCGCTGGAAGCGGTACCGGCACCGAAGAAGACCGCCATGCAGACGGTGATGATGACGATGAAGACAGCTGCTTTCATGAAGAACTCCAAGAGGTGTCCCAGAAAGCAGGTCGTACCCCTAGGGCAATGACTTGCCCTAGGGGGTTTTGAATGATGGTCGCGACTAGCGCGAACACCCAGTTGACTGTTGACGCCGACCGAAAACTGACCAGCCAAGCGTAGAAGTGCCGATCCAAAATTGACCAGGGTGTTCCACTGCCCTGCTGAAAGATTCAGCAGGGGACAAACGGATGATCACCATGGACATGATAGGCAAGGTCAGGCGCATGAGGATGCGCGACAAACTCTCGATCAGCGAGATTGCGAAGACGACAAGGCTGTCACGCAACACGATCAAGAAGTGGCTCAAGGAGCCCGGCGACGTTGAGCCGAAGTACCGCAGGAGCAGCGTGCCGGGCAAGCTCACTGCATACATGCCGACACTGGAACAGTGTCTGAAGACGGACTCGCACCGCCCCAAGCATGCGCGGCGCAATGGCCGGGCGTTGTTCAAACAGATACAGGCCCAGGGCTACCGAGGCGGTTACAGCGGGGTGACCGACTTCATCCGCGCATGGCGCAACCAGTCCAGCAAGGATCCGGCCAGGGCGTTCGTGCCCCTGACCTTTGAGCTCGGCGAGGCCTTCCAGTTTGACTGGAGCGAAGAGGGGCTGGTGGTGGGCGGGGTGTACCACCACATGCAGGTCTCGCATCTGAAGCTGTGCGCCAGCCGGGCGTTCTGGCTGGTGGCCTACCCCAGTCAAGGGCACGAAATGCTGTTTGATGCCCACACCCGCAGCTTCCATGCGCTGGGCGGGGTGGCGCGCCGGGGCATCTACGACAACATGAAGACGGCCGTGGACAAGGTCAAGAAGGGCAAGGGGCGCATCGTCAATGCCCGCTTTGCGGCGATGGCGAGCCATTACCTGTTTGATCCCGACTTCTGCAATGTGGCCTCCGGCTGGGAGAAGGGTGTGGTGGAGAAGAACGTGCAGGACAGCCGTACCCGCATCTGGATTGAGGCCGGAACACGGCGCTTCGGTTCGTTCGCCGAACTCAATGCCTGGTTGGGTGAGCGCTGCCGCTCGGTGTGGGCCGACACCCAGCACACCGAACACCAACAGTTCACGGTGGCCGAGATGCTGGAACTCGAGCGTGAGCACCTGATGTCCATGCCCGAGCCGTTTGATGGTTATGTGGAGAAGCTGGCACGGGTCAGCAGCACCTGCCTGGTGGCGGTGGCACGCAACCGCTACTCGGTGCCGTGCGAATGGGCCGGGCAGATGGTCAGCACGCGGCTGTACCCCAACAGGGTGGATGTGGCCGCAGGGGAGTCGCTGGTGGCCAGCCACGCCCGGTTGCCCAACCGGCGGCAAACCGCCTACGACTGGCAGCACTACATCGATCTGGTGCAACGCAAGCCGGGTGCATTGAGGAACGGCACGCCGTTTCTGGACATGCCACCGGCGCTGCTGCGCTTGCGCCAATCGTTGCTGCGTCACACAGGTGGCGATCGTGTCATGGCCGATGTGTTGGCGGTGGTGCCACAGACTGGACTTGAATCGGTGCTGGTGGCGGTGGAATTGGTGCTGGAGGGTGCCACGCCCAACGGCAGCATCAGTGTGGAGCACGTTCGCAATGTGCTGGGGCGGCTCAATGCGCCGCAGGTGCCGGAGCAAGCCGAGACGGCCTTGCAGCTCACGCTGGTGCCCAAAGCCGATACCGCCCGCTACGACCGGTTGCGTGCGACCGGCCAGGATGGCCAGGAGGTGATCCATGCATGATGGCAAACGTGATGGTCAGCGGGATGTTCAGGCCGAGCTCAAGGCACTGCGCCTGCACGGAATGGCCAGTGCCTGGTCTGATCTGGCGGAACAGGGTGGCGGCACGTCGATCGAGTCGTCGCGCTGGTTGATCGAACACCTGCTGCAGGCCGAGGATGTGGATCGGGGCATGCGTTCCATTGCCCATCAGATGAAGGCAGCCCGATTCCCGGTCCACCGCGACATTGCCGGGTTTGACTTCGACGCATCGCAGGCGGACAAGGCCCTGATCGTGAAGCTGGCGGGCATGTCGTTTACCGACGATGCGCAGAACGTGGTGTTGATTGGCGGGCCGGGCACGGGCAAGACGCATCTGGCCACCGCACTGGGGATCTCCGGACTGGCGCACCACGGCAAACGTGTGCGGTTCTACTCCACGGTCGATCTGGTCAACGCGTTGGAGCAGGAGAAGGCACAGGGCAAGGCCGGGCGCATCGCGATCAGCCTGAGCCGCATGGACCTGGTCATCCTGGACGAGTTGGGGTACTTGCCGTTCAGCCAGGCCGGTGGCGCCTTGCTGTTCCATCTGCTGTCCAAGTTGTACGAGCACACCAGCGTACTGATCACGACCAACCTGACGTTTGCCGAATGGTCCAGCGTGTTTGGCGACGCCAAGATGACGACCGCCTTGTTGGACAGGTTGACGCACCACTGCCACATTGTGGAGACGGGCAACGAGTCGTATCGCTTCCGCCACAGTTCCAAGGAAGCCAAGGGGCGTATCAAGTCGCGGGAGCAGGCCCGCAAGGCCGCCGTACCACGGGACACGACATCAGCCGCTGTGGAGATGCCGGAGTAACCCGTGGCGTACCACCGGCAAGCTGCTACGGACTACGTCCTGCGCAGATTGCCGATGATGGTCAGTCCATCCGAACCACCCAACACCGAGGAGTCAAGAAAACCAGCAGACAGCTATAGTTATACACAGCTGAGCTTCAAAAACTCAGCTCCAGCCCCTGGTCAAAATTCAATCGGCACAGGTGGTCAATATTGAATCGGCGCGGACAGCGCATGTGAAAGAAAGACTGCAAAGTACATTGGCATGCTTACTTTGAACAATTACCGCATTCGGCTTCTCGCATTCTGCTTATTCTGTTTGAAAACGTCCCGTAACCTCCCAGATGTGCGCAATGACCAACTCAAAGGGGTAGGCCATGATGCGACGGTATTTTTTACAGCCTCAACGTAAAAGTGACCGGCCCCCCACCATATGCGGCCAAGCGGCCTCCTGCAGGTGTGGGTCCGTGTCGATTGATGGGATGGACTCCCCTTGTTTTTTGCGCAACAGTGGCGCTCTGGTCTTCATTGGTGTGGCGATCAGGTTTTAAAAAAAGGAGTCCGACATGAACGCTACTAACGTTGCCGTTGATCTTGCAAAGTCTGTCTTCCAGCTCGCTGTGGCAGATGCGTCCTGGCGGGTGATTGAAACTCACCGTCTCACGCGTGCCCAGTTCGAGCGCTGGTTTGCCAATCGCGATGTATCACTGGTCATCATGGAGGCCTGCGGCTCAGCCCATCACTGGGCCCGCCGGTAGGTTCAGGCCCGAAGCAATCACAACAAGGCCATCTGCGCGCTGGCCAACAAGCTGGCTCGCATCTGCTACGCCACGCTGCGCGACCACGAGCCGTTCGGCGAACGCGAGCGGCTCGGCAAGAAGATCAACCGTCAGGCGTTTGCGATGCCGGCCTGACAGCCCCAGGTGCCCTTCCCGCGTTGCGACGAGATTGATCGACCATCATGGCAAACAGGGTTCACCCCGCACCGGCAGTCGCCGATAACTCTTCCGGCAGCTTGCCTGCCGCTTGTATCGATTGGCGCACCGGCGACGCAGATTCCATGTCGGCACGGGCCACAACAGAGCCTACTTCAGATGCCGGATATACGACTGCAGGCGCTTTCCCCCAAGCCAAACTATCGGTCATTTTCTTGCCTTTGTGGGGGAGTCGATATTTGACAAGTTAGCCGGGTGAAGATGTTCAGGCAAGTGTAGATTGTCGAAAAGTCAACCACGGAATATAGAGATCATCGCGCGCCAGAACTCGTCACCATAGCGCATGGCTAAAACCCCGCATGCGATCGTGGACAGCACTAGTAAAAGTGCCGCCGTGGAGATGCGGAATGGGCCGACGTACAAATGCAGCCACAAAGCCAACACTAGCCCCAACAGAGCGCCGCACGTAAAGCGAACGCGACGACCGAAGATTGCATCTGGTTCAGTCTGAAGCATGCGACCGATCGTATTCCTGCTAGCTAATGAGGCTGTAATAAAACCACTCCTCCACGCCTGGCCGCGTAGAGAAACCTCCCGAACCGTCGATGAATTGGACTTTGAGCTTCCATGCTCTCAGTGTGCCGGAGTTTCGGCCTTCTGGGCATCAGATTGGCTCTCTGAGCCCTTCCCTCCTGGTTCAAATCAAGTTCGCCCGTTATCCGTCTTCGCCAGCTTCCCGATGTTGTGCACCATGCAATACAGGCTCCACTGCGTGTTGACCTTGTCGCGGCCTCTGTGGACGCCTTGAGAACGCGCAGGCCGCGCTGCGGGTTGAGCTTCGCCACAGCGGGGGGGCGGCAAGAAGACGTCTCGGTGAAGTTACTACTTGGTGCGGACGGTTTAGGCAGTGCTGTGCGTAAGTCGCTTGGTGTGGACTTTCCAGGAACAAGCGAACTGCGGCGTTTCATATGTGTTCCTGACTCTCCAAAACCCCTTTGCGTTCATGGTGAGGGTTTCCCCCAGCTAGTACGGCCTCCCAGTTCCAATTAAAGTTCATCGATCGATAAATTAACTATGAGGACTGGCAGAGACACCATGAAATCAGCTTACGGAATGACTATCCCGCAGGAAAACGCAGAACTGACGCACGTGGAAGCTGGTACCCCGATGGGGGAGTTGCTGCGCAGGTTCTGGCAGCCAGTAGCACTGTTGGCCGAACTCACCGACCTGCCGAAGAAGATAAAGATCATGTGCGAGGAACTGGTTGTTTTCCGCACGAAGGACGGCGCTCTGGGGTGCCTTACGCCGCATTGCAGCCATCGCGGTACTTCGCTGGAATGGGGCCGCATTGAAAAGGACGGTCTGCGCTGCTGCTACCACGGCTGGCTGTACGCCCCGGATGGCCGGGTCACAGAGATGAGCTGCGAGTCAAAGGAGTTCTGCAGCCGCGCGAACATCCAGCATCCGGCCTACCCCGTCATGGAATATGGCGGGCTGGTTTTCATTTACATGGGCCCGCCCGAAAAGAAGCCGCTCTTTCCGCTGTACGACATCATCGACACGCGTGGCCGCAATGACGTGGAACTGCGCGGCATGCAGCTCTGGGACGGGTACGGCATCGGCTACGTCAAAGACTGCAACTGGCTGCAGCACCACGAGAACGTCGTCGACCCCTGGCACCTGCTGGTCCTGCACCAGCAGATCAGTGGGGACCAGTTCGACGGAGCCCTCATGCAGGGCCGCTCGAAGATCGACTTCGAGCCGACCGACCTCGGCGTGCGCTACCGCGTCATCAAGGACCTGCCCAATGGCAACCGCCTGGTGCGCTACGCAGAGGTGGTGATGCCCAATGTCATCCTCGTCCCAAGCATTCATGAAAAAGGGACAGTACCCAAAGACCGTGAACGGTGCACCGAAATCACGTGGACAGTGCCGGTGGACAACGAGCACGGTCTTTGGGTACTGTCCCTT
>Ga0315907_10002815_pt1 | contig 21358 bp, 20 predicted proteins | sample LakEriMetagenome_3_FD_203525 | JGI IMG/M metagenome (GOLD analysis project Ga0315907, IMG submission 203525) | Freshwater fungal communities from buoy surface, Lake Erie, Ohio, United States - Buoy 12 MA123 | ecosystem: Environmental > Aquatic > Freshwater > Lake > Lake biofilm | place: USA...
TACTAAATGTATTTAAGGAAAAATCGGTGAAAATCTCCTTCTTATCTAATTTTTTAGCGCTTGTTTTCGGAGGATTATTTGATTTACAAAACCAAAGAACCGATAGCGAAACCAATAAAATTAAGGTAGCTATTCCAAAAATCAAGGTTTTTTTTGCTTTAAATCCGCCCTTTGGGACATCCTGCTTTTTTGGTTCCATTTAATGATAAAAATTAAAAATTGACGCTGCTTTTTCTTGGGCCTGGGAGATTGCCTCCATATTGATTCCTGTGTTTATCTGATGTTTAACGCAAAAATCAATCAAGGTTTCAGTTGCTAAATTTCCTGTTAAAACATCGGTAGCCATTGGGCACCCCCCAATTCCCATCATTGCGCTATCGAAATGCCGGCATCCCGCGCTCATGGCTGACTCAATCAGCTTAGCAGCGTTATTGGGAACCGTATGTAGATGTACTCCGATTTCTATCGAGGGTAAATTGGTGGAAACCGCTTCAAAAACTTCCTTTAATATCTCGGGCGTGGCGGCACCTATGGTATCAGAAAGTGCGATGTGGGTAATCCCTAACTCCTCATGCAATTCCTTCGCATAATCTAGGATCAATTGAACCGACCACGGATCTCCGTATGGATTGCCAAAACCCATTGAAAGGTAGAGCATGAGCTCCCGTTTCGCCGAATGAATTTCTGTTACCATCCGCGATAATCGAACTTTTGATGCTTGAATGCTCGTATTCGTATTGCGCAACTGGAACTGTTCTGAAATGGAAAATGGAAATCCAAGCAATGAAATCCGTTCAAAACTAAGTGCGTGATCCATTCCTTTTTCGTTTGCTATAATTGCTAACAACTGCGTATCGGAATCAATTAATTGTCCCACTACCTCTGAGGTATCCACAAGTTGAGGAATGGCTTTAGGGGAAACGAAGCTTCCGAAATCTAAGCGGTCAAATCCACAGCGCAGAAGTGCATTTAAATACGCTACTTTCAAATCAGTAGGGATAAACGCTTGGATTCCTTGCATGGCATCGCGCGGGCATTCCGTCATATGAACTCGCATATTATCCACGGTCAATTAACGCTTGTTTAATGTCTTCAATTAATGCGGGACCTTCATAAATAAACCCTGTATACAGTTGAATCAAGGAAGCCCCTGCGTCTAATTTCTCTAATGCATCTTCTTTCGTATGAATGCCCCCTACTCCGATGATGGGTATTGCCTCTCCCAATCGATCATGTAGGTAGCGAATAACCTCGGTAGAGCGAGCAGTGAGCGGCTTACCAGAAAGTCCACCGGCACCCATTCGTGTAACTACATCCGATGGGGTAGTGAGCTCATTTCTACTAATGGTTGTATTTGTAGCAATTATTCCATCCAGGGGTAAGGACCGTGCAATTTCTACGATATCATCCAGTTGCTCATTGGATAAATCAGGAGCAATTTTAAGTAAGATTGGTTTAGGAGAACCCAGCTCAACATTACGGGTTTTGAGTGCACTTAACAAGTTCAGTAAGGGATCTTTATCTTGCAGCGCCCTTAAATTTTCCGTGTTGGGCGAAGAAACATTTACCGCAAAATAATCCACATGCTCATATAATTCATAGAACACCTTCAAATAGTCGTCGGTAGCTTTTTCATTTGGGGTCCATTTGTTTTTACCAATATTGCCGCCGATAATTAAGTTTGAGGTCTTATCTCTGAGGGCTAGCCTTGCTGACACATTAATTACTCCATCATTATTAAACCCCATCCGATTGATGATGGCGTGGTCTGATTTTAAACGAAACAATCTGGGTTGGGGGTTACCTGCTTGAGGTAGTGGTGTAACCGTTCCTATTTCTACAAAACCAAACCCTAGCACTCCCATCTCACTAAAAAACCTCGCATCTTTATCAAAACCAGCGGCTAGACCAATAGGATTATTAAATTTCAGTCCAAACAGATTTATGGATAACCTTTCATCCATGGATTTTTTAGCGAAAAATGAACGAAGTATCGGGATTTTTAAAACAATCTTTAATAAAAAAACTGTAAAGGAATGAGCTTTTTCAGGGGAAAAAAGAAAAAGAAAAAACCGAATAATAGAATACATTTAAACCTATCGAATTTTTTTACCAGAAGGCTTAAGTGTTTTAGTTTTTATGCGCTGACGACCATAATCTTTGTAGGTTAAGTTTTTGGCTAACACAACGTTTAATCGGTAGTAAGAATCTCGTTGTTTGTTGTCGCCGCGTTGGTAACCCGCACCAAACCAATTGAACCCGCCTACACTTCCGTTAGGCACTCCTACGGTTATAGCAGGATCAGATGGATTTGATAAGTACGCACCAGCAGGATCTGAAAAACTGCTTGGATCCGCATACACAGTGGAAACATCATCCACGTAATCTGAGAAAACCATATTGTATGTAGCTTCCAATCCGATTCTCCATTGAGACCCCAAACCTACTCTAAATCCAAAACCGGCTGGCACTGTAAAAGCGATTGGTGAGTAGGGTTTCGCCTGACCTTCGGTTTTCAATGGACGCAAGGCGACCCAACTGTCTTGGTATTTGGCTTGGGGTATAAAAAAGGATGCCCCTACACCACCGAATACATAATATTGTTGATTCCTTCGTTTTCCACCCCGTGCACCCGGAAGGTTGAAAGATGGCGAAAACTTTTCAACTGAAAATAAAATAAATTCGAATCGCTGCTGAAATTCAATCATGTGCGTTCGGAAATGCAAATTTCTATGGAATCGAATATTCTCTTCAGAGTATTTATCATCCCCACGCAACATGAGGTAACTCAAGTTGCTGGTTGTAGCGAACTTTGGGTGAAAACGAAATCGGTAACCAATTCCAGCATTTGCGCCAAGCGCTTGCCAATCCCAATCCTTTAAAGAGTAGTCATAATTGGACGAATTTGCTCCTCCAAGATCACCCAAAAACTGCGTTGGACCAAAGCTAATTAAAAGCTCTTTTTTGTTGAGCGACCAGTTTTTTTGAGTGTTAAAATTAATGCGTTGCGCAGAAGCAACAACGCTGGAAGACACCAAAATTATAGTTATGAATTTCATGCAACACCTACTCATGTTGCTAAGGTAATAAAAGTAAGTGTTTTTCTATATAAAAAAGTTTAAAAGAATTAAAAATAAAACCGAAGAAAAGCCAATAGCCCCATAAAACCAGGGGCTATTAATTGTTTTTTTCTTCGGTAAACCGTGTAGAATTTCATTGAAATTTCGACGTGCAGCAATGGACTCGCTTGATGGCAACTGTCTGTCAATTAGAAGTTTAATCATACCGTTAATTTTTAATGTTATTATTTTTTGAATAAAGTTCCTTGAGTTTAATCAAGGCTCGAAAGGTTTTAACTTTTGCATTGTTTTCGGTTAAGTCCAAAATTTCCCCCATTTCTCGAAAAGATCGTTTCTCGAAAAAGCGCATTTCAATCAGTTGCAATTGACTTTCTTTTAGCAGAGGCAATACCTTCAAGAGCACTTCGCGCTTATGCTCAGATTCATCGATTTGAAATTCCTCCATTACCTTTCCGATTTGCATGGAATCGATACTGACTGTCCGGCGCGCTTTTTTGTCTCGAAAAGATTGGTACAACTCGCTCTTCGCAATTCGGAACAACCAAGAAGAAAATGGAATTCCACGATACTCATACTTTGGCAAATTCGTTAATGCCTTGATAAAGACACAAGAAGTAATATCATAAGCCGATTCTTCTTCATCGACACGCTTGATTACGTATCTAAAAATTGCCTCGTGATATTTTTTGTACAAAGGTGCAAAATACTCAGGATTACGTTTTGCACGTTCAATAATTGCTAATTCATCTTCTGGTTTTCCAAACCTGTCGAAATAAAGGAGAGAAGCTGACATAATTACTTAGATTTAGGGTTAAACAATACAGGCTTGCAGTCCTGTTATTTTGGATAACGCACATCTTCCAAATACGTAACAAAAAAATTACAAAGAAATTCTCAATTGAATTACAAGATCGGATTTTCGACTGCCGTTAATCTGTTCAGCCCCTGAACTGATCACAAATCTATTGTTATATAAAAACACACCGTATCGAATCCAAAGATCACAATGCCTTAAAAACGAATACCTTAACAACACGTACGCGCGGCTTCCCTGGTTGTAGTATGCAGGAACTGCGAACACATACAAGGCATTGTTCTCAAAAGAATAGATGCGGGTATCGTATCCATCCGTATCAAATAAAGCATACCTAATGGCTAAGTCTATGGGTGAACTTTTCGGTTTCCAAAGTAAATCTTGGGTAATGAGCATTCCTTGTTGAAACCCTTTGCTCTGGCTATTAATGGTGAGAAATTCTATCCTACTTTTAAAGGTGAACGCTTCACTGATCACATAGGAAAGATTTAAACGATAATTACGCTGAACAAATGCTTCAATTGGCGTTACGGCTCCCGCATACATAGCACTATTTCTCTCTCGCAATTGCTGTCTAAACCTGAAATAAATCTCAAATATTTTATTTGGCTTATAGACCGGTTGAATTAAAAACTCATGTCCTTGACTCGGGGCATCTACCCCAAATTTCATCCAAGGAAACTTAAAAACATCCATGTATGCATTCAAGCTCCACGCTGGATTAAACTTCATTTTTAATCCGGCATACAATCCTTTTTCGTTTTGAGTATTGCTGCCCTCTGAGAATCCCGCATTATAAAACGAATGAAAATCCCGTTGATAATCCCGGTAAATCAAACCCATACTCACCTTAGAATCTAATGAGATTAAGGCGCCATGCATCATTGCCCAACCCGAGTTCCAGGAGGTTAAATGCTCGTTAAAGGCTTTAGAAACTTCACCAAACAAGGCAATATTCTTGTAGTTGTACGAGTAATCTAGGCCTGTGTTTACATGATGCTGACCCCGAAAGTCAAATTGATTGTAGACTTTTACATCTTTTATATAAGGCTTATCATATCCCTGATAGACCCCGGATAATCCTACCTTAAAAAGGCCTTTTTTTAGGCTGAGGTTCGCCCCAAGAATATTTTCTCGAAGGCCATTCATTTTGGATATTTCGCGATTGGTGCGGTGCAAGCCTGATAAATCGAGCGTTGAAATAAACTCCAAATCATCCACCGTAGAATCGGCAATCGAACTGGCATCTACTTTCTTACTGGAAGAGAATAAGAGTAAGCCTAAATTCTTATACCCCAACTCAATGGCCGCTCCGCGCATGAATCTACTTTCATCTACCGAGGTATAAGCCCGCAGTGGAATAGCCGTTCGTTTAGCCGTGGCAATATCCGCCGTTTTGCCAAAAGCATAACTTGACCAAAATCCAACACCTTGACCGATTTGAACCTGATAATCTCCTAATGCTACCCCTCGCACATATTTCCCTCCTTTGAAAAAAACATGGGCCGAGTAAAAATCGAACCCATTTTTTTGAGCACCCCGAAAAAATTGTTCTCCAGCGTCTTTTTCTGCAGTTACACCAATGCTGATATTCGTTTTATAGGTATAACGCCAGCGGGTGTAAAGTCGATCGCTACTCCCGTAGTAATAATTATTACTGGTTTGAAGGATTGAATCTGGAACCTTGTCATAGCCTAGTTTTCGCTCTACCGTTGGTTGATATCGAAAAAACACCTCATATTTTCCCTGTTCAAGAGCCTCCTTTAATGTAATGTGTATGTTATCTAATTTGTCATCTATTCGAATAAAAGGCCGAACTAACTGTATGGTCTCTAGATCCCAGTAACTTAAACTTTGCAGTTCATAAATGGAAATGAACTTGCCGAATAACTTGCGATGCAGGACCAAATCACTGATTTGAACTGTGGTAAGTAAACCCAGCTCCTCCAATTCTAGGCCATCGGTATAATTCAAATTGATCGGATGCTCAAAATAAAAATCCAATTGCTCAATGATGTTGGTTAAGTCTATATTTTCAGATTGAAACCGCTCAGAAATAAATTCAATGCGCTGTTGAATAATTTCAGATTTATCTTGTGCGAGCAAGCCACTCCATGAAAAAAAAATACTTCCAAGGACTACGAGGAAATGCTTCATTTCAAACGGTAGGTAAATGAAACATTGGGTGACCATCCGAGCTGCTGCGTATACGCAGATCCGAAATCAAGAAAATATACCCCTTTGAACGCATATCCACAGCCCGCATTAATTTCAATGGGCTGGGTAGAAAATCCGGAGCGAAAGCACAAGTTTTCCACAGGCGCATATTCCAATCCCGCTTTACCCCGAAGAGGAAAGTCGACATGTTTCTCGCCTTCCACACATACCAAAAGTTTGTTTGAAAATCTGTAGGAAGACCCTAAGCGCATCACTGTGGTCAGTCGGTCTTCTTGGTAGGCACTCAATTGAACCCGAGAAAAATTCACCAAAGAAAACCCGAGAAGCCATTTTGGATTTACCTGGGCTAAAATGCCCGCCTCCCCAGTGGCTCTTATCGCATTCCCATATCCTTGACCTATGCGAAACTGATGCAGGTTCATTTGAACCCCCAATCCAAAAATCTCGGATAGTTTAAGGCTGTAACCCAATCCTGCTTTAATGGTTCTGAATTGAGCATATCCAAAACTTTGCGCCCCTCCAGAGATCACCCCTTTTTTTAAGGGCACCGCAAGCGCAACAGATTGTGTTTGTAATTCTTTGAGTAAAAACCTGTTTTCATAGGAAATGCCAACGCCAAATTTAGTAACACCAACCAATGCTGCTGGATTATGATGGTATGCCCACACATCCTGAAGGGTTACCGAGGCATCGCCCATGGCACGTGAACGACCACCAGCGGGAGCCCAGCCTTGCCCCAACGCATATCCTGAAATCAGCAGTATGATTAATATTATTCGCTGCATTTAATGGTTTTTAAAACGATTACAAGGTACATATTTAAGATGCTTTGCCTCTAAAAAGAACCAAGACTCTCCTCGATTCGAAGATAAGGCATATATTATTTTTTTTGTAGCATTCGTCTGGTTATTCGAAGATAGATAATCAAATGATAACTTAACCTTCATCTGTTCCCCTTGCTTCTCAATGTTTAAAATCGAGAAGTTATCGATGGATTCCTCAGGGTGAATAAACATTTTTTTTAAGCCCGCTGTATCCGATAAATGGGCGTCAATAACACAGGGATGGGTTTGTGATGCCTCCAGAATTGTTAATTCCTTGTTGAATGCATTTTGATATTGAATGATTGCTCGATTTAAGGACTTCTCTTGGTTTGCCGATAACGAACATGCGACAAAGCACCAAATCACGGAGCCAATAAGTAGGTAAGATCTCATTAGGGACAACAAAGATACGGAATTCTTTCCATCTTTTGTTTCCAATAAAATGTCTAAGAATGGTATCTTTGGGACAAGATTTCAACTATGTCACGACAAGAAGAATGGGTTAATCAACTGAAAAAAGAACTCAAATCAAGCGAATTAGGTTCATTTCACTCAGAAATTGAAGCGTTGCATTGGGAGTTTACTGACAACAACACTTCCCTGCCCTCCTTTGATTTTTCGTCGAAATATCATGCTGATCTGACGTTTTTTACTTTTTACAAGGTCATCAATTCCATTGAAAGCAACCTGGAAATCTTAAAAGATTTGAACCAAGGAACTCAAGGACTACTCCTGTGTTGGGATGTTCTTCCAGACTTAAACGAACTTTTCAAAGGCGTGATGTTTGAATACATACAAACCCGAATAATCGTTTCAAATCCAGATGAACTCCTTGCAATCAATCGATGGATTAGCGAAAACAACCCTAAAAATTTCACGGTAGAGTTTACAGGCCAAGGTTCCGATACTGTTCAACGTATCGATGGCTTTTCGATGCATGCGATCGGTGCAAATGCATGGCAGGAACTTTCGTATGTTTTCCAAGAACTCCTTCAGCAATTGAAGGTTCTTCCGGAAAACGCGCCTCTGGTCATTGAATTGGGAGTCGGAGAGAATTTTATAATTGAGACGGCAAAAATCACCGCATTCCACTGGTTGTGTGAAGCCTTGTTAACAAAGCACAATCGAATGGATTTAAACATCACCCTCAGAGCGAGGCTCGGTTGGAGAAATAAATCCCATGGAGAATTACATACGAATCAGATTCGGCAATCTTCCGAAGCCCTTTGCGCGTTGGTGGCCGGGGTAAATCAACTCTGTATCCCCCCATATGATGCCATGTTCACTGAAAATTCGACCGCATTGTCGCGTAGAATGGCCGTTAATATTGGACACTTATTAAAGGAGGAAGCTCATTTAGATTGGTTTCATGGACTTATCAAGGGCAGCCATATCGCAACATACTTAGTGCATCAACTTTGCAATAAAGTTTGGGAGGCATTAGCGTGGCCCGATGCGTTTGAAGCCCGTTTAAAAGCATCCGTAGAAACAACCATTGGCTGTAGATGCCAAAGAATAAAAGATCAAAGCGACCGGTTCATTGGAATAAATTACCTGCACACCGCTGGTGAGAACGGCATGAGCAAAGTGCCGGAAATTGGTGCATTTGGACTTCCGTATTTATTTTTTGAAACGAACTAACATGTCTAATTGGATCCACTATTTAACGAATTCAGCCGCAGGTAGCACCCGGGTCAACCTCATTGATGGAATTGAGATTCCAGAGGTTCCACCGGCCATAGAAATTCAACATCAACATGCAGGCCTTGCGCCCTACAGACGAGGTCCCTACGCTTCCATGTATACGATCCGACCTTGGACCATCCGTCAGTACGCAGGATTTTCGACGGCGGAAGAATCCAATGCCTTCTACAGAAAAAATCTTGCAGCAGGCCAAAAGGGATTGTCTGTTGCCTTCGATCTGCCTACTCACCGAGGGTATGATTCAGATCATCCTAGGGTTACTGGTGACGTAGGTAAAGCGGGGGTTGCTATTGACTCTATTGAAGACATGAAACGGCTATTCGATGGTATTCCACTGCACGAAATGTCTGTATCTATGACAATGAACGGGGCTGTAATTCCGGTTCTTGCTTTCTACATAGGAGCAGCCATGGAACAAGGAGTAGCGATATCCGAACTTTCGGGGACTATCCAAAACGATATTCTCAAAGAATTTATGGTTAGAAATACCTACATCTACCCTCCCGAACCCTCCATGCGCATTATTGCCGATATATTCAAGTATACTTCCATGAACATGCCTAAGTTCAATAGCATTTCTATCTCGGGGTATCACATGCACGAGGCGGGTGCTACTGCTGCACAAGAATTAGCCTTTACCTTGGCAGACGGATTAGAGTATATACGAACGGGAATTAAAGCGGGGCTCAGCATAGACGAATTTGCCCCAAGACTGAGTTTTTTCTGGGCGATTGGTATGAATTTTCCGATTGAAGTAGCTAAGCTTCGCGCTGGAAGGGAACTTTGGGCAGAAATCGTTTCGGAATTTAACCCGAAGAACGAAAAGTCTAAAATTCTTAGAGCTCATTGTCAAACTTCTGGATGGTCCTTAACCGAACAAGACCCCTTTAATAACGTCACTCGCACTACGATTGAAGCATATGCCGCTGTGTTTGGTGGAACTCAATCCCTGCATACCAATTCATTGGATGAAGCCATTGCATTACCTACCGATTTTTCAGCACGCATTGCACGGAATACCCAATTATTCATTGCATTAGAATCCGGAGTAACGCAGTTCATCGATCCCTTTGGAGGGAGTCAATACATTGAATACCTGACAGATCAGCTTATTGCCGAGGCACGGACGTTGATGGCTGAAATTGAGGAAATCGGCGGCATGTCTAAGGCCATTTCCAAGGGTATTCCTAAACTAAAAATCGAGGAAGCGGCCGCCTTAAAACAAGCGAAAATTGATGCAGAACAAGAAATTATCGTTGGAGTAAATCGCTTTCAATCCTCGGAAGAAACTGAAATTGATTTATTAGAAGTAGATAATAGCAAAGTGCGCTTGCAACAAATCGACCAACTGCACCAATTAAAAAGTAGCCGTGACCAGGCAAAAGCTTCCGCCCTATTAAAAAAACTAGAATCCGCGGCGAAGACGTCTGAAAACCTCTTGGAAATCGCTGTTGAATGCGCCCTCGCTCGTTGTACCTTGGGAGAGATCTCACTGGCGCTTGAGCACGTATTTGGAAGGTACGAGGCCCACATAAAAACCATATCCGGCGTATATAAATCCATTGCGATGAAAGATCCCACATTTAAAGATGCACAATTGCTTTGTGAGTCTTTTTCAACCTTAGAGGGCAGGCGCCCAAGAATACTCGTAGCCAAAATGGGCCAAGACGGTCATGACCGAGGTGCTAAAATCATAGCCACAGCCTTTGCAGACATTGGTTTTGATGTTGATATGGGACCCCTTTTTCAAACGCCTCAAGAAGTTGCAAAACAAGCCATTGAAAATGATGTTCACGTGGTGGGTGTTTCATCCTTAGCAGCAGGGCATAAAACACTTGTCCCTTCGCTTATTCATGCATTAGCGGAACTGGGGAGAAAAGACATCATAGTGGTGGTAGGTGGCGTAATACCTAAAAACGATTACGACTACTTATTCGATTCAGGGGTGTTTGGAATCTATGGTCCGGGTACTAAACTTTCCGAAGCTGCGATTGAAATCTTAAATCTACTCATGAAAATCCACAATTAAATTGTAACTTCGGCATGCAATTTGGTTGGAATAATAAAATTTAAATCTTTATCGAATGAACTATTTATCCATTGTTATTATAAGTTTTCTTGCGTTTAGCGTTAATTCACAAGAACTTACCTTTAATGCCACACGACGCTTGGTAGAACCAGTGTTAAACAATGAAATTAAACCGGAGAATATAGTAGAAATAACCTATACTCCAGATAAAAAAATTGTCGAGCTAAATCGTACTTGGAAAATAAATGAGTCTTCAGTTCCCACAAAAGGGTGGGACTTTGTTAAAGGGTATACAGCAAATTCTAAAAATAAAATCCAATTGGTATTTACAAAAGTGGGTAACTATTCCATCGAACTTGAAGTTGAAACCGATACCTTAACGGATGAAGAAACATTTATTGGGGAATACTCTGATTTTATCACCGTAAGAAGTTTATTCCCAGAACTCGCTGCGCTTTACGCACAAAAACCTAATCCCAGCTACATGAAATTGGTTGAAAAGGCAAGCGAATATGTGGTAAAACCAAAATATGCAACGGATCCAACCCCTAATTTATTTCTTGCAAAAGGGATGTTAGGTCTTGCGAAAGGACTCGAATCTACGCCAAAAATAGATCGCGAAACGGCAATGAGTGAGTGCGTAGCAAGCTATGTGGCTGCCAAAGAATTAGATTTAAATGGCGTTTTATTCGATGATGAACATCAACGATTTATTAATGAATTAGAATCCTATTTATTCGACAACAATATAAAAGAATACGCCGATTTCGAACCCGGCACGGATTCTTATGATAATTTTTCGGAATATGTAGATTATTACAGTGAAGTTTCCTCTATTCCATTTTCGGCAACTATTTTACAAGCATACATTGTATTGAAAGATGGGAGTGCGGAGGAGGCTGTTGCTATGTGGAAAAGTGAAATTGCTGCCATGAAGGATTATAAAATCTTAGGTAAAGAGACAACCTATGGATATAAGGTAAAGGACGCTGACAGCGTGGAAGCGATCTTCTCGACAATTGATATTCAAATTCTTAAAATGGGCGTTACAAAATCAGTAGACGAGCTAATCAAATTAAAGGGTGAAAACGGATTGTTAGCATGTGAATTACTTGCTTCAGTAGAGCCTTTCTTAAGAGATGATCGTGGATTTTTAAGTTACTATAATACACAAATGAAGATGTTAAGTTGTAAATCTGGTAATTAATATGAACATCCTTGTTTTGAAAATTAAAACCACTTCTTTCGGTGGTTTTTTTTTATTTAGGTAACTTCGAAAAGTGAAAATACCTAAATACCTAAAAAACAAGTACATCATTACCTCATTCCTATTTGTGAGTTATCTTTTGTTTTTAGATGATATGGATGTCTTTTCAATGATCAACAACTTAAGAAAAAGAAGTGCATTGACCGAACAAAACATGATCATGCAACAAAAAGTCATTGAAAGCAGGGCCACCTTAAAACGCCTTAAAAAAAGTCAATATCTCGAGCATTATGCGAGATCAACCAAGTACTTCAAGCAAAAAGACGAGGAGATTTTTGTTATTATTCCAAAAGGGAATCCGAAGCAATAAGCGACAACTGATACGACGGGAAGTAAAATCCCAAAATCTGGTTATACGCATAGGACAATCTTGCCATTTTCATAGCCCCCTCTTGACACAATCCCACCCCATGGCCATAACCTTTACCTGATAAGTTAACCATCGTACCATCCGAACTCACAGAAAAATACGCGGACTTTAAGTTAAAGTGCTCCCTAATATCCCTCATTGGGATGCCATAACCCGGATGAAACAAAAAGGCCGGCCTGGTTGTACTCGTCCAATTTACCATCAGTTCCGCACTGATCGAATCGTCTATTGGATAATGATACTTTTCAACGAGATAGCTTTTCCATTGTGAAAGCGCAATCTGTTTTTTCCAAGTGGCCTGCTTGGTATAAATACAGAATGTATCACAAAAGGAAGAAAGACCGCTGATAGAAGCATTCCAAACATGACTGGGTTCGCAAGTCTGCCCCCCGCAATTTGCACTAAAATAGGTCGGAGCGAAGGATGAATCTTGCTGTATCATGATCTGACCTCGGGTCGCTTTGATGGCCGAATCAATGATGGGCGAACCATTTCGTTTGTGCAAATAGGCTTGACAATGTACCTGATTGCACAAATCAAAGCCTTCCTTTGCGTGTTTCTGCTTGGATTTCATGGCAAAGGTTCTCGAGATAATTGCCTGTACTTTGTAATATTCAAGTTTCTGACCCGTACCCGCCTCGGATTCCACAACCCCTTCTAAATAGGTTTCTAAGTCCACTAGATTTACCACCAACAAGCATCCATTAACTGAACGAACAAGGAAATCCCCTTCAAAAGCACGCGCTTTCATGCTCGGTGAAATTCCCGATATCTCTAAGGATTTTTCACGTTGTGTAGCAATGACCTTTACCTCTTTTACACCGCTGATTTTTGTTCCTTGAAATACCACATCCATCTTTCCATTAGAACTTTTCGAAATCTCACAAAATGAAAAATGATCCATTACACCAATAAAGACCGTATCCGCCAGGATGAAATAGGAGCTCAGTGCGTTGGCGAGTTTTATTTTTGTAAATTTTTGGTTCGGGAAAAGTCCAATGCGCATGGGCTGTGCATGAGCAAAATACATGCTGAACCCAACGAAGAGTGCCATTAGAAATCTCAGTAACATGAATGCTCTTACTTGTTTTCCTTCAAAAATGTTTCATGCATAGATTTTGCTATCCGATCGCTCGCTCCCTCCCCACCCAATAAAGACAACAGTTCTGCATAGCCTGCTGTAATTTGATTCTGCATTTCGCTTGGATCTGCAATTTTCTTCATGGACGACACTAATTTTTCGGAGGTACAATCCCCTTGTATTAACTCTTCAACCAGTTTTCGGTCCAGAATTAAATTAACTAACGAAATATAATTAATCTTCACGACGCGTTTTGCAATCCAAAAAGAAAGACCGCTGCTTTTGTAACAGACCACTTGTGGTACCTTAAAAAGAGCCGTTTCAAGGGTAGCAGTTCCTGAAGTAACGTATGCGATTGATGCTACATTTAAAATATCATAGGTCTTACCAAAAAGAAAACGGACATCAGATGCACTAAAAGAATGATAAAATGCCTCAGGAATCTGAGTGGAACATGCTACGATAATTTCATAATCCGGGAAAGATTTAGCCGCCTCCAACATGATGGGTAATTTTCGTTTGACCTCTTGCATGCGGCTTCCGGGCAATAAGGCTAGAACCGGTTTTTGGTGAAGTAAGGGCTCCTTGCGTAGCGATTTAAAATTTGCAACCTCATCCAACAAGGGATGACCAAAATACTTCACTGCAACATTAAATTTCTCATAGTACGCTTTCTCAAACGGGAGAATACAGTATAGCTCATCCACAAATGCCTGAATTTTCTTAATTCGACCTTGCTTCCATGCCCACAGTTGGGGTGAAATATAATAGATCACTTTAATGCCTTTCTTTTTGGCCCATTCAGCCATGCGTAAATTGAACCCAGGAAAATCCACGAGAATAAGCACCTCTGGATTAAATGTTGTAATATGTTCCTTACAGGTGCGGAAATTCTTGAGGATGGTGACTATATTTAATAATACCTCAAGAAAGCCCATAAAGGAAAGCTCTCGAATGTGCTTTAACACCGAAACATTCTCAGCAATCAAGCGATCACCACCCCATCCTGTCACCTGAAGATTTGGCGATATCGCCTTGAGGGATCGGACTAAATTTGCAGCATGTAAATCACCAGAAGCTTCCCCACAAATAATAAAAATCTTTTGATCTGACATTAAAAGAAGTTGGCATAAATAGCAAATGGAACTAAGGTGAGCGTAGCAAGGATAATGCCTCGAGCGATTGAATAGTCTTCGCGATTTAGAAAGAAGTAAAACCAAATTAAGTTCGGTATACAAGCCAAGGAAAGATACTTACTGGTGTAGAGTGTATTATCAGTAAACTGATTCCAAAAGAACTTGAAATCATAGGAATACGCTAAGGAAAGAATGAAAAGCACTATGGGTATCATAATTAACGGAGAAAGAACTCCAATTCCATATCCCGAAAGTAACGCTCGATTTATTTTCATGTGTACCAATTTTTTATTTCGTCCAGTATTTGATAGTTAGTGAGGTCAAATTGCGTAGGGACCATAGAAATAAATCCCCTGTTTAACGCATGTAAATCTGAATCCTCCCGAGGATTAACCTCGCCAAATTCACCCGTTAGCCAATAGTAAGGCCGACCAAACTGATCCTCTCGTTTGTCAAAACGATCCGCCCAAAAAGCATGTGCTTGCGTGCACACTTTTATTCCAGCAATATCCGAGGCAGGTACATTGGGGATGTTCACGTTTAAACATGTAAATTTTGGGAAATCTTCTTCCAAGGCTTTGCTGATAATTCTGCTCACATACGTTTCATATTGCATAAAATCTGCCTCTGAGCTAAAATCAGCAAGAGAAAATCCGATGGAGGGTAGGCCTTCCATCGCGCCTTCTATGGCTGCAGACATGGTGCCCGAATAGAGGACATTGGTTGAGGAATTCTCCCCGTGATTAATCCCCGAAAGCACGAGGTCTGGTTTCCGCTCCAACACTTCGTAGATCGCTAATTTGACACAATCTACCGGAGTTCCAGACGACGAATATGCTTCCACTTCTCCAAACATCCATACTCGATTTAATCGAATCGGATCACTTAACGTAATGGCATGCCCCATCCCAGATTGAGGTTTGTCCGGAGCCACCACTACAACTCGACCTAATGTAGAGGCAATTTTAACCAATGACTGAATTCCTTTTGCATTGACACTGTCATCGTTCGTTACCAGAATTAACTTTTCCATGTTTTTCATTCAAACAAAATTAACGATAATTCAAGCCCTTGGTTAACTTTGTATCACAATTATACAAAATGCAGTTACTTTTGCCACAACAACAATATGGCTTTTGTCATGCTCCAGTATGTGCAGTAAGAAAAGAACCCTCGGATTGTACTGAAATGGTCACTCAATTAACCTTTGGTGAAACCGTTGAGATTCGAGATCAACAGGCACATTGGATTGAAATCATTTCCTTAACTGACGGGTACACAGGCTACGTAGATCGCCGCCACCTGATTGGAATCTCGGAGAAAGAACTGAGAAAATGGCACGATGAACGCCAAATACAAACAAAATTGTCTGATACTTTAAGTACCCCTTGGGGTTCACAAATGACTCCGGCGGGCAGTTTTATGGGAGATCACACCAATTTCAACATAGGAAAATACGTGTTTCAAAGCGAAAACCGTGAAGCAAAATTCAAGGAGGAATCCTTTCGTTCGTCCTTTTTAAACGTACCATACCTTTGGGGAGGAAAAACATCTTTCGGCATTGATTGCTCGGGGTTGACACAATTGTATTATCGACTGCTTGGAATAAATCTTCCGAGGGATGCCGCGCAACAACAGCAAGAAGGGCTACAAGTTGACTTAAATGAGGCGCAAGAATCCGATTTATTTTTTTATCAAAATGCCTCCGGAAAAGTTACTCACGTGGGGTTGTATATGGCCGACCAACAAATTTACCATGCCTCTGGAAGGGTGCGCTTGGATCTCCTGAAAGACGGAAACATTTGGAATGAAGAACTCGGTGAAATTACGCACCAATTTCATTCGATTAAGCGATACCTTTAATTATCGGGATAAAATTTAGATATTTGTTAAAAAGAAGCTGATATGAATGTGTTAGTTACCGGCGGGGCAGGATTTATTGGCAGCCACTTGGTGGAACGATTAGTAAATGAGAAGCATTCCGTTACGGTTATCGACAACCTGTTGCGTGGAAATAAAATTCCCGACTACATTCAAGCACAAATTTCCTTTATTGAAGGTGATGTTCGCGACAAGGAACTGGTTATTGATGCGATGCAAGGCATCGATGTGGTGTACCATTTTGCCGCAGTGTTGGGTGTAGACGTCGTGGCCGACTATCCGGTGGAAACTATGGATGTTGAGGTCATTGGTACACGCAACGTGATTGAAGGAATTCACAAACATAAGGTCAAACAACTTTTGTATGCCTCTACGAGTGGAATTTACAGCCACTCTGCCATAGAAAAAACATCCCTAAGTGAGGAAGTCTTAGTAGATCCGAGGACCTCTTACGCCATGGCCAAGCGATACAACGAAATCTATTTAGCAAGCCATTTTGAAGAAAAAGGCGTAAATACGGTAGCACTTCGATTTTTTAATGTGTACGGAGAACGTCAAGACAACAGAATGGTAATTCCCAGGTTTTTAGAACAAGCAGCGGTGAATCTTCCACTGACTGTATTTGGCGATGGCCGTCAAACCCGGGACTTTACATACATTGAGGACGTAATTGAGGCCTGTATTCGCTTGCTGCAGACCACGGGGTTTCACATTGTGAATATAGCGAATGAAGAAGAGTGGACCATTAGCCGGCTTGCTGAAATTATTATTGAGGAAACCGCTTCTTCATCCGACATCACCTATGTAGACGCCCCAAAAAAACGCTACGATTACGAAGTAGAAAGACGTATTGGTAGTTCAGATAAATTGTTTAGTCTTACGGGATTCAAACCAAGCACCTCGCTTATGCAAGGCATTAAAAGCATCATAACACATGAAGAATATTCAACAGATGGACACAACAGTATTTAACTTAATTGAAGCGGAACGAGTTCGCCAAACTATTGGAATTGAATTAATTGCGAGTGAAAACTACGTAAGCGATCAGGTAATGCAAGCGATGGGAAGTGTCCTCACGAATAAGTATGCGGAAGGGTTACCAGGAAAGCGCTACTATGGAGGATGTGAAATTGTAGATCAAGTGGAACAATTAGCAATTGATCGCTTATGTCAACTGTTCGGCGCCACCTGGGCAAACGTACAACCGCATTCGGGCGCACAGGCAAACGCAGCGGTATTTTTGGCTTGTTTATCTCCCGGAGACAAAATTCTAGGATTCGACTTAGCCCACGGAGGGCATCTCACACACGGTTCTCCAGTTAATTTTTCGGGTAAACTTTATCAGCCTTTTTTCTATGGAGTATCCAAAGAAACCGGGTTAATCGATTACCAATCCTTAGAGGAAACTGCCATGCGGGAACGCCCTAAAATGATCATCTGCGGCGCCTCTGCCTACACCAGAGATTGGGATTACAAGCGCATTCGTGAAATAGCAGACGCAGTTGGAGCCCTTGTTCTGGCAGATATATCTCACCCCGCAGGGTTGATCGCTGCTAAGTTATTGAACGACCCCTTGGAATATTGTCATATTGTTACGTCGACTACCCATAAAACGCTACGTGGCCCACGCGGTGGCATCATCATGTTGCGACATAATTTCGACAATCCGTTCGGTTTAAAATGGAACAATGGAAACCCAAAATCCATGGCGGCCTTGCTTGACGCTGCAGTTTTCCCAGGAATTCAAGGAGGACCGTTGGAGCATGTTATTGCTGCCAAAGCTGTGGCCTTTGGTGAAGCACTTGATCCTTCTTTTACTACATACATGACTCAAGTTCAGGCAAATGCTTCCATTATGGCCAATGAACTCATGAAACTTGGGTATCATATAGTATCTGGTGGCACAAACAATCACAGCATGCTTATTGATCTTCGCAATAAAGGAATCACAGGAAAAGACGCTGAAATTGCGCTTGGAAAGACACACATCACCGTGAACAAGAACATGGTTCCTTTTGACACAGAATCTCCATTCGTAACTTCCGGAATTCGTATTGGAACTCCCGCAATTACCTCCCGAGGAGTTAGCGGAGAAGAAATATTGCGCATCGTATCGTTCATTGACGAAACCTTACAACACCACACATCGGATGATCGAATGGAAGAAATACGAAACGCCGTAGAAGAACTGATGGGCAATAAGCCGCTCTTTGCGTGGTAATTCGATTTGAATCGAAAAAAGACTTCTCCTTTCCCATTATCTGGGGGGCTATATTTGTAGTGTATGCGGTTGTCGGCATTGGAATCCTATACACCGATGGCGATTATAGCGCCCATTACACATTAGCTGCCATTTGGTTGGGAATCGGTCTCTTGTTTTATGCGCTTCTCACTACTACCTTTTACACCGTAGATGATAACCATTTAGTTTGTCACATGATGGGTTTCAAGAAGAAAATTCTCTTATCCGAAATCAGAAAAATTGAGCCTCAAAAAGGACTTTATGCGGGATTAAAAATCAACACTTCATGGAAAGGACTCGTAGTTCACTACGGCAAATGGGATGAAATACTCATTTCCCCTGCCGAAGAACAACTCTTTATAGAAACAATAATAACTAAGAATCCGACTTTACTGGTTTAAACCCGTGTTTAAAAATTTGAGAGGCTTCCTTACCAATACCGACAATAGATACGATATTTAACGGGAACTCCAGCAGCACATGGGTGAAGCTTAAGAAAAAGAGGACACTCAAACCAAGGCCGTAATCGTAGATATAAAATCCGCCCGCGGCTAACCACAAGACAATAACGGCAATAAAACGCACCTTTGGTACCTTGTGCCAGCGAATCACCTCGGTTTTACTGAACCAATTTAAATAGTGATAGAGATAGGCAAAGGCAATAAAGCGCATGAGCATTAAACCAACCGTAGAAAAGAACACTGAATCCCAAAAATAATCTTTCGTGCTGGTTGGTAGTGCAAAGCGAAGGGGAATGGCCTGTTGGTAATAGGAATTGGATGCATTTTCAACGATATAGGGCTTATTCAAGGATTGTTTTAGGGAATCATTAATCCGTTTTTGCTCTGCCACTGGAAATCCTGACTCCGCTTTATTCACAAAAGAATCTATGTACTGTTTATTGGTCATGTATTGCTCATCGATAAGCTCAAAATGATTCAATATAGAGACGTTGGTCATAAAAAATCCATTCCCGTTGGCATAATAGGCGTTTTTACCATAAGGCGTTATGGTTTGATTCGATGGGTTCACTGGAGCCACAAACACGAGCAACAATGGAATGATGACGAATCCCACCATTTGCCACAGGCCAGATTTACTTCGCGCTCTAAGCGCTCCATACAACATGAATAATCCGGTAAATAAATAGACATGAATGAGGGTGGGCACTAAGGATGTCAGTGCAAAAATCATGGTACTTTGTTCATTTTCGACCGCATTTTCAGGACTTAGCCAACCCGACACAAAAACAAATAAAAACGCGATAGCAACTAACTTAACAACGATGTGCTTAACTAAGGCAAATAAGACAGATGCGAACAATGCAAAAACCAACAACTTGTCGAATAAGTTTAATTCCACAAATGCGGTGTAGATTTGCCAATCATAGTTGAAATCACTGGCAAAAGCAGCAATGGATAAAAATACCCCAATAATGAGCAGTATTAAAAAATCATATTTACCCTTGGAAAAATATTGACGATCATGCAACCAACTAATTTCAGTAAGGTAATGCAAGGGACCTAGGAATGCATATGCGAATAAAAAGGTTTCAAAAGGCAAGAAAAAGGACAACACCGCAGTGATTGCCATAAGACCAATGTTTACGTAATTGATTTTGTCTTCCTTCAACCAAGCCATTTGCGTATATTTTTTTTTCAAATATACCGAATATCATTCATTTTTTTGTTCTTCATCAAATCCAAGTTGAACGGCATTTTTTCGGATACTTTTTGCAACAGCGGTTCCAAAATCATCCGGCTTTGAATTACTGTTTTTTGTTTGTTCTTCGATGTAAGCAAGTCTCTTTTGATTTAATTCAGAAATTTCCTTTTGAACACGTTCGCGCTCCTTGCTTTTCTCCGTAACCAGCACCTTTATTTCTTCATCAGTCTTGCCTTTTAATTCATCCGTTCTATCTTCCGCTTTCAACTTAGTTAATACCGTAGAATCGGCGGCAACCGCATCTACCAAATCCCAATCTCCATTCCAATAATAGGTGCTTCCTTTGGCCACCGCCCGTTCCACCATGACTGCTTCGTTTAACGTCTTTGCGTTATCATCTTGTTTCGATTGTTTCATTTTTTTATCGGCACCAGAAAAACCATAAGACACATAGGTGCCATTCAATTTTATGTTATTCGTTTGAATTAGGGAATCGTAGGGTGTGGCAATATATGTTATTGCTTGATCGCTGTTGATATTGAAAAAATCTCCGCCGGAACAGGTTGCGCCATCTTGCCAAAACGTACGAACACCCTCATCGTAAGGACCGCAGAAAATAGAACTCACCAAAACTCCTTTTGTTTTTGCCAAAGCACAAGACTCTTTGTAGGAAATAGGTCCTTGATTAAAAGGTTCATTCCCTGCAATGTAAATTAATTTTAAATCGCCATTATCAGCCGACCAACTTAGATCAGTTAATGATTTTTGAATTACAGCACCGCAAAACTCATCTCCTCCATTGGTTGTTAATCCAAACAGTTTTTCAGAGACTAAATCAAGATCTTTGGTGAAATTCAATTGTTGTCTAATGTAATTATCCTTGATACTTAGGGATTGATTCCCATAATCGTACATGGCAATTTCTAAATCCGGCGAAGCACCTCTATACGTTAAGGCAGCAACTTCATTCACAATCGCCCAAATCTTGGCTTTAGCTTGGTTAAGTAGCCCGTCCATACTATTCGAGGTATCGAATAAAATTACGAGTTGAACTTTGCGTTTTCCGGTTTGCGCAACGGCACTAAAA
>Ga0315907_10002816_pt1 | contig 21357 bp, 15 predicted proteins | sample LakEriMetagenome_3_FD_203525 | JGI IMG/M metagenome (GOLD analysis project Ga0315907, IMG submission 203525) | Freshwater fungal communities from buoy surface, Lake Erie, Ohio, United States - Buoy 12 MA123 | ecosystem: Environmental > Aquatic > Freshwater > Lake > Lake biofilm | place: USA...
TAATCCAAAGTATAGCTGAATATCATCTGCCAAATCACCCAGTTCTTTTTCATTTTCAGTCCCATCCAGGATAGCGATGGAAGTCCGGTTTTTCCGGATAATATGAGGGTATTTAGCAAAATATTGCTCAAAGTATCGGGCACTATTATCACTTCCGGTAGCAATATATGCGTCGCAGCCCTTCAGCATTTCATCCAGCCGAATACAGTCTTGCACCGCTGGGTCAAGTTGGTAGAGGTATTCCAGCATATGGTTGATGAGTACCGTATCCTTTGAAGAGGCTTTGATCCTTTGGTGAATCCCAGAAAGAAAAATAAGGATGAGATCTTGAAGACCCACATAGGGAATATTTCCAGCCATGATCAGTCCCACTGTTTTGTCAACCGATGCATCAGGAACCTTATATTTTGTTGCAAGGCTGGTCAATAAGTCATGCTGTAGCATGGCATTGGCCAGATTGAATCCAGACAACAGGGAGTATTCGGGTAAAAACCATTTGTTTTCCAACCAGGCCCGTCGACGGATAGATTCCATTTCCTCATCTTCTCTATTGAGGTATTCTCCAAGTCCGACCAGCAGTTCAATTCTTTTTGATAAATTCATTTTCAAAAGTTCAGATTCTTCAATATCTTTATTACGATATCGGGTCAGGCAAAAATAGACCCAATTTCAACCTAAAAAAAATAGACGAACCATGGCAATCAAGATCACAGACGAATGTATCAATTGCGGGGCCTGCGAACCCGAATGTCCAAACAATGCCATTTATGAAGGTGGGGTGGAATGGGCCATCTCAGAAGGAACAACTGTAAAGGGAACGTTCACATTGATGGATGGTTCTTCTGTGGATGCTGACCAGAAAAATGCACCCATTGCCAACGATACCTATTATATCACCCCTAATAAATGCACCGAGTGTCAGGGATTCCACGAAGAGCCCCAATGCGCTGCAGTTTGTCCCGTTGATTGCTGTGTGCCAGATGAGCTCTACAAGGAAACGGTGGATGAATTAATGGCAAAGAAAGAAAAGCTTCACATTTAACCCAATATTCATCATGTCAAAGGTGAAGGTATCCAGCATGCCTTCACCTTTTCTTATATTTGTACTGTATGAAAAAAGCCCAAATTGCCTTTGTGACAGGGGGATATTCAGCAGAAGCTGAGATATCGTACAAGAGTGCGATCACCATTGAAAATAACCTCGACAAAAATAAATTCGATGTTTATCGAATTGATATAACACCTACTGCCTGGTTTCATGCTGCAGCAAATGGTGAAAAAATTCCAGTTGATAGATCGGATTTTACGCTGTCAATCGATGGGGTAAAGATACATTTTGATGCGGTTTTCATTGGTATCCATGGGACTCCCGGTGAGGATGGAAAGTTACAGGGCTACTTTGATTTGTTGGATATCCCCTATACTTCCTGTGATGCCACTACCTCAGCCATCACCTTCAATAAACGCTATACGGTTGCAGTGGCTGGAGCAGCTGGATTTCATGTTGCCAAGTCGGTTCATCTTTTCAAGCACAACTATCAGCCGGAGTCGATACCGCAATTGCAATTCCCCGTTTTTGTTAAACCCAACAACGGTGGTTCCAGCATTGGCATGAGCAAGGTAGAAGAACCTGCTCAACTCAAGGATGCCATGGAGAAAGCTTTCAAGGAAGATGACCAGGTGTTGATTGAGGAATTTATCAGCGGTAGAGAATTTACCATTGGTGTGTTCAAGTCGGCTGGTAAGATCATCACACTCCCTTTCACTGAGATCATGACCGATAATGCTTTTTTTGATTTTGAAGCCAAATACAAAGGGAAATCAAGAGAAGTTACACCAGCTGAATGCAGCGAAGAGATGGCCCTTAAAATAAGAAATGCAGCTGCAGGAGTCTACGCTGTTTTCAATTGCCGAGGGGTGGTTAGAATGGATTTCATTTACAATGAAAATGATCAGGAACCTTATTTGTTGGAAATCAATACGGTGCCCGGACAAAGTGCGGCGAGTATCGTGCCCCAGCAGGTTGCTGCCATGGGTACACCCTTGATGGATTTTTATAGTATGTTGATAGAAGATGCTCTGTCCAATAAAAAAAATTAACCATGAATTTCAGCATCATCACCAGTCGCCCTCTTTGGCAAAATGTTTTGGCTGGAATTTTATTATCTGTCATGGTAGTGGGTATTTTCCTGCTCATGTTGAATGTCATTACCAATCATGGTGAATATTTGACTGTGCCAGAAGTGAAAGGTAAAACCTACGACAAGGTTGTAGCTGAATTGGAGGAAAAAGGATTTGAGGTGGTTATTCAAGACTCCATTTATGTAGACACCCTTGCACCCAATGTTATCATTAAACAGTTTCCCGAGCCAGAATCAACTGTGAAAATAAACAGGCTGATCTATTTGACCGTAAACTGTACGGTACCCCCAACCATTGCCATGCCCAACCTGATCGGCATGAGTTTCAGGAATGCTTTATTGGAATTGAAATCATTGGGTTTGAAAATGGGGGATACCACTTTCATTCCTGATATAGCCAAGAATGCAGTCAAAGACCAGCTATCGGCAGGAAACTCCATCAAGCCCGGAACGCCCATTCGAATGGGATCTCTGATCGACCTGGTAATTGGGTCTGGATTGGGCGGGGATGCAGTAGCTGTACCAGATCTTTTTGGCCTTAGTTTTCCAGAAGCCAAATTGGTACTCGAAGTAAATGGCTTGAATTCCGGAGTAGTGATCTTGGATGAAAACCTCGTAGATACCGCTCTTGGTTATGTTTACTGGCAAAATCCAATGCCATATGATGCAGCCCAACAAGCCAATACGATACGTTCTGGCCAATTGATGGATCTGAAACTGTCTGCCAACAAACCAGAAAAAAAGCCAGACAGCCTTCAATTGCCCATAAAGCAAAAACCCTAATTTTATACCATGAATACATTAGATGTCAAACAGTTGAAAGATAGAATTCAAAGTGGAGAGAACCTCCATTTGGTGGATGTAAGGGAGCCCCATGAACATGAAGAATTTAATATTGGCGGCATTCTACTCCCTCTTGGTGATATCAGGGTGGGAGATACTGCGTCTATTGATCATTTGAAAAATGAAGAAGTGCTTTTGTATTGCAGAAGTGGTAACAGAAGTGGACAAGCAGCCTTGATACTTGAAACCATGGGCTTTACCAATGTTGTCAATGTGGTAGGCGGAATGTTATCTTGGAAAGAACATTTCCCCGCTTGATCATTTCTGCATTTTGGTAAGGTCAGTCAGTGCTTTTTCCAGCATCATGGAAACAAGATCTGCGCTAAATTTTTCAATAGAGGCAGGGTTAATGGTTCTGGTCTGAATCGACCAGATCAAGGTTTCGGATTGTGCATCAAATAAATTCCCTTCCATAAAGTAGGTTTTGTCCGTTACATAGTAGCCTGGATCAAAATAATAAGGATACCAATAGGAATAAAATCCCCTGAATTGCAGTCCATATGCGGGATATGGCCCATAGAAGCCCAATCCACTTTGCACGTAACGGGTTTCACTTGATTTTTCAACCAAACTAATGGTGAAAATAAGATCACAGTTGAGTTCCTTTATTTTCTCCATCATTTTTTCACGCGAAGCTGGCGTTTTTTCCCTGAAGGATACAGGGAAGTAATCGAGACTCCTTTCCTGGTTGAGTCCCTGTGCTGATGCAGATTTACCCATCTCATCTTCAAGATGTGTCCTTACATGTGGATTGTTCACAAGCGCAGCCAAAAAGATTTTTTGATATTTTTTGTCTGGTTTAAAAGATGGATTGGTCCAAGAATAGGTAACCTTTTGTGTTATTTCGCAAGCCATCATCATTGAGGTGGCGATCAATATAAGTAGGGTAGAAGATTTTAACATGAAAAAGCATTTGACACAAGATTAGCTGGATTGTGTCAAATGCTTTCTGGGATATTCGTATTATTTGAAATTAGCTGATTAATCGCATGAAAGAGATCAGAAATGTATGTTCAAGCTCACCATGAAATTTCTTTCGGCCATTGGATAATAGAAATTGTTGATGGATTCAGTCCTCCCATAGAAATAAGAGTAGGTATATCCATTGGGAGCATATAAAGCATTCCAGATATTGTTTATTTGACCGATCAGTTCCAATGATTTTAGGTTTTTCATTGGGATGATCCAGTTAAATGTAATATCCTGAACAAGGAATGGGTCGAGGCTTCGGTTTTTCCTGCTCGTATTGTCTAGGTATTGCCTGCCAACATATTTCGTATTCCAATTGACTTCAAGATTCTTCAAAATATCCAATGATACCGTTGTATTGTTGACTACAGAAGGAGAGAAGGCAATATTCGTGTTCTGATATTGAGTAGCCATCTGGTTGCCAGAGGCATAGTCATCAACATAATCCGTGAAATTTCTGATTTTGTTGCGGCTCAGCGCAAGATTGTTGCTAATCTGCATCCACTTGGTTGCTGCTAGATTAAGTTCCAGTTCTATGCCGGTCCTGAAGCTATTGGGGATATTGGTGCGGGTATAAGCACCTACATCATTTACTTTACCCGTTAAGACAAGTTGGTTCACATAGTCCATGAAGTACAAAGTACCTGCGAGCGTTAGTTTGCCTGCCTTTTTCTCAATGCCTGCCTCAAAATCATGGAGCGTTTCTGGACGGGGTATTTCATTGGCACCTGCTTCAAAGTCATCCCTGTTGGGTTCTTTTGTGGCTTTTGCATAGGAGAGATATGCGGACATTGTATTGGCAGTATATCGAATTCCAACTTTGGGGTTGAGGAAGAGCCACTGTTGGTCTATTTTTAGATTTGGGTTGTCTCTGAATCCGTCAATCGTATAGCCAACATTTCTCAACTGCATGTCGCCAAAAAGATAAAATTTCCCTTTTTGTTGCATCCATTTCCCAAAAAGATGTTGCTCTTTTTTATTAGCTTCAAGATCATACCAGCGATGATCCTTTGCAATACCGGTATTGGCCCAGATGATTTTGCCAAAATGGTTTCCTTGGTAGTTACTCGCTCCGCCACCCAAGATCAATTCAGTATTTTCATTTTTGTGTTGAAAAGAGAAATTGCTTCCCATATAAGTATTATCTAGCCACAATTGTCTGATCAGGTCTGTTTGGGTAACAGGGCTGCCATTGATAATGGGATTAGGCAATCCGTATCTGCTGAACTTTTGATCCGCTTTGTATTGTTCATAATAGCCTTTTCCAACGGTAGTGAAGGCAGCTACATTGAGGTTGATTGTTTTGTTTATTTTTTTGTTGTAAAAAAGCTGATAATGTGTTTGCTGATAATTGTCTGTTTCGTTTTCATAGGGGTCACCAGGTTTATCAGTACCGGCAATGTTGATTTTTCTGTTGGACAATAGTTGGTCTTCTGGGACACCATACCAGGCCTGATACGTTTTTTCTTTTCCTGAAAAAATATTCAGGCGAAGCGAAGAGTTTTCTTTCAAACTTGCAGCAGAAAAATAATAAGAACTCAGATTGCTACTGGCCCTGTCAATATATCCATCCGATTGGATAGAGGAAAGTCGAAAGTCTATTGTGTATTGGTTGTTGATCAGTCCGGTACCAGCTTTGATGGTGTGTTTTCGGGTATTATAGGAGCCTAAACTATTACTGAGCAATCCATATGCTTTTTCATTTACTTCGTTTGTCATCAGGTTTACGGTAGCGCCAAAGGCCCCGGTGCCATTGCTGCTTGTTCCAACACCTCGCTGTACTTGAATGCTGTTCGTGGAAGATAGGATATCAGGAAGATTGACCAGGAATACTCCTTGTGATTCCGCATCATTGTAGGCGATGCCATTCAAGGTAAAATTGATCCTATTCGGATCTGTTCCTCTTATTCTCAGGCCTGTGTATCCTATGCCGTTTCCGGCATCTGCATTTGCTACAGCGCCAGGGATCTGGGTAAGTAAAAATGGGATATCCTGTCCAAGGTTTTTCTTTTCGATCGTTGATTTATTGATCGTGGTTTGTGTGAAAGGATAGTCTTTTCCTGCCCTCACAGCCTTTATTTCTATGGAGGGCATCCATTTGGAATTGAAGGAGCCGGTGCTGTCCTTTTTTGGGGGATTTTCCTGAGAAAAGAGAGGGAGCGAGAAGGCCAAAAGCCAGGCCAGCAAGTTTGTCTTTTTCATACTGTTTTTGTTTTATAAGTTTTACAAAAACAGGAAAGGATAGAAATGGAATGTCTTCCTTCCCTGCGCAGGCATTATCCTGATCAGGTTCTACGGGTTTGATCTCAGCCCTGGAATTTCCAGTGCACCCCGGGAACAGGGCAAAATTATGAAATGCGATGATCAAAATCACGGATAAACAGTATTTTTTAGTGTAACATTTAGAATTGTTGAACGTATATTGATAAATTCATCATCATGCTTAAATATTTTCTGCTTCCCGTTTTTTTGATCGCAGGTTTTTTTGCCAAGTCACAGGATAAGATCCTGATGAAAGACCCTCATGCGGTAATCAGGGATTTACCTGATTTTCACTCCTTGGTAGTCAGAGGGCCTTTCAAGGTTTATTACTCTAGCAGTGTTGATCATGCAGTGGCTATAAGTGCAAGCACTGCAGAAGCACGAAACAATATTGTTGCCAATGTATCCGGTTCTGTTCTCAACATAAGTCTCGAAAATTCAGGTTTCAAGTGGTGGGGGAAAAGTCCTGAATTCAAAATATACATTTCTTCTCCCACACTTAGAAGGATCTCTGCAACGGGTGCCGTTGATGTGGTGTTGGTTGATGTTTTAAAATCGGATGCCTTGGAGCTTGATTTTACCGGTGCCAGTGACCTTGCAGGTAAAATAGAGTGCAATACGCTTAATTTGAATTGCACGGGAGCTTCTGACATGCAGCTCAACGGCAAGGCAAATACTGCTGAAATACGTTTAACGGGAGCCAGCAGCTTGAAAGCGGCAGCCTTTACAGTGAAAGATGCAACATTGACAGCTACAGGGGCATCAAATATCAAAATCGGGATTTCCGAACATATCAAAGCCAATGCAACAGGTGCATCTAATATTACGTATTACGGAAATCCCAAGCACCTTGAAAACAGGGCAACAGGTGCCTCCAGTGTAAAGAAGGGTGACTGATCAGGAATTGTCTAAAAAGAAAAATCCCGCTCATGCGGGATTTTTTGTTGCGAAGGCTGGGATCGAACCAGCGACCTTCGGGTTATGAGCCCGACGAGCTACCGCTGCTCTACTTCGCGATGCAAATCTAAGGCAATATCCTTTATGTTCAAAAGAAATTTTACTTGTTACCTTTGTCAATACCAATGAAGTCTGGATTTGTCAATATTGTAGGAAAACCCAATGCAGGAAAAAGTACGCTCTTGAATGCAATGGTGGGTGAGAAGCTTGCCATTGTTTCTTCAAAAGTTCAAACAACCCGTCACAGGATAAGAGCATTTGTGAACGGGGCGGGTTATCAAATTGTATTTTCCGATACACCAGGAGTGATTGAGCCTAAGTATAAACTCCATGAGCGCATGATGGAGGCTGTCAGATCGAGCATGGAAGATGCGGATGTCTGTCTGCTGGTTGCTGATATCCGAGATGACTTTTCTGAATTGGATGAGGTATTTACTTCTCTTTCACTCAAAGTGAAATCAATTTTGGTACTCAATAAATGCGATAAAGTATCTTCGGAAAGGATTGCAGAAGCGGAAGCTTTTTTCAAGACCAAGCAGTATTGCCAGAAGATCAACAGTATTTCTGCTGCATCAGGAAAAAATGTCCAGCAGCTTCTTGAAAACATCATTGAGATGCTTCCTGAGGGCGAGGCATATTATGGGGAAGATGAACTAACTGATATGCCCACAAGGTTTTTTGCCGGAGAATTGATCAGGGAAAAGATATTTGAACTCTTTGATGAAGAGATACCCTACCAGGCCACTGTCATGGTAACGGCATTTGAGGAGAAGTCGACATTGATCAAGATCTCAGCGGATATCATTGTACAAAGAGAATCGCAAAAAGCCATTCTGTTGGGGAATGGAGGCAGCATGATAAAAAAACTGGGGACTTTGTCAAGACAGTCACTTGAAAAATTTTTGGATAGCAAAGTATTCCTTGAGCTCTTTATCCGGGTTAGAAACAATTGGAGGAACAACGATCTTCATCTAAAGGAATATGGTTATCATGTATGATTAACTTAAATCAGGATTTATGAAAAATTGTTTCTTCTTCTTGTTAATCTTTTTTCTGAATACTCTTATGGCCAAGGGTCAACTGATGATTGAACAGGGACCTTCTGGCTCAACAAGAGATGGATCCTTGATCGTATATGGGCTGACTGGCTCTGGTAATCGATTGCCTTATGAAAAGATAAAAGGAAGCCCATTTTTATTCGAAGACTGGAAATCAGCAACACTTTATCATGCCAATGGAAAATCATTTGGCGTCTATCAAGTAAAATTGAATTTGGCTACTCAAGAAGTGCATTATAGGGATAATAAGGGCCAGGAATTGGTAGACAATGGAAGCATCGCCAAACTAGTTTTTGAAGAAGCCTCTTCAGAGGGTACAGCCTACATTGCCTGCGCTAACAATATCGAAGAGGTAAATAGGAACTATTCTGGTTCAAAACCTTATGCAGTTGAACTGATTTCGGGTAACGTTTCATTGCTCAAAGTTTACAGCAGATCAGTTTCACAGGGGGATTCATTGTTTGGAACCCTGAAACGCTATTTTTTTACTGATAAAATTGATTATTATTTAAAAATCAACAACCGCATAGAAAAATTAAAGAGGCTGGGAGAGGATGATATATTTCCTTTTTTGCCTGGTATGTCTTCCTTTCGGGGTTGGCTTAAAACCAATAAAATGAAGCTTAGCAGGGAAGAAGACCTTGTTAAATTCCTGGTCTATTTCAACAAGCAACGAAGTTCATCGCAATAAGTCGCCCAGTTTCAATACTTTCGCGACCAGTCAATCAATTAAAATTCAATACATGTCAGGTTTCACCGTAGCAATTGTGGGGCGTCCCAATGTTGGCAAGAGCACGTTTTTCAATAGATTGCTGGAGCAGCGCAAGGCAATTGTTGAAGACACTCCTGGCGTTACAAGAGATCGCCAGTACGGAGTTTCTGAATGGAATGGCAAGACATTCAATGTTATAGATACTGGCGGTTTTGTTCATGACAGTGAAGACATTTTCGAAAGAGAGATCAGAAAGCAGGTTCACATTGCAGTTGAAGAGGCCAATGCAATTGTTTTCATGTGTGATGTAACCACTGGAATTACAACTTTGGATGAGGCAATGACTGAAGTATTGCGTCCAGCCAAAAAACCTGTTTTTCTGGTTGTCAATAAGGTTGATAACAGTGCCCGAATGTTGGACGCTACTGAATTTTACTCCCTGGGATTTGACCATACATATTTTTTATCCTCAATTTCCGGAAGTGGTACCGGAGAAGTTTTAGATGAAATTGCCAAATTGATCACACAGGATGTTGTCGAGCCTGGCACGGATCTTCCAAAAATTGCCATTATCGGGCAACCCAATGTGGGCAAATCCTCATTGTTGAATGCAATGGTAGGAACAGAAAGGACAATAGTGAGCGATATTGCGGGTACAACAAGGGATACCATACATACACACTATAATCTTTTTCAGAAAGAGTTTATTCTGATTGATACTGCCGGGATCAGGAGAAAAACAAAGGTTCATGAAGATCTGGAATTCTATTCTGTGATCAGGGCTATCAAAGCCATGGACGAAGCCGATGTGTGCCTGATGATGATTGATGCCGAAAAGGGTATTGCGCAACAGGATCTGAACATTTTTTCATTGGCCATCAAGAAAGGGAAAGGCATTGTTTTTTTGGTCAATAAATGGGACTTGGTTGAAAAGTCAACCAATACAGCAAAAGAATATGAAAAGGAATTGAAGCAAAGGCTTGCACCCTTTACGGATCTCCCGGTATTGTTTATATCTGCCAAGGAAAAAACAAGGGTATTCAAAGTGATTGAGACAGCATTGGAAGTTGATGCCAACAGAAAAAGGAAAATACAAACTTCAAAATTGAACGAAGAAATGCTGAAGGCAGTTGAGGCGTATCGACCTCCTGTAGTGAGGGGCAACTCGGTTAAAATCAAATTTATTACACAGCTCCCAACAGTTGTTCCCAGTTTCGCTTTCTTTACCAATTACCCTGATGATATCAAGGCACCTTATAAAAATTATTTAGAAAACCAGCTGAGGGAAAAGTTCAATTTCAAAGGAGTTCCTGTTCGAATCTTTTTCAGGAAGAAATAAAAAAAGGGTGACCGGTGAGGCCACCCTATGATGATCAAACCCAAAACTATTTACTGAATTTGTAGACTGCTGCAATCAGGAAACTTCCAGAACCTGATTGTGCAGATCCGGATTTTCTGCTGTAAACCTTTGCCCCAGCTGTTTCCAACCTGATTTCCGGAATCAAGGTAATAGGACCTAATTTTACATTGGCTGATAGCGTATTGGCAAATATACTTGCACCTGCTGTAGCGGAGCTCAAGGCAGACAATTGGTTTTTGTCATTGAAGAGTTCCGTCCTCAAGGTTAAACCAAACTTTTCAGTGGGATCCAGGTTTAAATAAGTTGCAATACCTGACCAAGTTTTTCCACCGGTATTGTTCAAGGTTGCATTAAGGCCTAGGTTGAATTTGTCTGTGAATTTATTGGTAAAGACAACATCAAACTGATTGACTCCTGCTCCATCAGATGGTCTTTTCCCTCCTACATAGTTGACATATATCTTGGCGTCATCCGTTATGGATTGACTAAATTGGAGCAGCAAGGCAGAGTTACTGCCATCTGGTGATTTTCTGTAATCAGTGGGTTTGGAGATACCCATCATCAATCCGATTTTTCCAATTGTCAAATCAGCCTTTGCACCTGTGTGGAGAAAGGGGCCATAGGAGAACATATACGACATGCTGTAGTTTCTGTTCACATAAGCATCCACTACTTCATAGCCAACATGTGTAGCCCATGTACCTGCAGTTAGCTTAAGCCATTCTGTTACACTCACAGCTGCATACAATTGTTTTACATACGATAAAGCTCCTTTGTCGTTGTAAGCGAATTCACTTGCTCTTTTTCCGGCACCAAGATCTGCAGTAAAGCTGAATTTGCCCAATGTAAGATCTGCCTTTGCTGATATGATACCAGAGGCCAATTTGTTATTGGAATTGGTAAAGGATGTTTTATTGTTAGAAGAGGTACCACTGAAATCAGTTCTGAAATATCCATCTGCTGAACCAGTGAAAACCAGAGGAGATTTTTTTGCTTCTTTGGTCTCTGTAGTTTGTGCTTTCAAGGAAAAGGAGAGTCCTAAAACGAAGGCTAAAAAGGAAAGTTTTCGTATCATTGTTTTGGTTTTTAGTTCTAAGAAGAGGGTATGGCAAAGGCGAATGTTCTAGTCCAACACCGCCCCGCGCTGTACCCTTGTTTATTTATGCTTTTTGTGGATTTCTTCCATATTTCTCATCATGTTGTGTGGCATCAAGACCTAGTTCTTCTTCTTCCTCAGAAACACGAAGTGGTTGAATGATATTGATGAATTTGAATATGATGAAAGAAACTGCAAATGAGTATACAACCGCAATTCCCATCGCTTTGAGCTGCGTTAAGAAGAAATCAGCATTGCCATAGAAAAGTCCGTCATTTCCTGCTCCATTGACAGCCTTTGTTGCAAAAACACCTGTAAGAACCATGCCAACCATGCCTCCCAAACCATGACAGGGGAATACATCAAGAGCGTCATCCAAAGTAGATTTTTGTTTGTAGTAAACGGCAATGTTGGAAATAATGGCGGATACCACACCGATGAAAATACTTTGGGGAATGCCCACGAAGCCTGCACCAGGGGTGATGGCAACCAGTCCTACCACGGCACCGATACAGAATCCCATTACAGAAGGTTTTTTGCCTTTCATAACATCAAAGAACATCCATGACAAACCTGCAGCGGCAGCGGCTGTATTGGTGGTAGCAAAGGCTGCAACCGCTAAGCCGTTTGCTGCCAAGGCAGAGCCGGCGTTGAAACCAAACCAGCCAAACCACAACAAACCGGTACCAATCAAAACATAGGGGACATTGGCAGGAGGAATCTCAGTCCCTTCCATATGTGCCTTTCTGCGCTTCAACACAAGTGCACCAGCCAATGCTGCACAACCTGCAGAAATATGTACTACAGTACCTCCTGCAAAGTCAAGTGCGCCCATTTTGAAGAGAAATCCATCAGGATGCCAGCTCCAATGTGCCAATGGTGCATATACCAAAATGCTGAACAGGATGATAAATAAAATATAAGAGGTGAACCTGACGCGCTCGGCCAAGGCGCCCACAACAAGTCCTGGTGTAATGATGGCGAACATCAATTGGAAAAGTGCAAAAAGAGTTTTGGGAATAGTTGGTGCCAGACTCCAGGGGCCTGTATTGTTCACATCTTTAAAGAAGAAGTGGGTGAGGGGATTGCCAATGAAACCGCCAATTGAATCACCAAAGGATAAGCTATAACCAAACGTGATCCAGATCACGCTCACAACACCAGCTGCAACCGTGCTTTTGATCATGGTGGAAATCACATTTTTACGGTGAACCATGCCGCCATAGAAGAAAGCGAGGCCGGGTGTCATCAAAAATACCAATGCCGTAGCAACCACTATCCAGGTAATATCTGCGGCCACATAGACGCCTTCTTTGTCTTCGAAATTCGGTAGAACCGGGACAAAGATTGCAGCAACTGAAAGTAAAATCAGAATGATGAAAGGAAGCTTGTCTCTAACAATTTTTGAATTCATGGTGACCTTTTTTGGTGGATAGATATATATTATTGCTAAACTAAATAAAAGTAACCTTTGTTCAAATAAATAAATACATATAAATAAATATAATAAGTATGATAAAATTTTGTAAAAGATTGAAAAACAAATAAATATAATAAATATAGCGGAATATATAACTTATTCACATTTTGTAGTACAAATACATATATATAATTATAATATATAGTAAAATGCAAAAAAAAGCCGGACTAGGGTCCGGCATTCGTCTTTTCAATGGACCATCAGATGAATTGAAGCCTGCTGTCTTTGGTTTCAAGCAATGATTCTCCCATTAAAAACTCATCTACTTTTCTGGCACATTCTCTGCCCTCGCTAATGGCCCATACGACAAGGGATTGACCACGGCGCATGTCTCCGCAACTGAAGAGTTTTGAAATATTGGTTTTATAATCCTTTTCATTTGCCTTCACATTGCCTCGTTCGTCCAGTTCAACATCCAATTCGTTGAGCATTCCCTCTTTCTGTGGTGCAACAAATCCCATTGCCAATAGAACCAATTCGCAATCCATGATTTTTTCTGATCCTGCTTTTTCGACAAATTTACTGGCCCTTCCATCTTCAACCTTCCACTCCAATTCCACTGTTTTCAAGGCTTTGAGATTACCATTGCCATCAGCGATGAATTCCTTGGTGGCAACTGCCCATTGTCTTTCACATCCTTCTTCATGGGAGCTGGAGGTCTTCAGCACCATGGGATAGGTTGGCCATGGCATAAAGGAATTCCTGCCATCCGGTGGTTTGGGTAACAGTTCAAATTGTGTTACTGTCTTTGCGCCCTGTCTGTTGGATGTGCCTACGCAGTCACTCCCTGTATCACCACCGCCAATTACCACTACATTTTTCCCTTTGGCAGAAATAAGTTCTTTTGCAACATTGCTTTCGATGGTTGAATGGGCCAGGGGATCTGATCCTGATACTTTTTTGTTTTGTTGTTTGAGGAATTGCATGGCAAAATGAACGCCATTGCTCTCCCTTCCCGGGATGTTTAAATCTCTTGGGACTGTTGAGCCGCCAGCCAATACAATAGCTGCATTTTCCCTCAAAAGGTCATTGATGCTTACATTGACGCCCACATTTGCATTGCACTTGAATGCAATGCCTTCTTCTTCCATTACAGCAATCCTTCTATCGATGATCTTTTTTTCGAGTTTAAAGTCTGGAATACCATATCGCAACAATCCACCAGGTTTTTCATCCCTTTCATAAACGGTTACTGAATGACCCGCCTGGTTCAGCTGTGCTGCTGCTGCAAGCCCTGCTGGTCCACTGCCAACTACCGCTACTTTCTTGCCAGTTCTGATCACAGGCGATTTGGGTTTGACATACCCTTTTTCAAAGGCAATTTCGATGATGTGTTTTTCGATTTCTTCAATGTTCACAGGGGGCTGGTTGATGCCCAATACACAGGCACTTTCGCAGGGTGCGGGACAAATCCTGCCAGTGAATTCCGGGAAATTATTGGTGGAGGTTAGAATCTCATAGGCTTCCTCCCAACTTTGACGGTAGACGGCATCATTGAATTCCGGAATGATGTTTCCAAGTGGGCACCCGCTATGACAAAAGGGTACACCACAATTCATGCACCTTGCTGCTTGTTGGTTGAGTACTTCCGGTTCGAATGGTTTCACGAATTCATTGAAATTTCCAATTCTTTCCGTGGGAGAGATTTTCTGTGGACTCACCCTTGTGTATTCCAAAAATCCTGTTGGTTTTCCCATGATCAATTATTTTGTTACAGCAGTTTTCTCATTTTTTTGAGTCTGCATCACTTTTTTATAATCTCTTGGATAGACTTTAATAAAATTGCTTCGTTGGTTGTCAAGGTCAGATAAGATGAATTTGGCGACCGAACTTTCAGTTGCTATCAGATGCTCTTTCAATAAACCCGCAATGGTCTCCATATCGGCTTCATCAATGGGATCCAGGTCAACCATTTCAGGGTTGCATGCATCGCGGAAATTTCCGTCAACATCATATACATAGGCAATACCTCCGCTCATGCCTGCAGCAAAATTGCGACCGGTTTTACCAAGAACAATAACCAATCCGCCAGTCATGTATTCACAACCATGATCACCAACACCCTCCACAACAGCAGTGGCGCCGGAATTTCTTACAGCAAATCTTTCGCCTGCCTTGCCTCGAATAAAGGCTTTGCCTGAGGTGGCTCCATAAAAGGCAACGTTGCCAATCAAAATGTTTTCCTCTGGAATGAAACTGGATTCTTTGTGTGGGTAAACGATCATTTTTGCCCCACTCAATCCTTTGCCAAAATAATCATTGGCATCTCCCTCCAATTCAAGTGTTACGCCGTTGGTATTGAATGCACCAAAACTTTGACCGGCAGTGCCCTTGAATTTCAGGTGAATGGTTCCATCAGGTAATCCTGCTGCCCCATATCTTTTGGTGATCTCATTGCTGAGCATGGTACCGGTAGTTCTATCTGTATTTTTGATGTCTGAAACGATGCTTACTTTTTCTTTGTTTTCCAACGCAGGTTTGGCTTCCTCCATCAATTTCCAGTCGATCACATTGGCTATTCCATGATCTTGCTCCTCTTGTTTGTACAGGCCGGTATAGGCATCTGCCGGCTCCTTGTAAAGGATGGAGGATAGATCAAGTTTGCTGTACTTCCAATGGCTGACGCCCTCTCTTATTTTCAATGCATCGGATTGACCCACCATCTCTTCAATGGTCCTGTATCCCATCTCAGCCATGATCTCTCTCAATTCTCTTGTCAAGAACTGAATAAAATTGACCACATATTCAGCAGCGCCATTGAATCTTTTTCTCAACTCCGGATCCTGTGTGGCAACACCAACAGGACAAGTATTGAGGTGGCATTTGCGCATGAGGATACATCCTTCTACAACCAATGCCGCTGTTGCAACACCCCATTCTTCCGCTCCAAGGAGGGTCGCAATCGCGATATCTCTTCCGGTTTTCAATTGTCCGTCTGTCTGCAAAACAACCCTTGACCGGAGTTTGTTTTTTACCAATGTTTGATTGGCTTCTGCAAGCCCAAGCTCCCAGGGAAGTCCTGCATGGCGAATGGAACTCATGGGGGAGGCGCCAGTACCTCCGTCATGACCTGAAACCAGTACCACATCCGCTTTTGCTTTTGCAACACCGGCTGCAATGGTGCCAACGCCAGCTTTGGATACCAGTTTTACGCTGATCCTCGCTTTTCTGTTGGCATTCTTCAGGTCAAATATCAATTGGGCAAGATCTTCAATTGAATAGATATCATGGTGCGGGGGAGGAGAAATGAGTCCAACACCTGGCGTGGAATGCCTTACTCTCCCGATCCATTCATCCACTTTGTGTCCGGGTAATTGCCCCCCTTCACCTGGTTTCGCACCTTGTGCCATCTTGATCTGCAACTCATCTGCTTCTGTAAGATACTGGCTGGTAACGCCAAACCTTGCTGAAGCGACCTGTTTGATCGATGATCGCATGGAATCTCCGTTCGCCAACGGTTGATAGCGAATCTCGTCTTCACCGCCCTCACCTGTGTTGCTCTTGGCGCCAAGCCTGTTCATGGCAATGGCAAGGGTGGTATGCGCTTCCCAGGAAATGGAGCCGAATGACATGGCACCGGTAGCAAATCTTTTATAGATGCTTTCAGCGGGCTCTACTTCGTCAATGGAAATGGATTTCCTGAGCGGACTGAATTCAAACATGCTTCTGAGGGTGCATGCTTTTTCGCTCTGATCGTTGACCAGTTTTGAGTATTTCTTGAAGACTCCATAGTCTCCGATTCTGGTGGAATGCTGAAGGAGGTGGATGGTTTGCGGATTGAACAAATGAAATTCACCCTTTCTTTTCCACTGATAAACACCCCCTACTGGCAGACGATCGGCAGGAATGGATTTTTTGCTGAACGCCAGCTGGTGTTTGGCCAATGCTTCTTTGGCAATCTCATCCAGCCCCATTCCTTCAATCCTGGAAACAGCTCCGGTGAAATATTTGTCTACCACTTCCTTGTTAAGGCCAATGATCTCAAAGATTTGTGCACCCTGATAGGATTGTAGGGTAGAGATGCCCATTTTGGAGAATACTTTCAGCAATCCCTCATTGATGGCTTTGATATAATTTTTCTTGAGTTGCTCAGGATCCATTTCGGAATGGATCTTGCCATTCAGGCGCATGTCTCTGATGGATGATAGGGCCAGATAAGGATTGATGGCCGTTGCACCAAAGCCGATCAAGCAGGCAAAATGATGTACTTCCCAAACATCTCCTGCCTCAACGATGATGCCTACCTTGCCACGATACCCTTTTCTGATCAGGTGGTGATGAATAGCTGCCGTGGAAAGAAGTGAAGGAATGGGAGCATGCTCTGAATCGATTGCCCGGTCTTGTAAAATCAATACTTCGAACCCGTCTTCTACAGCATCAACTGCGTAACGGCAGATCCTATCCAGTGCCTTTTTCAAGGAGCCAGGCTGGCCATCAGCCCTGAAATAACACTGCAGGGTTTTGGCTTGGAAAATGCCGGTATCAATGCTCCTTATCTTTTCAAGGTCTTTGTTGGTTAAAACCGGATGCTTGAGGGCAACAGTATGACAACTCAGAGGGTCTTCCACCAGCATGTTTCCATTGTTGCCAACAAAGGTTGCCAACGACATCACCAATCTTTCTCGAATAGGATCAATAGGAGGGTTGGTTACCTGGGCGAAAAGCTGTTTGAAGTAACTGCTGAGGTGTTGAGGCTGGTCACTTAAAATGGCCAATGGAACATCGGTTCCCATAGAGCCAACTGGCTCTTTGCCATCTTCTGCCATGGGCGCAATGATGTTGTCTAAATCCTCTGAGCTATAACCAAATGCTTTTTGGTATTTGAAAACCTGGTCGTGTTCCAAGTGAGTAAACATGACCCTTGGTTCGGGCAACTCATTCAAACGGATTTTGTATTTGTTGAGCCATTCGCCATAGGGTTTCTGGCTGCAGATCTGCTGTTTTGCTTCTTCGTCGCTGATGATCCTGCCTTCCTCCATGTCTACGATGAACATTTTTCCTGGTTGCAATCTTCCCTTTTCAATCACCAAGGTTGGATCCACAGGAAGGGCACCGGTTTCAGAAGCCATGATCACCCTGTCATCTGATGTCACACAATAACGGGAAGGCCTTAGTCCATTCCTGTCCAAAGTTGCTCCGATCATTTTGCCATCTGTAAATGAGATAGAGGCGGGACCGTCCCATGGCTCCATGATAGAAGCATGGTATTCGTAAAAGGCCTTTTTTACCGGATCCATGTCCTCGTTGCCATCCCAGGCTTCTGGGATAAGCATCATCATCACATGGGGCAATGACCTGCCTGTCATGGTCAACAATTCGATCATGTTGTCAAGGCTGGCGGAATCGCTCTGGCTTCCTGAAATCAAGGGAAGCAGCATCTCCATTTCCTCTTTTGAAAAATAGGGAGATGTATATCCTTTCTCATTGGTTTTGATCCAGTTAAGATTGCCTTGTAAAGTATTAATTTCGCCATTATGGGCGATGTACCGGAAGGGTTGTGCCAATTTCCAAGAGGGGAAAGTATTGGTGGCAAACCTAGAATGCACCAGTCCCAATGCGCTCACAACCTTTTTGTTGCTGAGATCAGGATAATACGACCTTACCTGCCCGCTGGTCAATTGTCCCTTGTAAACAATGACTTTATAGGAGAGGGAAGAAATATAGAAACCGATGGGATCTTTCTTAACAGTGCTGTTGATCAGGTGGCTGGCATAGTTTCTGAGCACAAATAGCTTTCTCTCAAATGCAAGTGGGTCTGTGATGTGGTCGGGGCAAGCAATGAAAACCTGTTCCATATCAGGTTCTACGGATCGGGCTGTGTATCCAATGCCCTCCGGATTAACCGGTACCCTTCGCCATGTCAATAACTCCAAACCTAGTTCCTCAGCCGTTCTGCTGAAAATATCCCTGCATTCTTCCCGAAGCCTCACCTCTTTTGGAAAAAAAACAGAACCGACACCATATTTTCCAAAAGGCGGCAAATGGACGCCCATTTTCAGACATTCATCAAAAAAGAAGGCATGGGGTATTTGTATCAAAATGCCTGCACCATCTCCAGTATTGCTTTCGCAACCACAGGCACCCCTGTGCTCCATGTTCTCTAAAATGGTGAGTGCATCAGAAATGACCTGATGACTTTTGTTCCCTTTGATATTGGCTACAAAGCCGATGCCACAGGCGTCTCTTTCAAATTCAGGACGATATAATCCTTGCTTTCCTGCCATAAGAATGCATGTTTTTAGATAATATTCAATAAAACGACCGTAAAGATTTATGAAATCTAATACAGGGGCAAGCGTTCGTTTGAATTTACGACGAAGTCAGCATTTTTGAAAGAAAAAACGCAGAATTTCAAGAAAAAACTTTCTGTATCTCCTTATGCATAACTGGCTACTGGTTCACATGTGCAAACCAGGTTTCTATCGCCATAGGTATTGTTGACCCTTGCTATGCTTGGCCAGAACTTATTGCCATTTAAATATCCAGCAGGAAAGGCTGCTTCTTCTCTGGAATAAGGTCTGTTCCATTCATTGGAGCAGATGTTGGCCTGTGTATGGGGAGCTCTTTTTAGCACATTGTCTTTTTTGTCCGAATTTCCTTCTTCAATCTTTTTGATCTCGTTTCTGATGGAAATCATGGCATCACAAAAACGATCCAGTTCATCCTTGTCCTCGCTCTCAGTTGGCTCAATCATCACAGTGCCGGGTACTGGGAAACTGAGTGTGGGTGCATGAAAACCATAGTCCATCAGTCGTTTGGCAACATCCTCTGCCTCAATATCCGCTGATTTCTTAAAAGGCCTTAGATCGATGATGAATTCGTGGGCGCAGGTACCGTTTGTTCCCAAGTAAAGAATATCATAGTGCCCCTGTAGCCTTGCGCGCATGTAATTGGCATTCAAAATGGCAAATTCAGTAGAGGCTTTCAATCCCTCCGCACCGAGCATCCTGATATAACCATAGCTGATCAACAGGATGCTGGCACTGCCAAATGGAGCGGCACTGACTGCTGTATTTCCTTTTTTCAAATCGGGTATGCCGGTTTGATAGGTATGACCCGGAAGGAAAGGTGCAAGATGTTGCTTGACACAGATGGGGCCCATGCCAGGACCGCCACCGCCATGCGGAATGGCAAAGGTTTTGTGGAGATTGAGGTGGCAGACGTCCGCTCCAATCAAACCCGGAGCTGTAAGTCCGACCTGTGCATTCATGTTCGCACCGTCCATGTAAACCTGTCCGCCATGTTCATGAATAATGGCAGTAATATCCTTTACCGTTTCCTCATATACGCCATAGGTACTGGGATAGGTGATCATGATGCCGGCCAGTTCATGGCTGTATTGAATTGCTTTTTCTTTCAGGTCGTCTACATCGATATAGCCATTGTCCAATGCTTTGACGACCACCACTTTCATTCCCGCCATCACTGCTGAAGCAGGATTGGTTCCATGGGCTGAAATAGGGATCAGCATAACATTGCGGTGATGATCCCCTCTTGATAAATGATAACCCCTGATGGCCAATAAGCCGGCATATTCTCCCTGCGCACCGCTGTTGGGCTGCAAGCTGCAGGCATCAAAGGCAGTAACTTCACAGAGATACTTCGATAATTCATCAATCACATACTGATATCCTTTGGTCTGGCTGCTTGGAGCAAACGGATGTATCTGGTTCCAGCAACTCCAGCTAAGAGGCATCATTTCAGAGGCAGCATTGAGTTTCATGGTACAGCTACCCAATGATATCATGGATGTATTGAGGGAGAGGTCTTTGTTTTCCAGGTATTTGATATAGCGCATCATTTTGCTTTCACTGTGATGGCTGTTGAATACGGGATGAAGCAAATACGTTGAATTTCTGAAAGCGCTGTCAGGGATGTTGTGCAAATCTTCCTTTTCCGGGAAGGCCAATTTATCACTTTCATTTACTCCCAAACATTCCAATAGAGATTGCACTGTCTTCAAGGTGCTGGTTTCGTCAAAGCTGATACCAATGAGTTCATGGTTGATCAGTCTCAGGTTGATATTTTTGGCGGCAGCATTATCAACCATCTCCTTTGCTTTGTTGGTTCTGACGGCAATCGTATCAAAAAATTGATTGGAGACAAGTTCAAAACCTTTTTCTTTCAATTTCGCTGCCACCACTTGAGCAAACAAGGCAACGCGCGTTGCAATTTTTTTCAGTCCTGCAGGTCCGTGATAGACGGCATACATAGCGGCCATGTTGGCCAACAAGGCCTGTGCTGTACAAATGTTGGAAGTTGCCTTCTCCCGTTTGATGTGTTGCTCTCTGGTTTGCAGGGCCATTCTCAACGCCCTGTTGCCATCTGCATCAATGCTGATACCGATGATCCTTCCTGGGATATTGCGTTTGAAATCATCTTTGGTGGCAAAAAAGGCTGCATGCGGACCACCATAACCCATGGGTACTCCGAATCGCTGCGCTGAACCACATGCGGCATCTGCACCCAGCTCACCGGG
>Ga0315907_10002817_pt1 | contig 21345 bp, 23 predicted proteins | sample LakEriMetagenome_3_FD_203525 | JGI IMG/M metagenome (GOLD analysis project Ga0315907, IMG submission 203525) | Freshwater fungal communities from buoy surface, Lake Erie, Ohio, United States - Buoy 12 MA123 | ecosystem: Environmental > Aquatic > Freshwater > Lake > Lake biofilm | place: USA...
CCTTTGGAAGGCCGTTTAAAACGATGTCAGCAGCCACATGTAGCCCAGCAACAAAGTTGTTTGATAGGCCTATTTTTAAGCAATGGTCTGCGTACCTTTGAATCTCCATGGCTATATCAGATTTGGCTGTGGTCACTTCTGTAGAACAATCTTTCCAGTCTTCCATTAAACCGATTCTCCTTGTAAGAACTTACTTAAACTTTGTACAGTAAGTTTAACACCGCCTTTATCATCTATACCTTCTCCGTCAATAACGGCGTTTGCAACAGCATTCTTTTGTTGAAGCATGTCATGTTGTCTAACTTCTATTGAACCACCCATAAGTAAATCTTGAATAACAATAGATTCCCAAGTAGAAGATGCTCGTTTAATACGGCCGTTACGTTGAGCTGCCGAACCTGATGACCAAGGAAGGTCGTAATTTATGAGGAGATTAGCTGCAGGCAAATCGACGCCGTAACCACCAGCGTCACTAGAAATAAGTACACGCACAGAAGAATCTTCGTTGAACGCAATTTTATTTTCCTCTTTAGTTTTAGCGTCTAATTTTCCTGAATAAAGCCTACATCTTTTAGTCCCTAGTTTCTCAGCAATCTTATCCAACATATCTACATAAGAAGCAAATATAACAACCTTATGGTTGTCATTTTGTTCTAAAAAATCTAAAGCATATTCTGTCATTGTTTCTAATTTATTAGAAATTTTTATATCTTCTAATAAACCGCTTTCAAACAACTCATTAGCGTAAGAAGAGCCTTCACCATTCATTTGTTTAAACTTTTGAGCACTGGTTCTTAATAGGTCTGGGTGTGAGCATAACATTTTCAATGCACCAATTTTAGACATAATTTTTCCACGCATCTCGTCTTCTGGTCCACCAGATTTAGATTCAAGTCCGTAATGAGACATTATGTTAAAAGAACTACCAAATAAATCTTGAGCTTCTTGTAAATCGTATAAAAGGTCAGTCTTTATTTTTTCGTATAATTTTGCGCTTTTTCTGTCGAACGGGACGACAAGCGGGTCATTATGGATAGTGTCTGGAAGGTATGGGGCAACGTCCGGGTCTTTTTGAGCTTTTCGTACGCAAGCTGTACTAAGACGAGTATGAAGAGTAGGAAGATTCCTATAACGCTCAACACCGCCCCAGTTATTACGGACAATAAACGCTTGGTCAAATAAATCAAACCTTCCTAATACCTCGGCATCTACAAACTGCATAATACTAAACAACTCTTCTGGTTTACCATTCTCAATAGGTGTGCCTGTAAGAGCAAACTTAAATGGAGAAGTTCCTAAACGCTTGGTGTACTTAGAGCGCTTAGACCTAAAAGACTTAATAGCAGTAGCCTCATCTAATACTACAAACCCTCTTGGTAATTTTTTAATCAAATCCCAATCGTTAACCACTTGTTCATAATTCATAATTACATAATCTACTTTGGTTTCTTTCCAGTTATACGCTTCTTGGTATTGAGACTGGCGTTTTGCTTTAGAACCATCTATGACTATGGCTTTAGAAGTATCATTAGTAAATTTTTTAATTTGATTAGCCCATTGATATTTAAGACTAGATAAGCAAACGACTATTCCAGGCTCTTTTACTTTTCCTTCATCCATTAACCGCTCAATAGCAGCAATAGTTATAACAGTTTTACCAAGACCTAAATCGTATGCAACAAGCATCTTAGTTCTTTGGCACATTTTATCTACAGCTTCTGGTTGATAAGGAAGAAGAGTTCCTTTAAAACTCATACTATTGCTTTCTCTCCATGCAATGAATGACGTGCTGTTTCTAATCCCTGTAGTATTTCTGCCTTACTCATAGCCCCAACGTCTTTAACATCAATACCATCGTAATTAAAAAACCAAACTTCAAAACCTTTTTCTTTAGCAAGCTTTAGCATTTGTATTGAAGACTTTTTACCAGCCTCGTCATTATCCATAGCCATAAATATTTGTTTAGCGCTTTTAATAAGTTTTACTTGTTGATTAGAAATGATTGCACCAAACACGGCAACCCCTCCCGTTATACCTACTGAATCAAGTCTTACAACATCTAAAGGAGATTCAACAACTATAACTCTTTCACCATCAAGCTGTTTAAACCCAAACAAGGCGTCGCTCTTTACTATTCCCGTTGGAAAGTTTTTAAAAAATCTATTTGTAAAACCTTTTTCTTGCCAACCCATTAATTCTTTTGTATATGGGTCTCTTATAGGAATAATCCAATTGCTTTTATTACTGTCCCAAAGAATCTCATATTTAATTGCAGACTCTAAAGTTAATCCTCTAGCTTTTAATGCTTCAATAGGTGGGTTAACAAAAGCTTTTAAAGCAGCTTCAGTAATTTTTGGAGTCTCTGGTTCTACTGTAACTTTAGTAGTTCTTTCCCAAACGGTAGATAAATCTTCTGGTATTTCTAACCACTCTTTAGCTTGTCCATAATCAAAAAATCCAAAATTATCTTTCATATCTTTTAAGTAAGCAGTAAGGCTATATAGACTTCCTCGGTAATCGCAAGAAAAACAAATATGTGCTCCAGTTTCAAAATTTATATACCAAGAAGGATTACGGTCGTCTTTCCCAGTGCGCTCTTTATGAGCAGGGCAATATGATTGAATTTCTGAACCTCTAACATTTACAACTTCAATACCTAAACGTCCTAGTATTGTTTCCATTTGTTCTAGGGTCATAAATCTGTTTCGTCAATCTCTCTAAACTGAGCTTCGTTCCAATCCCATAAAAGCGATACTTCTGCGGGACCTGAGTTACGGCTTGCAATAACTTTTAATAAACGAGTGTCTTCTACATTCTCGTCTTCTTTTTGAAGACCTAGTAATACATCAGCGTCTTGTAAGAATGAAGATGAATAACCAATTGAATCTGCTGTTACGTTGCCTTTTTTCATTTTCCAATTAAGAACTTGGGTAGTAATAATTATAGGGCGTTGGAATCTCTGTGCTACTTTTTTAAGTGAACGAGTTATGTTAGTAAGGGCTTGAGCAGTATTTGATTCTCCTGATTGCTCATCCATCATTAGGTATACGCCATCAATAAAAACTACATGTGGTTGAAGTGTTTGAATCTTGCTAGCAATACCTGACACGGTAGAACCTGCTGCAGAATCTACTAACCAAAACTTTTGTTTCTCTTCTTTTAGTCTGTTAAGGACTGCTTTGTATCGTGATTCTTCTTCTGAAGTTAAAGTTCCTGTTAATAATCTTTGATGTGAAAGTTTAGCCCTCATTGCATCGTATCTATTTTCTTGTTCTAAATTACTCATTTCAAATGACTGAAACATTGGAGTCTTTTGTGAATAGTAATGAACGTTGTGAGCAATCTGCATTGCAAGAGTTGATTTACCAACTTTAGGTGGAGCAACGATAACAATAAGCTGCCCATTCTGTAAGCCACTAGTTGCTTTATCAATAGTTGGGAAGCCGGTAGGGATGCCGCGTAAACCATTGGGGAGTAGTTTGCGCTCTTGATATTCATCCCACCGGCGGTCTGGGTCAGAAGTAATGTCTACGTCAGAACTTAACGTTAGACCATCTTCTTCTAATTTAATTAAACCTCGTTGTAAAACTAATAAAGCATCTTCGTGGTCTTTTTTCTTTTCAATACTTTGAATAGCATCTTGAATCATAGAAGAAGTAGCAAACTTTCTTCTAATGTTAATTATGTCGTCAATTAAATAATCAATTGAATCTTGTACTTCTACAAATTTGTAAGTTGGAAAATTAGCTGATACTACCTCTAGGCTTGGAGACTCTCCATATTTAGAAAAATGTTCTCTGGCAAATAGCCACAGTCTTCTATCATCTTCTTCTGAAAACCACTTTTCGTTAACTCCTCTAGAAAATAAAGGTGTTAAGTTTCTATCCTTTATTGCTTTATTTATTAAACGAGTCTCATTGTTCATATCTGTGAATAGTCCATTCCCCAATGTCCATATCTTAGAAGCCTATCAGGTAAATCTAACACACCTACAACCTCTGGTCTATAGGGCAATTCGTTAACTAGGTGATTGACAGATTTGTAAGGGGTAACGTATCTAAAAGGATTAGTACCCTGCTCATCTATAAGTTCTATTTCTTTTTGTAATTGTTTAGCGTTTTTATCAAATGAAGCTAATTCTAAAGTGTAACCTTTACGGTCAGCAAATAAATAAAGTTTGCTAAGTATTTGACGGTCATAAGATATTTCTTCGTCTGACACTGGTATTAACCTAAGAATTTTTTTAATTCTAGGTTCAACGTTTGTAAATACATCCATAACGACTATTACCCTTTTAGGTAATTCGTTACTTAAGTCCCCTTTATACACGAATTAAAAGACCTCGATTTTTCCAAACTTGATAACGAATTCTCTAAAAGCACTATTTGATTCTTTGGCTTTAAAGGCTTCATCATCAGTTGCTCTGTTGGAGATTTCCAAAGGATAAGTTCCGCCGTTGTTGTCGATTCTTGCTTTAACAAATTTGACATGTTTACAGGTTAGCCTTCCTTGGAATCCTGGGCAAGTGCAGGAAAGACTACCATTTTCTTTTACACTAACTTCGTGAATGTTAGGGCCTGGTGATTGAGTTTGACTTAAAAAAACTTGAACTAAGCGTGAGTCTTCGTCCACGTACTTACCTCTCATTTTCTTAAATCACTGCCGTCTACGACTAAATATGAAAACGCTTCTCTTGCAAAACTTTCTGTAGCGTCACCATATAGGCTAGCCCAATTATCTAGTGAAGCGTTGGTTGTAACGATAGTAGGCAAACCGTTGTTAAAACGCGTTCTAAGTAAATGATGGAGCATAGACTTCTGCCACTCTGAGTGTTTTGAAACGTGTTCTTTACCAACGTCGTCAAGAACTAAAACTCTGATGTTGTAAGCATCATCTTCTGCTTCACCAAACAAACCGGCAAGTAAAACATCTTCACTTTCGGTCAGGTCGTTTTGTATATCTTTACCTTTTAAGTTTAATACGTCGTTATAAGTTATGAAGTAGCAAGGACGAACTAAAACTTTTCCTTCACCTGGTTTAAAAGAGGCTAGAGGTAGTTCTTTAAGCATCTCTTGAATGACAGAAAGCGCCAAAGTAGTCTTTCCTCTACCTGGAGCCCCGTATAAAAGAATTCCACGGCCACAGAGACGGTCTGAGGCCTCTTTAATGACCCTACCTTCACTGACTCGCGAAATCCACGATTTTAGGCCATTTAGGACCTCTAATGGGGCGTCTGTACAGTCTTCTAATCCCCACCCAACTCTTTTCCAAGGAATGTTGGCTAGTTGAATCCAAGACCTTCTACGAACCTTAAGGTCCTCGGGCTTAAACATTAAAGGATTCCTTCCCATGATTTAGCAGACTGTTCTTTGGCTTTCTGTATCTCGTCTTCGGAATGTATCCTAGTTTTAGCCTGTGCCGCAAGTGCAGAGAATCTTGATATAAACATTCTCCAAAGAATATTTCCATCTGAGTACTTTCCATCTGTAAGACTACTAAAAAATATGTTCATCATTTCAACCTCAAGTTCCCCATTGGTGTCGTTCTTAACTCTAGCCCCAGCTAAAGCCGGAATAAAATTACTTTCTGTAAGAGAAATGGGAGATATGTTCCAAAGTTCTTCTATACGGCGAGCAAACTCATAAGCACAATCCTGTGGACTCCAGTCTTTAACTGGTTTATTAGCACGATTGTATTTTGCTTTTTCTTGCTTGGCTTTTTTGGCTGCATTAAACTCTTTCTTCTTTTGAGCCTTTAGCTTTTGGTTAGCCTCTTTAACTTCTTTTTCAAATTCATCTTCCGAATTATTAGAAAAGAATTTATATCCCATTTCATTCCCTTCCTCCATTCGGACTCCGTCCGAATAAAGACCTAATATATTTATATGTTTAGAACTAGTATTAGTTAGCATATTCAGTGATAACAGTGGCTCGGTTTTCAACCACCCCGGTTGATTTTCAGCCACCCCTGGCTGATTTTCAACCAGTACCCATGTATTGACTCCTACAGGGTTTCCATTTATATTTTGAACTTTATATTTAAGTATTCCTAAAGCTTTTAGTTCATTTATAGCCGTGGTAATAGCACACCTACCCTCTTTGAGAACTTTTTCTAAAGAACGTGCGCTTATGTTTACATTTGGGTTATTTTTTAAATAAGTCAATAATCCAAGTGCACTCAATGACATCATTTCTTAAGTTGGTCCTTAACGTGAGTAACGACCATAGTTGCAAATACTCTTGCTATTTCATCTAATGCAACATATAAAGAATCGACTTCATCAATCTCATATTCTTCGTCTTCGTCTTCTTCATCTTCATCTTCTTCTTCTATATTAAAATCTATGTGCTTTGGTACTTCCATAGATAATTGTTCTTGAATAGGTGGTTTAGGTCTTTCTTCTATCTTTAAAGACCCTTTAGTATTAATTTGGATTAACCCATCAGTTAAATCAAAAGAAGGGACTCCAGCATCATTACATTCTGATAAAACTTTAAGACAATCTTCGTCTTCATCGTTCCATAGTAAAAACGCTGCTGCTTTTGAACCTTTAACTGTTTTTAAAGCTTCTTTAATAGCATTAGGTTTATCTATTACAACTACTTCTTTGTTTTTATCTTTAGCTAATTGAGAAGCCCAAGTTTGACCTTCACTTGGATGTTTTTCATAAGGTAAAACTAAAACGCCACCATCACCTTCGGCATGGTAGTGGTCTTCTAAAAGTACTTCGATATTTGTACGAGATGTTTTCCCGTTTCCTGCAACGATTACGTAGTAAGTCATTGGCCCTCCTAGACCAAGACTATATCAACCTCAGCGGTCTAGTCGAGTTGGTTGGGTAACGGCGGGTCTATAGGAGGTAATACTGTCAGCTAATACAACCAAGAAAGGGGATAAGAACCCACTAGCAACGGTAGTAACTATAAACAAAGGTATAGAGGTAACCCCTGTTAAACCAACCCCTACTGCAGATAAAGCAAGAGCAGCAATAGCTCTATAAATCCTTAAATCAATTAGTTGTTCTATTACAGCTAAAAAGAAAGCTGCAAAGCAAGCAGATAATATTAGTTCTAACATACTTCTATAGTACTACTAGTCTGGTTGAGCAAAATATAGGGCAAAAGTAGAACCAAGTAATATATTTTTACTTATTTCTCTTTTTAACCTATCCTCTACAGCAAATTTATTTTTATAAAAATGACTTCTTGATGCTTCTACAACACCCTCCCAAACTAAAGAAGTAGAGTCTTCTTGACCGCTTCGAGACCCATCAAAATAATCTAAAACAAATGAAGCTTTTTCAAACAAAGCATCTTCTAAATAAACCACAGCTCCGGAGGTAGAAGGTGTCCAACTTAATCTCACAGACGCTTTTGCAGCGTTAGATGGGGCAGTATCAGTTGTTGAAACTCTGTACCAAATCCCAACTGGGGAAGCAGTTCCACTTACTGTAGCTAAAGCTATATTTGTATTAACTCTAGCATAACTAACCGTGTTATTTAAAATAGAAGATATTTCCCAAGTACCATCATATGGAGAACCTAATCCACTAACTAAAATATAAGATTTATCGTTACCAGCATAGTTTAAAAATTCGTAAGGTTCATTTAAAGTTATAGTTGCTATGTTTCCACTTAAAACAGCTTGTGTAATATTATATGTAGGTGGGCATTGAGTTGGCAATCCGTTAACTGTTGAAATTAAAGTGTTTGAACTCGTATACCAGCTTATAGAAGCAGTAACTAATTCACTGGCTGTTTCTGGCTCTACGTAAACACTAAAAGTATAATCATTATCAGCAAGAACATTAAAATAATTAGCAGTTGATGTGTGCCCTACTACCGATACTAAAGAAGACCCAGAAGGGGTAACTTTTAAAGAATCTCCTGCGATGGAAACAAGTCCACTTGGAGATACAGCAGTGCTTGAAATAGGAGCGTTTACTTTAGCGTAAGAAACAGTTTTACCAATAGGGTCTGAAGCTGTAACAACATATGCCCCATCAAATGGCGAGCCAACTCCGGAAACAACTATATTATCTCCAATAAATATAGGAAGATAAGAATCACTTACTGTTAAAGTAGCTGTATTAGAACTTAATTCTTTGTTTACAACAACAAACTCTCTAATATCTACTCCTGGTTTTGAAGAGTCTAAAGTTAAAGCCGCATTTGTTGCAGCCCAAGGACTAGATGAAAGAGTAAAAGAAGGGTTTGTAATTTCATTAATTCTATTAGCTTTAAGTGTTATATTAATTCTTCTTGCGTCTTCAAAAGCAGTTTTAGAAATTGCCTCTTCAAATTGAGCAGCATCAAAATAATGAATTTCACTAACTGCAGTATTACTAATATTTACAGCAACGCTTGCGTAATGCGCGTCTGTTGGAGCTATAGCTGTTGCAAAAGGTCTAAGGGTTGGGCTGTCCCAAGCTAAAGTAGCATTTGATACAGGAACTCCTTGCTGCAAAACCCCTAAAGCAACGCCAAATCTGTCGTAGAATTGGATACCAAGTCTTATATTTCTTGTGGTTGTACTAGCAGCACTAAAAATACTAAATGTGTATGTTTCACCTTCAGTTACTGGTATACCTTTAGTAATAGGATTATTAACGCCACAAGTAAATGAAACAGACCCAGTTCCAGTTGATGTAAATCTAAGCATTCCGTTGTCACTACTTGGATATCCAACCGGGGCTGTTACTTCGTAAGGTTCTATTATTAAAGGGTCACCTACGTACCTTGTTAAAGTACCCCCAGAAGATATAGTCCAATTTCCTATAGATTCTTCAAAAGAAGAGTCGTTGTAATCAAGAAATAAATTTTTACCTTTTTCAACAATAGAGTCGTACCCACTAAAACTTTTTATAAAAGCTAGTAAACCATCATAAGTACCTTTTTCTTTATAAATATTAAATAAATTTCTTAATAAAACTCTTTGTTGCTTAAGACCTACCTCTGGCTCAAAGCATCCTCCAAATTGTTCTAACATTTGTGGAAGAAGTTGGCCGGGTAAAGAGTCTATCTTGTATAAATCTAAAAAGTTTAATGCATAAGTTTTTTCAATATCATATTCAAAACCAAATATTTTTAAAAAGTTTTTTAAAAATAAATTGTCAGCTTCTGATAAAACATCTCCAGTTAAAGAATTTACTTTATAAGAATCAGGTAAATAATCATATAAATCATTAGAAGTATTAAAATCTTTAACAGAAATACCTACAGCGTTAGCTGCTCTTAACCATGTAAAATTAATGTTTTCTCTTACAAAAACGCTATAGTAATAAAATTTACCTTCAGTTAAATATTGAACTTCTCCATCTATTATGTCTCCGGCATCTACATATTCAGTAGGAGCGGAATTAACAAAAGAATCAACTATAACAATTCCATCGGCTGCACTAGTGGGAAACCCATATGAATTTCTAATTACCCTAATTTGAGACCAGTTACCAGTAGGGTTAGTCCATGACAAAGAGATACGACCATACCCAGAAGGAAAGGCTGTAAAAGGATAGGCATTAAAGTCACTTACTGTAAATGGACCGTAAAAACCTATACCGTAATAATCTCGACCGTATTTTGCCATCGTTTACCTTAGAATACGCCAGATATAACTAAACCGTATAACTCTTGAACGTCTGTTGAAGTTGCAGCAACACCTGTGGTTGTATTTAAATTACCGTTTGCATCAATCCAAGTTCTAACTGAATTTGAACTATTTCTCCACTCTTGAAGATTAGCAGATTGTCCAGCAGCTGCTCTAACATTTAGTCCAACTACGTTTGTAGCAGAAGGAAGTATTGTGTCTCCTCCTACTTTATGAACGTATTGATTATGTGAGTCTGCAATCACACCAGTTTCAATGTTTGCAAGTCTTGCGTTTAATGTCCCATAGTTTTGAGATGCTGTATTAAATGTTCCACTTGCAGATGGGGAAGTAGAAGTTGCAATATTTGTTCCTAAATTTGTTTGAATTGCAACTACTTCATCTTGAAGTGAGTTTACGTGAGAGGAATCTACAATTTCAGTAAAATTACTTTTTGTTTGAAATGATTTTATAGCTCCTGGGTAGGTTGCGGCCATGTTTTCTCCTTTTAGGCTATTCCACCGGATGGTGTGATTGTTAAGGTTCCTGCTTGAGGTATTTCATTATCAGAACATATAATGTCTACTACTGCTTCTACTGTTCCTGTAAGTCCTGTTAAAGCTAAAAGAGTAGTAGCCGTTCCTGTAATAGTAAATGTAGTTGATGTTGGGGCTGATGCAACAGAATAATTTCCGTTTACAGTTGCATCTACGCTAGCTATAGTTACTCTATTTCCTGCAACATAATTATGAGGTTTTAAAGTAGTAAGAGTAATAGTTGGTGAGCCAGAAGCTCGAGCCGCTGCCGTAATAGCGTTGTCTCTATCTAATAAAGTTATAGTTGAGTAAGCCACACCAGATACTGTTGATACTTCTGTTAACAAATCTTGCAAAGTTATTCTATCTTTAAAGTTAACATTATCAAAAGCAAGAAAATTACTTAATACAGCTTGAACCGCATTTGTAACGGTACTTTGTCTGTACTGGTCTAGAACTTGAACGTCAATTTCTATATTTACATCTACATATGAAGGAGGTTGTAAAGTTAACGTTGTAGTAGGAGGCATTTTATCTGCAAAAAATGTTTGAACTGTAGGTTGTAGATTAGTAAACACTAATGTAGGCGTAACATTATCATCTTCAACACCAGGGTCACCAGACGGTGCGTAATACAAAGTTATGCTGTTATAAGTATTAGCAATTGCATTTGCTTTTGCTACTCCTAAAATTTGGACGGCTAAAGACGCGTAGTCTTCTAAAGTAACCGCTCTGTTTAATGACCTAATACTGATTGGAGTATTTAATCTTACTGAATCAGTAGATTCTGAATCAGAACCTCCTGAAGCGGGGTCTTCATTGTTTACCTGAAGACCTACTTGATAGTTAGTTACTATCTCAGTTAATGTATTTTCTGCAACGTTTCCAGCATCTCCAGCACCAACTCTGTAAGTTGCTTCTATAGTTCCATTTCTTGGGGGAATGCGTCCACCAACGTTATCTCCAAAAATAACATAAGTTCTATCTTCACCATCTACATCAATTGTATAAACAGGGTCATTTCCTGAGTAATCTACTAAATAATCAACAAATGTATAAACTACGTTATCAACTGTGATTTCAATGCTATCTTTAATAACAGGAAAATCAGCTAAAAGAAAAACTTGGTCTGCTAGACCACTTGAAATTCCAAGTGCGTCTATACCAGTTTCTTCGACTGTGTATCCCTGAGTAGCAACAACCGTAACTACAGCGCCAGCTGTTAGCCCACCATCTCCAGAAGCTGGAACAGTTATTGCTGAGTTTGTTTCAAATATAATTTCAACATTTTCTCCACTAACAATGCTTGTAGTAGATACTTGAGTTCCGGCAGGAACAACTTGTGAAGAAGTAGCAAAAGTACTAAAAGATAAAGTAACTGTTGCTGGAGTGCTAGGTGTAGGAGTGTATCCTAATAATCTAGCCATTCTAAGAACGCTGTCTCTTTGACTTGCGGTTAATATAAACGATTCATTAGCTGCTCTATCTATATAAAAGCTCATAATGTCGCCCATATAGGCAAACAATTCAATTAAAGTAATACCAAAATCAGAAGCGTCTCTATTCTTCCATTCAGGTAAAAAGTATTGAATTAGAGATATCATGTCATCTCTAATAGCCTCAAAGTCTCTAGATGTGTAATCTATTTGAGGTATTACATTTGGTTCAGCCATTAGTTATTCCCTTCAAGCAAATCTCCGGACCTAGTAAAGGTACCTGTATTTATATTTATTTCGTCTGTTGTTTCATTTGGAAGCTTATAGTTTATTGTAATGTTTAAATGCATTGTATTTAAATCCAATTCTATATATAAATCTTGTAAAACCAAAGAAGGAAGCCATTGAGAAAACGCTGCTCTAACTGTAGCATCTACTATAGGTATTGCAACCGCTTCATTTTCAAAAATAGCAGTTTTTATTTGAGTCCCATAAGTAGGCCTCATTACTCTTTCATTAAGACCGGTCATTACAGCTAAAAACACTCTATCTTTATATATTTTATTTTGGTTAGTTGTAAAGGATATGCCATAAGATTCACTTAAAGAAAAAGGTAAAGATATAGCTCTTTGAGTAGCCATTAGAACACTCCCATCCAAACTGGAAAATTAGGGTCTCCGCCTTCAAACATAACCCACACCCCATCATTAAGTTTAGGGGTTTTATAGTGAACTGTGTGTTGGGAAGAGCCTGTATCTCTAGGGTCTGACGCAGAGGCTCTAGTAACTGTTGCTGAATGGCTATGAGAAGGGGTGCCACCAGAACCGATAGTCACTACGTGATTTAGATGAGTTTGGTAAGCAGACGCAGGAAGGCAAGGCCATGCCCAGTCAGTAATTTGTTCTCCAAGAATTTGAGGTACTTTTACTCTAATTCTGCTTTTAGAAATAGGGTCTTTAACGTCTAAACAAATACCTCTATAGATACCATAAAATTTTTTATCTACCTCTCCGCCTAACAACAGCACAACCTCCGTCTAAGTCTTTGAGCAACAAAAATACTTCTATTACTTGGTTTATTTTGCCTTAGTCTAACATCTGCTATATCGCTTTCCCAATATGAGTACGATTCATTTCTAGCCCGTGTTTTAGCTCTATTAAAATTTTTTCCTTTTATAAAAATTGAAGAGGATTCATTTTGTGTTGGTAATAATTTAGTTTTTAATCTTGGTGTAGGTTTAAGAGTTGTTTGTCTAATATTTGGTTCTACATATACTTTGTTTTCATTTTCAGGATAAGAGTATTCATTTTGTGACGTAATAGTAGCTGGGCCAAGAGAATCTATTCCAACTTCTATATTAGTTGTAAATTTTGTTTCTGTTAAACTTATGTAGTGCACAATATGTTCTACTGAAAGTAGTATCCAATAACCACTATATTCAGTCCCTATTCCATTTAAATATATTGGCATTCCTGGAATTAAATTAGGAGAACCTATTAATCCACCATGAGCTCTATAAGGAAACTTAACCATCTCACTAAAAGCATCAAAATGAGATTTAGCAATGTCCATACCAGGAACTACAGTGTTTACATCAAAGCTATCAAATAAAGGAGGTTTTGTTATTTTACGTTTACCTGATTTTAATTTTTGTTTACTATAAGAATTAGATTTTTTAGTAATTGGATTAACTCCATTAAAAGATTGAGCACTTTTAGTTGCTTCAGGAAAAGGAATACTTTCACCAACAATTGGAGTAAAGTGGTATAAATCAGAACCTTTTATAGTAGAACCAGAAGTAGCTAAGCTTTGCAAAGTGTAAGATGGAGCATAGTTTTTATATTTTTTATAATATTCGTCTATAGGTTTAAAAATTAATGTTGTACCATCTACTCTAAATAAATAACCACATTTTTTAGCACATTTAACTAAAAATTCCCAATCACTTTCTCCATGCTGAGCAATTTGAGGAAATACTCTAGGGTGAGATGTTATATCAGCAGCAAATTTATATTTTTTAGCTATAGTTTTAGCTATTTGAGATACTGTTACTTTTTTCCAAACTTTTTGAGATTTTTGTTTCATTCTGTATGATGCACCTATAAAAGTAACTTCTACAAATCTTTTTTCCGTATTCATCACTTTTTTAACATGATGAACAAACCCTGAGTAGGAATCTATTCCTTTAATGCTTTTTAACGTTATTGTCATTGGTGTTCCAGGGGGTATTAACTTTTCAGATAAATCCCAATTTTTAAAAACTACAGTCCCAAGGTCATGTTTGTATCTATCTTGTTTTATTTTTGCTGAATAAACTTTTGGAAGTTTTTTTAGTTTTATTGTAGGAAAAGAAATAGATATTGTTTTATAAGACATGCTATTCCACTATTGTTTCTATTTTTAAAATAGTTCCTATTGGAATATTGTTTGGGTCTTTTATTTGTGGATTTTTATTTAATATAAACCACCAAGAACTTGAGTCTCCATAAAATCTTTCAGCTATTGAATCAAGCCTGTCTCCTTTTACCCAAGCGTATTCAAAATAATTAATAGTTCCTATATCAGGTGTTGGATAAAATAAAACTGGGTGTACATCTTCATTTTTATTTAATGCAAAATAATCAATTATTGCGTACTCATATCTAGAATTTTTATTTATCATTTATTAACCTCTACCCGGTCCTCTTTTTGGTTGAGTACCAAAAGAACTAGGTTGGTCTCCAACATTTTGAGCTGCATTTGTATCTTGATTACCAAATCCATAAGCACTAAGTACTTGTAGATTGATAGTTACACTAGACTGTATTGGAATCATGTCCTGAGTAAACATTGTGTGAGTTGTTGCTAAAGATTGAATGATTCCAATTTGAGTGTAAGGACCAATATCAACTCTTACTAAAGTTGGAATAATAATTCCAATATCAGATGTATCTTGATTTGCAGAGTTTTTTAAATTATCTCCATTTATTGTTTTATATAAAAATTCTATATCAGCTAATGTCCCTCTTTTTTTCAAATCAACAATTAATGCTGCGTAGTCTCCAGTAAGTCCAGCATTAGGTCCATAATATTGACTTAAATTTGAAGAATTATTAGATTTAAAACAAGCAAAATCGTTTATTCTATTAATTTCTAATGTAAATTCAACAGTTCCAGTTCCTTGAAATAAATTTAAAAAAGCTAACGCATCGGTAGCAGCTGGAACAACATTTGCTGATATACCAGTAGAAGCTCTGTATTGATTAGGATTCCACATAAATTGAAATCCATAATTTATTTTTTTTCTTGATGCGTCTGCCGTTGCCTGTTGTTGTTGTTTTTTTATTAAATCTTCTTTAGGACCAGCATTTCTTAAATATCTACCTATTCTTTCACCAAACCCAAAAGATGTGCTTGAATTTGCTAAATCTGAACGATTAGATATTAAATATGACGGATTAGTCTCTGTGCTATCAACTAAAGATGCTAAATCAGCGTATCTCCAAATTTTTCCTCTTCTACTATAACTAAGAGTAGAGGAACCACTGTTTATAACACCGCTTCTAGTTTTTCCAGGTAATCTTTCATGCTCAGCTGCTGATACAGGCAAACTCCAGCTATGTGGAGGTAAATTAAATTTATACCCAGAAGGCCAAGATAACCCAGATTTTTTAACAGATTCTTTAGGATTAACCATTATGAGGCTCCTATCATATTTACTATACTTTCATATTTTAGTTGTCTTTTAATTTCTTCTACCAAATCTCTTGCAGATATATTTGCACCGTTAATACTAATGTTTACTCCACCGTAATTAACTGTACCCATTCCAGCGGAACCAGCCCTATAAGCGCCTGCACCACTAGCAGCAGCGTAACCACCTTCACCGCCGCCCCCACTTCCAACGCCACTACTTTCTGAACCACCGCTTGAAGCTATCCCACTTCCACCGCCTCCGCCTCCGTACTTACTTGAATCATAAAGGCCTTGAGCACCAGAAGCAGGCAAATTTTTAGTTCCCCATTTACTTGTAACAATTGCGTGATAAATTTCTTTAGGGTCAGCGTTTGACCTAAATGCATCTACTACAGCTTTGTAATAATTTAAATTTAAAGTTTTTAATGTGGCATCAAACCCCATGTCCCAGTTAGCATACCTTCTAACTCCATGGCTGTTCATAACACCAAGTTCTCCTGGCATTGATTTAGTTGTATTTAAAGGATTGAAATAAGCACTGTTATTAGAATGCCCACCTTCTTGAGCCATCCAACGCATCATTGCTTGTACGTTAGTTTCACTAGTAGGAGCGCCCATACCACCTAATACTTTTTTAGCCCAACCAGCTCTATCAAAAGGACCGCCTTTACCACCAGAGGGTACAACTACTCCATCTTCTTTAGGAACAAATATTTCTGCTTCTTTTTCTCCAACTATGTAAGGTTTTCCTTTTTTAGCTTCTCCACCATCTTGAAGTCCTGGAATACCTGTTGTTAACAACTTTAAAAGTGCTGCAAGTGGAGAAAGTAATAAATTAAGAGCTCCTGCTCCTAAACCTACTGCTCCTGAAAGAATTGGGGAAGTAGCAGCTGTTATTGCACCCTTTGTCCCTTGAAATCCTCCGAGGAGCTGTTGAGTTGATGTTGTAGCACCAGTTTGTAATAAACTGTCGGCTGAAAGATTTCCACCTTGAGCTTTTTGAAGTAAATACCTAATAATTGTATTTTTAGTTAACTCATCGGTTCCGTAAACATCATTTAGAAAGTTGTATAAACCAGAGCCTGGTAATAAAGAGCTGTTAATATCTTTTTTAGTTGGAGCTCTTCCTAAATTATTTGTAATCATTTGAAAAATTTGATTACCAACTTCTTGAAAACTTTTTGGCTCACCAGTTCTTGGGTCTCTTACTTGAATACCAAGCATACGCATCATGTTTACGCCACGTGCTTGGTTTAAAGTTCCCATAACTTGCATACCACCCGTTAACCCAGCGCCTGGAGTTAATCTAGATACGTCTGCAGCACTTGTAGTAATAGTTGAAGCAAAATTACCTTGTCCAGTAAACCCATACCGTTGAGCTTCTAATAAAGAACCTGCGGCATCTGTTCTACTAGTTGCTAGACCAGTTCTATTCATAGTGTTTAACAAACCTTGAGTTTGTCTTCCACTTAAATTGCCAAAAAATCTTTGATAACTAATTATTGCGTCAGTAGTAATAGCCGTTCCAGCTCCAGGAAGAGCGGCTTGTAATCCAGCGAATGCTGCACCACCAACTCTTACAGCTGCTGGTCCAAATGAAGAACCAATTGGTTGCCCGCCTTGTGCGCCACCAAATGAAGGGTTGTTATTAAAGACAGACCCACCACCACCTACGTTTAGGTCTCCGCCTCCACCGCCACCGGTCCCCCCAGCAGTACCCATTGTGGAAGAAAAACGATTGGCCTGGCGTACCATTTCCTTTAAATCATTAGTTATTTCTCTAATATGTTGTTTAGCGCCAGCTAAACCACCAGTAATGGCATTAGTTACTTGATTAATTTTGTCCACAGCACACCTCCAATTTACCTATATCTTCCTGAACGTTCTATCCAGTTCTTTCTTTCTTTAACAGTCATTCCTTTAATATCACCTAAAGTAAAACCATTAAAAGCTCTTGCAATTACTTCAAACTGGTCATATAAATCTTTGTACTGCTCTTCTCTATATGCGAAACAAAGCAGCTAAGGACAATGGAACGTTTATATCTTTTCCACATGCCTTACAAGCCTTGCTCACCTCCATAAGGCGAGGGCCAGGGTTCTTTTCTAATAACTCCATGGCAATTTTTTCTCTATCAGACATTCCAAGATTTAAAACATCTTGAGGGCCTGTTACGGAAACTCCGTTTATTGACATAACGCAGCCTGCTAATAAAATAGTGTTTAATTCAGCCATCGTTTTACTCGTAACACCATTAGATAGTTTTTTTTGAACTAATCCGTTAGGAAAAGCTAAAACTGTTTTACCAGCTTTAATATCTATTTCCCAAACTCTTTCATAAGGGTCTGCTAATTCTTTTACTTTAACATCTGAATTTAAATCAATTATAAGAGATTGTTCTTCAGAACATGAGTTACAAATTACTTTGTAATCTACTTCGTTTCCAAATGTTGCTTTTCTAATTCCTAAAAGTATTGCATCTCTGTCGCCAGACAAAAGAGAATCTAAATCATTTTCACTAGGTTTTTTATCACCTAGTTCTTCTAGCCCTCTTTGTAGTATCACTTGAAGAGCTTTTGCTTCAGTTTCAGAACGAGCAATTATTTCTTCATCTACTCCAGTTAACTCTCTAACTTTTGCTTTTTTTATAACAGAACCTTCCTGGGGTATAAACCCCCCAGGAAGCTCTACTATCAAATTACTTGGAGTTTCTGTTTTTACTTCTTTAACTGGTTCTTCTAATGCTTTTTCTGCAAATTGTTTTACTAAGTCTTCATCAGTAATGACTTGTTTGTTTATCACTTTTAATGCTCCTTTTTATTAACTTAACTGGTTATTGCTCTAAAGTCATTATCAGTAAAGAATACTGACATTCCTTCGTGTACTAATTGCATTGATTCAAACAAAATTTGGTTGTCACCAGAATTTAAATCTGAATAATTCAAAGTACTAATCCATGCATTTCTTAGTCTGAATCCCATTCTAGAAATGTTTTTATCTGTTGCGTTTGGATGAGATAAGACATAAATGTCAACATCACATCTAAAGCCTTTTGTTCCTAATGCAATACCTTCTCCAGATGAAACAGCAAACAATCCACGCATCCATGTAATTGCTTGGTCATTTCCATACAAAACACCACGTTGAAAAGACACAGGGGTGAATGTTGTCATACCAGGAATTTGATGAACAGTAGTGTTGTAGCCACCTTCACGGTATTGAATTGGTTGTGTGTTAATAGAAAGACCACTGATATTGGTAAATCCACCAATAAAACCAGTAGAGCTTCCATCAGCAGCATTGTAGTTATTACTAGAGCCGGTTTTTATCTTAGAACTAAATACACCGTCTTTAGTTGGATTGAACTCTGCGTAGAATCGAAAACTTCTTAAAGGGTCCGTTGCTACGGTAGAGAACCTATTTATAATACTGTCAGTTGCCATTAGTGTTTATCTCCTTATTCTACCGTGACGGTTGTTCCGCCATCGAACTGACCAATTTTGATGATTACGAATTCAGCAGGGCGTTGTAGAGCCACACCGATTTCTAATCTAACTTCACCGTTGTCGATTGAAGCTAGTGTATTAGTTTCATCATCACATTTAACAAAGTAAGCTTGGTCTGGAATATCTCCTCTTAAGCCACCTTGATTCCAGAATTCAGTTAAAAATCCTGAAGTCACAGCTGTTAGTTGACGCCATAGACGTGCATCGTTTGGCTCAAATACTGCAAATTCTGTTAAGTCTGTTAACGCTTTTCGCAAGTAGATAAGTGTACGACGTATTGGAACATAGCGGTCTGAATAGCTGCCTCGTAGTGTACGAGCACCCATTACAACAATTCCTGAACCAGGTATAAAACGAATTGCATTTACTGGAGGAACAGTTGAGTTTAAGGTATCTAGTTCTGTATTTGTTAAAGATGGAACAGACACAGCTCCAGCAATACGAGTATCTAAACCAGCAGGGGCTTTAAATACTCCACGTGCAGAGTCAGTTGAAATATACTTTCCAACAATAGCTCCACCAGGTGCCACTGTTAAAGTAATATTTGGAGTGGTTACTGTTGGGTCTTTCATTACTATTCTTGGGTAATAAACAGCTGCGTAAGAAGAGTCTCCGTATGTAAGAGCTTTTGCTAATACAGAAGACACTGTTACGTTAGCTTCTGGGTCAACCACAACAAACACATCTTCTCTAGCTGCTGCATAAGTAATAATTTGATTAACAGCTGTTGTATCTGTAATGCCCGGTGCGTTTAGTACTAATGAATTTAATACAATATCAAAAGCACTTACCGCTCCAGAAATAGCAGTTGCAGTAACTGTTCCATCTGACGCTACTCCAGAAAGATTTTGAACTGTAATATTTACAGGTCTCTTATCTTGTAGAGTACTTGCTGATAGCAAATCAGTTGCATCAATATATTTAGATTGAGAATTAATAATTGACACTGCGTATCTATCATCAAGTGCTTCCATACTTAAGTCATTAAATCTTTCAACAACAAAAGCTGCAGTTGCACCTTGATAGTTAACTGTTAAATCAAATGTATTTTGTGCAGAACTGTTAAAAATACTGATTGAAATATCATTCCCCCATTGACCTGGGTTTTTTGCAGTAACTCGTAATGTATCTAAATCATTAGCATCAATCATTGTAAGAAGTGCTTTATTGCTGTTAGCTACAACTCTATGGATGTAAGCTTGGCTTCCACCATTTGAAAAAAATAATAGTACAGCGATTGGTAAATCATTTGAAGCGCGAACGTTCCATGAGCCGTAAAGACTTGTGTACTCGCTCCATGAATTTACTAGGGTAGGAACAACAGGACCGCGGTCAGTTGCACCAATAAATGCAGCAACAGTTTGTGAGTTTGGTCCCACAGCTGGTGCTAGAGGGTTTAATGTTTCTTCAACATAAACCCCTGGCCTTAAATAAATAGCCATTGATTATCTCCTTTAGGTAGTTTCCTGTAGTACGTATGTTAGATTGGATTGTATTCCGACGGGATATAACTTGTTTCGATATTGATATTTACTTCTTCTACAGTTCCAATTGCAGTAGCGGCTTGAGCAGGTGTCATTTCGCTTACAACTCTTACTGTAAAGACATTGCGCAATAAGCGCCTTCCTTCCTCGATAAGGTCTCTTTTAATAAACCCATCAAGAAATATGTGACGGTACGATGTTTCAGTACCGAGTTCATTAGGTATTGCAATTTGTCCAAATTTATGTGGAACTTTTTCATTTAAAAATTGATAAATAATTGCTCTGTCGTGACGAGGGTGACGAGCATAGCTAGTTACTTGATAAATTAAATCGTAAGCAACAGGGTACTCATATTCGTAACTAATACCTTCTACTGGGGCAATAGTACCTCTAAAGTCGTTATCATATAAAAACCCTGAGTGTTGTCGTTCATTAGATGGAGATACATCAAGTAATTCAATAGTCATATATGGATAGTCTTGAGCACGGACTTCAACATCAGGAAATCCAAACCACACTTTTACAGGTCTTGATATTGACTTCTCATCTACAACAGATATACCTTGAAGTAAGGATTTAAGCGCTGTATCTTCCGCTAATATAAATGTCAAAATATCACCCCTGAATCAAATAAAATTTCCATCATAGTGTTTTCAAAAAATTCGTTATAAGATTCTGTGTGTTTTTTAAATAATCTAAGAAATGGTTTAGGGGGTTGACCCGGGGTTCCGTACTCTAAGTCTTCTATTTCTTTAGCGTATTCTTCTGGGTACTCTACTTCCCCAGTTCCATCTATAAAGTCAATATAAAGCACATCAACGATATGTTGAGGCCAGCCTGCTTCTGAGGCACTTTTTTGTAGTTTTTGGCTAAGGATACCTTGGACAGCAGAGAAATTTTTATCAATGATGCTGTCAAACATTACAGATTCAATCATTTAAAAGATACCGCCTTAGTAACCCAAGTTAACTTGCCAATGAGTAGAGATGTCCATGTTCCTGTTTTTAAGCAGGTTAAAATAAACATCGCAATCTCCAAAGGAGCTAGCAGGTTACTTCGCATGGTACTTCTCAAGACCCCGCATGGGCCTTACTTATAGGATAAATGAAAAGAGCCCCCGAAG
>Ga0315907_10002818_pt1 | contig 21337 bp, 9 predicted proteins | sample LakEriMetagenome_3_FD_203525 | JGI IMG/M metagenome (GOLD analysis project Ga0315907, IMG submission 203525) | Freshwater fungal communities from buoy surface, Lake Erie, Ohio, United States - Buoy 12 MA123 | ecosystem: Environmental > Aquatic > Freshwater > Lake > Lake biofilm | place: USA...
CGGGCATCAATGTAGAAATTCTGGAACCCGAACAACAATCAGCTCCTTGGATCAACCGGGTCATGATGATTTTATTTTAGTGCCTACCTCTAGTGTTACCGATGATTGGAGAAATCCGCAAAATAATTCCCTATGGCAGGGAGTTAATGGGATAAATAATCCTTGCCCCAAAGGGTTTAGGGTCCCTACTGCTGCAGAATTTACAAGTGAACGTCAATCCTGGACGACGGGAAATAATTCAGTTGGTGCTTTTAATTCAGTATTAAAGTTACCATTATCTGGATATCGAGAGCGGAACGATGGAATGGTGTATTTAGAAGCAGAAGGGTCTCCATATGGAATGCTATGGACCAGTTCGGTCGTTACAAATGACAATGAGGCACAATTTTTTGCCTATTGGTCTGGAAATGCCTTTGTAAATCCTTATCCACGATCTCGTGGGTATTCTATTCGTTGCATTAAAAATTGAGCAGGGGACGACTTTCGTTTCCACCTTTCCGTTACATTCTAAATTTGATACTTTTGTATGAGTAATGTTGCCTTTTTCCTATGAATAAATATGTTGTTACAGGGTTCTTGTTTCTCCTGATTTTTCAAAATATACCTGCTCAGACCATCACGGGAAAGTTTCCTTCTCTAGCCAAGCAATCCATTACCTTAGAGGGGATGAATGGGTTTGTGACTTATCCTATTTCAAAAACCATGGCAGACGATCAAGGAAGGTTTACATTGAGCTATGCCCCAGAAGACCATGGAGTAGCCTTCCTAACTGCAGAAGACCAACAGCCTTTTGTTGTGATTTTGGAAAAAGAGGCAGTGGTCTTGGAGGGCAAAGTTTTACATGATGCTGCCACGGTAGTTATTCGTTCTGGAAAAGAGAACCTATGGCTGGAGCAGTATGCCGAAGCGCAAGTTCGCCGGGAACAAGCCTTGAGTGCTTGGGCCTACTTGGAGAATTTGTATGCACAGGATTCACTTTCTCCTTCGTTGAAAACACCCAGGGAAGCCATTCGTACAGAAGTACAGCGCCTGAAGGAGGAAGATGAATCTTTTATAAATGCATTGCCTGCTGATAGCTATGCCCGCTGGTTTTTGCCTCTTAGAAAATTAGTGGGCTCAGTCTCTTCAGTAGCCCAATACCGAAGTGCCGAAATCCCTCAAGTAGTGGAGGCCTTCAGAACCTTGGACTATGCCGATGCGCGCTTGTACAAAAGTGGACTTTTCAGGGACATTTTAGAAAGTCAAATTTGGCTGCTTGAAAATAGCGGAAGGTCTTTCGATTCCATGTACGTAGAAATCGGGATTTCTGTAGATGCCATCTTGGCGAGTTTAAAGGGTGAAGAGGATAGCTTCCATCAGGTGATTGCCTATTTGTTTGAACTATTTGAAAAGAGAAGCCTTACCCAGGCTTCGGAATACCTTGCTTTAAAAGTCCTGCAAGATCCTGAGAACCAACTTCCTCCTCGACTCGCTAGACAATTGGAGACCTACCGAGCCATGAAGTTGGGAACGAAGGTGCCAGAAATTCAATTTTCTGGGGATGTTTTGTTGCAAGGGAACCCCATACCTTATCCGAATCGCTTGTCTGAAGTCAGTGCGCCTTACAGATTGGTGATTTTTGGGGCTAGCTGGTGTCCTGCATGCAATGAAGAAATGGCCCAGCTCATTCCATTGTATGAGAAGTGGAATTCCTATGGAGTAGAAGTAGTATTTGTCTCCATGGATACGGATCCTCTTGCGTTTAAAGAATATGCTAAGGGAATGCCTTTCATCGCATTTTCAGATTATAAAAGTTGGGATACCCAAGCGGCTCAGGACTACTTCGTGTCTAGTTCCCCGTCTTTCTACCTTCTAGATGCGCAGCAACAATTGCTCTTGCGCCCCAATTCGGTCAAACAAATGGATGCTTGGGTGGATTGGAAATTGGGAGAAGCAGGAGAAAAGCCTGAAAATTCTACCAAAAATTAAATAATTTTTAGTAGAGATAATTGAAGCATCGTTGTGCAGGGAATCTATCTTTCCTACCCCGTTGACTCGGGTTACCTGCCAAAAATTGGTATCGGAGGGAGAATTCATGAGAACCTTTGGTATTTGCGCCTACTTGAGAAATCATCCAATCGTAGGAATAGCCTAGTATAAGCCCCCCTTCAAGTGAAATTCCAACTAGACCAATTACAGAATCATAATTTTTAAGTTCACTAGTGGACATCATGCCTCTGAAGCCCAGGCCAAATATAAAGGAATCATACTTTGCTTGCGTGCTCAAATCTAATTGAGAAAAAACACCTTGATTCTTATAGTTGGTCATGATGGAAATATATCGTTGTTTGTCATCACCCCAATATCCAGATGATCCCAAGTCTTGTTGCCAGCCGGCTTGCACGCCATATTTGATGGGTAAAAACTCAAATTCACTGTAGGTAGTATTCAGCATTTTGGGATTATTCAAATGGTAACCGCTAATTCCAAACCAATAATTAGGACTTGCAAACATCAATCCTAATCCAAGATCTAAATAACCAAATGGTTCCAATTGATTGAGCATGTCAATGGAGTTGGGGTTGATGGTTCTATTGAAGACATCTATTTGATCCCCATAAATCAGGTTTTCTAAATTTCCACTACGCCTAGCATAAGTAATTTGTGTGCCCATACTGAGGCTGGTATTTTCTGAAAGCCTCAATCTATAAGAATATAGAGCCCCTAACTCTGAAGTATTTAAGCTCATGTTTTGCTCATTATAGGAATTAATAATTATTCCAAATCCACTTTGTAAATCGAAACTATAATGGTCAATAAAGGCAGAATAGCCATTGAAATCAAAATCTAAGCCGGGCCATTGCTTACGATAGTTCACCCCCATTCGAGTCAAATCACTAGAACCAGTAAGTGCAGGATTCAAATTGAGAGGTCCTGCAAAGAATTGAGAAAAATGAAAATCTTGAGAATATCCCCCGTAAGAAACCAAAATGAAAAGGAAGAACAATATTTTTTTCATGACTTATTTTCCTAAGTAAAATACAGAAGATTCTTCAAACACGCGTCCATCAAGTGTCGTATACCGAACTCGATACACATAGTTTCCTACGGGGGCTTTCCCTCCTTTGTAATTACCATCCCAGCCCTTTGATTCCAGATCTTTGGTTTCGAAGATCAATTCTCCCCATTTATTCATCACAAGGAAGTGAATATCCTTTATATAGAGGAATTTGGGGAAGAAATAATCGTTAACGCTATCATCGTTTGGTGTAAATACATTCGGAATTTCAAAATAGAAATCAGTAATAATAATTTCTTTGGTATAGCTAACCACACATCCCTCCAGATCCCTAATTTTTAGCTGTACCAAATAGGTTCCTACTTTGGCATACTTATGCGTAGGCTCCCACTCCAAACTTCCACTACCATCCCCAAAATCCCAGGTTACTTCCTTGTATTTCCCTATGCTAGTATTTTTAAACTTAACGTCAAAGTTGACCAAATTCTCAAAAGAGAAGTCGAAGGATGCAGATTTGTAATCAAATTCAGGCACTAAAGGATCTGTTTCGATTACTTCCATGCGCTTGGTTTGGATACATCCACGTGAATCGGTGACAGTCACAATAAATACGCCCAATTCCTGGGTATCCATGGTTAAGCCCCCGTTAGTTTGCGTGCCTCTATTCCAAGAAACGGTATAGGGCGCAACCCCACCGGTCACGGATACTTTAAAGTTGGATTTGATACCTCTAGGCGAACAAATTCGTTCTGAAGTTCGAACGACTGTTGCTGTCAGTGGTAAAGGTCTGATGACTGTAAATTGGCGTAAAATTCTACATCCCATGGCGTCTACTAATTCTAGGCTGTAAGAGCCAGGTGCAATACCAGCAAGGTTTTGAGTTCGTGCTCCATTGCTCCAAGTGTAGGTGTAGGGAGGGGTGCCTCCAAAAGGAGTCACGGAAATTGAACCGGTGTTCGGGTCATCGCAATCCAAGGCATCGGTTACTGTTGAGGAGAGGTCAAGCGCTTGTGGTTCATTGATGACGAATTGTCGCTCAATTTTACAGCCACCTGCATCGGTGATGACCACACTGTAGACGCCCTTATCGAGGTTATTGAGAACAGGTTCTTGTGGTCCATGGGCCCATTGCACCTTGATAGGAGCTTTGCCACCGATAATATTGAGTTGAATGGAACCGTCTTTTTTGCCAAAGCAGGAAATGTTTTTGACTACTTCTTGCAAGTCATAGACAGGAGCCTCTGCTACTGTGCTACTTACTCCCACGGTACAGCCTTTCGCATCCGTTATGGTGGCGGTATAGGTCCCTGGTGATAAATTTTGTAGCGTAAAAGAAGTAGATAGGTTGTTCCAACGGATGGTGTATGGAGCGGTTCCTCCGGCCGGAGTCACTCGGATGGTACCATTGTTTGCTCGGTAACATGCCACGTCTGTTTTCTGGATTGTAAAACTCAAGGCTGCATCCGGTTGATCAACGATTAACCCACTTAATTCACTTAGTGCGCAACCATTCGCATCGGAAACACGAAGGGTATAGCTACCTGCACGGATTCCGGTAAACTGGTAGCTAAGATTGTTAGACAATACAGATTCCAAGAGTGGGAAGCCAGTGACACTGCTACCACTCAATTCGTAGCGGTATGGACCTACAGAAGCCTTTTTAATCGTTACTTTCAAGGTACCATCTCTTCCATCAAAGCAAGACACGTCTGTGATTTGAACATCATCTTTGGTGATCAAAAGTTCTTCAGGTGCTATCAGATCGTAGCTTGCAGTGGCTCTGCAACCTTTGCTGTCGATTACAGTCACTTCGTAAGGACCAGGGAATAGCCCAGTGATGCGGGCCAAATTGGATCTAAACCCATTGGGACCTTCCCAGAAGATTTTGTAGCCCCCATTTCCTCCGGTAATGTTGAGATCAATGACTCCATCACTTCCTCCCTTACAACTAATTTCAAAGCCGTTGTAATCGGAGATGGTTGGGGTGATGACAATAGGTTCCGGATCAGTTATTTCGAAGGTTCGGGTGATTCTACAGCCAATATTGTCTGTGATGACCAAGTCATACCGCCCCGCTCCTAGGGTACTCAGGTCTTTGGTAGTAGATTTAAAGCCATTTGGCCCAGTCCAAGCATAGACATAAGGAGGGACACCTCCAGTAACATTCATGGAGATGGAACCGTCTTTACCGTCAGGACAACTGACCATACCTAAGGTAGGGGTAACAATGATTTCGGCAGGCTGGGTAATGGTGACCGATAATCTACTGGTACAGAGCAATGCGTCTGTGACAAGTACCTCGTAGGTGCCAGATAGCAAACCTGTAAGGTCCTTATTGGTGGATGTAAATCCGCCAGTTCCGGTCCAAGCATAGCGATAGGGAGCAGTACCTCCTGCCACATTGATTTGAATACTGCCTTTGGCATCCCCAAAGCACAGGTTATCCTCTTTTTTAACTAAGCTAGTGACCAAAGGAACTGGCTCCGTGATGGTGAATCTTTTGGTCCAAGGGCAAGAATTTTGATCAGTAACTACAAGTACATAAGTACCAGGTCCAATGTTACGTAGGTCCTCTGGCACTAGGGAACGTTTGATTTCACCTACCCCATCCTTTATCCAAACAAACTGATAAATTCCTGTTCCACCAGTTACACTTCGGATAAAGATATTACCGTTATTCTCGCCCCCACAAAGTACATTTTGAGCTGCTGCATCTACTTGTATAGGTTCAGGGCTTTTGATTTCATAGGGTTTTACCAGTTTACAATTCACTGCATCAGTAATAGTAAGTTGGTAATTTCCGGCAGCCAAGTTGGTCAAATTAAGATTTGTTGAAGAAAATCCATTGGGTCCTGTCCACAAATAAGTATACGGAGGAGTGCCTCCAAAAACTTGATGGGAAATTGATCCATTTTTGTCTCCGAAGCAGGCCACATTAAATCCATTGTAATTGGAAAGAACAACATTGCCAACTTGAATGGGAGCGGTGGGTTGAGTAAGTACGATAGGGGCCAAACTCTTTTGGCAACCATTTGCATCAGTGAGGGTCAAGGTATATTGTCCTGCCTTTAGACTAGAAAATGCATAAAGGTTAGCATTTGTTGCCCCAGATGTCAATGACACGGCAGCTCCGCTAAAATCAGTGCCGGTAAGTGTATAGGTATATTGGGTGACGCCACCAAATCCAATACCTATAATTTTTCCTGTAGCTTCTCCGTAGCAGAGAATGTTTTTTCTTTCTGGAACTTCTTCCTCAATACGTAAAGGATTAGGCTGTCTAAGAAGATAAGTTTCTATTTTTTCGCAACCGTTGGAGTCAGTTACTTTGACGCTGTAGGTTCCAGCGGGGATGCCAGTAAGCAGGGTGGCTGTTTGCATTCCTGCAGGGATTACGCCTCCATTAGAGGCAGTCCACAGGTAGTTGTAGCTATTTGTGCCTCCGACAACGGCAAGTGAAATTCTTCCATCTGAAGCTCCAAAGCAGGAGATTTCAAAGCCATTGTAATTGGAAATTGTTTCATTGATAGTGATGGCAAGAGGCTCGGTCACTACAAAGGTTTTGGATTGGGTACAAAGACCTGAACCTTCTCCCACATTGACGGTATAGGTGCCTGGTGCTAAATTGTAAATATTTTGGGCAGTGGAGGTAAATCCATTGGGTCCTGTCCAAGAATAGGTATAGCCAGCAGGATCTGCAGGTAACTTTCCACCAGTAGGATTAAGTTCGATTTTGCCATCGTTTTCACCAAAGCAAGAAATACCAAATCCATTGTAGCTAAATGGCTCGCCATTGATGACGATTGGTGGCTTTACAGTAACTACTAGATTGAATGAGGAACCACTACATCCAGAAGCACTTGTAGGAGTGACCTGATAAGTGACTACTTCAGGACTTGTTCCAGTATTGATCAATGCTTGGCTAATCGCAATCGAGTTTTGTGGGACAGTTTGATTTACTGCCCCTGTTATGTTTGGATGCGAGACCACCGTCCAGGTGTACTTGGTGCCTGCAGGAATTCGATCCCCGTTTAGTCCGTCTGTGAGTGTGAAATTAAACGTGTCGTCAGAGCAGATGAGTAATTCTTTGGCGGTGATCACCGGGGTTGGATTTACGGTAATGGTTACGGAGAACGGACTTCCTACGCAGTTACCGGCGTCCCCAGAGGTAGGGGTTACCGAGTAAGTAACGGTTTGTGGAGAGGTTGTGGTATTGGTGAGGGTTTGGGTAAAGTTGGCTTGTGCGTTACCGTTTGCTTCGCCAGTTACATTGGGGTTGTCGGTGAAGGTCCAGGAGTAGGTAGTATTTGTGGGGACGATGTTACCGTTTCCATTGGCTGGGGAGATGGTAAATGAGCTTGCAGAGCAGACGGTTTCAGGGATATCTAGAATAAAAGGTTTAGGGTTGACCTGAACGCTAACTTGGAAAGTTTGTCCTGTGCAGGTACCGGTAGCACCTGACTTGGGGGTGACGGTGTAGACGACAGTTTGTACCTGGTTGGTGGTATTGGTGAGTTGCTGGCTGATGTTTGTTTGTGGGGTAGCGACGGCAGTTTCTCCGGTGACGTTATTGTTAGGAGCTACGGTCCAGGTGTAGGTAGTTCCAGTGGGGACGATATCTAGGGCTCCATTCCCTGCATTAGCAGGAGACACGGTGAAGGTGTCGGCCGAACAGATGGCAGCAGTTTTATTGGCGATTTCAGGGCTTGGGTTTACCAGTACGGTGAGGTCGAAGGGATTTCCTACGCAGGTTCCGCTGCTAGGGGTGAGTTCGTATACGATGGATTGCTGGGTATTGGTGGTATTGCGTAGGGTTTGGGTAAAGGAGGATTGCGCAGTGGCTTGAGCACTTTGACCAGAGATGGAGGTATTATTGGTTTTGATGGTCCAGGTATACTGCGTACCAGAAGGGACGATGTTACTTCCTCCGTTGGTGGCTGAGTAGGAGATTGGGGCATTGGAACAAGCGGCAATGGTTTCATTCACAATTGCTGGCCGTGGGTTGACAGTAACGACCACTTGGAAAGGCTGTCCCACGCAGCTTCCTGCCGCTCCAGAAGTAGGAGTCACGGTGTAGGTGACGGTTTGTACCGTATTGGAGGTATTGATTAGTGTTTGCGAGATGGAAGTCTGCGGTGTTGCTTGGTCAGTTTCGCCAGTGACATTGGCGTTGGGTGCTACGGTCCAAGTGTAGGTGGTATTTGCAGGGACGATATTTCCTACTCCATTCACTACGGTATTGGTTGGGGAGATAGTAAAGGCATCTCCTGAGCAGATGTTAGCTGTAGTGCTTTGGATTTCAGGACTTGGGTTGACCGTAACAGTTACTCGGAAAGGAGTTCCAGTACAAGAAGTGGCTAGCCTTGGTGTAACCAGGTATTCCACAGTTTGTACGGTATTGGTGATGTTTCGTAAGGTCTGGCTGATGGATGTTTGTGCAGTAGTCTGGTTGCTTTCGCCCTCCACGTTAGCATTTGGAGTTACGGTCCAGGTGTAGGTAGTACCTGCAGGGACAATATTTCCGTTGCCATTTTGAGGGGTAACCAGAAAACTGGCATTGGAGCAAATGGTATTAGTTATGTCTGCGATTACCGGTGTTGGATTTACGGTAATGGTTACGGAGAACGGACTTCCTACGCAGTTACCGGCGTCCCCAGAGGTAGGGGTTACCGAGTAAGTAACGGTTTGTGGAGAGGTTGTGGTATTGGTGAGGGTTTGGGTAAAGTTGGCTTGTGCGTTACCGTTTGCTTCGCCAGTTACATTGGGGTTGTCGGTGAAGGTCCAGGAGTAGGTAGTATTTGTGGGGACGATGTTACCGTTTCCATTGGCTGGGGAGATGGTAAATGAGCTTGCAGAGCAGACGGTTTCAGGGATATCTAGAATAAAAGGTTTAGGGTTGACCTGAACGCTAACTTGGAAAGTTTGTCCTGTGCAGGTACCGGTAGCACCTGACTTGGGGGTGACGGTGTAGACGACAGTTTGTACCTGGTTGGTGGTATTGGTGAGTTGCTGGCTGATGTTTGTTTGTGGGGTAGCGACGGCAGTTTCTCCGGTGACGTTATTGTTAGGAGCTACGGTCCAGGTGTAGGTAGTTCCAGTGGGGACGATATCTAGGGCTCCATTCCCTGCATTAGCAGGAGACACGGTGAAGGTGTCGGCCGAACAGATGGCAGCAGTTTTATTGGCGATTTCAGGGCTTGGGTTTACCAGTACGGTGAGGTCGAAGGGATTTCCTACGCAGGTTCCGCTGCTAGGGGTGAGTTCGTATACGATGGATTGCTGGGTATTGGTGGTATTGCGTAGGGTTTGGGTAAAGGAGGATTGCGCAGTGGCTTGAGCACTTTGACCAGAGATGGAGGTATTATTGGTTTTGATGGTCCAGGTATACTGCGTACCAGATGGGACGATGTTACTTCCTCCGTTGGTGGCTGAGTAGGAGATTGGGGCATTGGAACAAGCGGCAATGGATTCATTGACAATAGCTGGCCGAGGGTTGACGGTGACGACGACTTGGAAAGTTTGTCCGACGCAATTACCTGCTGCCCCAGAGGTGGGGGTAACGGTGTAGGTGACGGTTTGAGCTTGACTAGAAATATTGATCAGAGATTGGCTAATAGAGGGTTGAGATGTCCCCGTGTTTTCTCCGATTATATTAGGGTTATCTGTTACTGTCCAGGAATATCTGGTTCCGGTAGGGACGATATTTCCATTGACGTTGGAAGGGGTAAGTGTAAATGTGTCTTCGGAACAAATAGCTAAAGAAGTATTCCCAATTTCAGGTGTCGGGTTTACGGTAACTGTTACCTTAAAAGTTCCTCCAGAGCAAGAAGATGCAATTATAGGAGTTACGGTATACTCGACTGTTTGTACACTTGTAGTGATATTCCTTAAGACTTGGCTTATTGAAGATTGAGGAGTGCTTTGATTGCTTTCTCCCTCTATGTTAGCATTTGGAGTTACCGTCCAAGTGTATTGTATGCCTGCAGGTATTTGGTCTCCATTTTGACCATTCACCGGGGTTACAGTAAACGCAGATTGTGAACAAATTGATGCTGGGGTTTTGTCTGCAATATTGACGTTTGGATTGACGGTTACCGTTAGGGTAAATGGACTACCGGCGCAGTTACCGGCTTCCCCAGAGGTAGGAGTGACCGAGTAAGTAACGGTTTGCGGAGAAGTAGTGGAATTGGTAAGGGTTTGAGTAAAATTAGCTTGGGAGGTACCGATTGCTTCGCCAGTTACATTGGGGTTGTCAGTGAAGGTCCAAGAGTAGGTGGTGTTTGATGGAACGATATCTCCATTCCCATTCGCAGGGGTAATTGTAAAAGAACTACCCGAACAAACTGACTCATTTTTATTTTGTATAACAGGTTTAGGATTGACTTGAACGCTTACCTGGAAAGTTTGGCCTGTGCACGTACCGGTAGCTCCTGACTTAGGGGTGACCGTATAGACGACAGTTTGTATCTGATTGGTAGTATTGGTGAGTTGTTGACTAATGTTGGCTTGTGGCGTTGAATTATCCGCTTCTCCAATAACGTTTGCATTTGCCGCTACCGTCCAGGTGTAGGTAGTTCCAGCGGGGACGATATCACTTCCCGTGTTGGAAGGAGACACGGTGAAAGTGTCGGTCGAACAGATTACAGCAGTTTTATTGGTGATTTCAGGAGTTGGGTTTACTTGTACTGTGAGTTCAAAGGGAGCCCCTGAGCAATTCCCACTTTTCGGAGTGAGCTCGTATACGATGGTTTGTGGGGTATTGGTCTTATTTTTTAGGGTCTGGGTAAATAAGTTTTGCAACGTGTTTTGAGACGTTTGGCCCGAAATATCTGAGTTATCAATTTTTATAGTCCAGGTGTACCGAGTGCCTACAGGCACTATATTCCCGCCATTGTTTGTGGCCACATAAGTGAGTGTAGCATTGGAACACACCGATGCGCTTTGAGGAGAGGTGATAGATGGTTTTGGGTTGACGGTAACGACGATCTGGAAGGTTTGTCCGACGCAATTACCTGCGGCTCCAGAGGTAGGAGTCACAGTATAGGTCACAGTTTGTACAGTATTGGAGAGGTTAGTTAGGGTTTGAGAGATAGAAGCTTGTGGGGTAGCTTGGTTGGATTGTCCCGTAACATTGGCATTGGTAGAAACCGACCACGTATAGGAGGTGGCATTTGGAACAAGGGTGCTCCCTGCATTTGCAGGGGAAATAGTAAAGTTCTCTCCAGAGCAAATCGTAGTATTGGTATTTTGAATTTCTGGAGTTGGGTTTACTTGTACAGTAAGATCAAATGGCAATCCTGAGCAATTTCCGCTTTTAGGGGTAAGCGTATATACGATGGATTGCGGGGTATTTGTGGTATTTCGAAGAGTTTGGGTGAAACTACTTTGGGCAGTTGCCTGGGCACTTTTTCCAGTAATATTTGTGTTATCGGTTTTGATAGTCCAGGTATACTGAGTGTTTACAGGGACAATATTGCTACCTCCGTGCGATGCGGTATATGAAATCGGGGAGTTTGAACAGACTGCAATACTCTCATTTATAATTTCTGGAGTTGGATTTACTTGGACGGTCAGGTCAAAGGGAGCCCCAGTACAGCTGCCACTGATTGGAATAAGCGTGTAGACTATACTTTGCTGGGTATTGGTAGTATTTTTTAGAGTTTGGGTAAAGGAGTTTTGAGCCGTTGCTTGGGCACTTTGTCCAGTGATTGAGGTATTATTGGTTTTGATGGTCCAAGTGTAAGTGGTATTTGCTGGAACGACGTTATTATTTGTCCCATGGGTTGCGGTGTAGCTAATTGGAGCGTTTGAACAAACATCGATGAGTTGATTTTGAATAGAAGGCAGCGGATTGACTTGAACGCTAACTTGGAATGTTTGTCCATTACAGGTACCGTTAGCACCTGACTTAGGAGTGACGGTGTAGACGACAGTTTGGACCTGGTTGGTGGTATTGGTAAGTTGTTGGCTGATGTTTGCTTGCGGGGTAGCTACAGAGGATTCTCCGGTGACGTTGCCGTTAGCAGCTACAGTCCAGGTGTAGGTAGTTCCTGTAGGGACAATATCTAGGACTCCATTCCCAGTATTAGCTGGGGAAATGGTAAAGGTCTCAGCAGAACAGATGGCAGCAGTTTTATTGGCGATTTCAGGGCTTGGGTTTACCAGCACGGTGAGATCGAACGGAGTGCCTGTGCAAGTACCGCTACTAGGTGTTAGCGTGTAGACTATACTTTGCTGGGTATTGCTCGTATTTTTAAGGGTTTGGATAAATGAGGATTGCGCAGTGGCCTGCGCACTTTTCCCCGTGATGTTGGCATTGTCGGTTTTGATGGTCCAGGTGTACTGGGTATTGGTAGGGACAATATTGTTGTTTACTCCACCATGCGTTGCTGTATAGTTAATAGTACCGTTAGAACAGGCTGTAATGGTTTCATTTGCAATTGCTGGCTTGGGATTGACGGTGACGACGACTTGGAAGGACGCTCCGATGCAATTTCCTGCTGCTCCTGAGGTGGGGGTAACGGTATAGGTAACGGTTTGTGCCGTATTGGAGGTGTTGGTTAGTGTTTGCGAGATAGAAGTCTGCGGTGTTGCTTGGTCAGTTTCGCCAGTGACATTGGCATTAGACGCAACAGTCCAAGTGTAGGTAGTATTTGCTGGAACTATGGTTGAGCCTCCGTTGGCAGGAGAGACGGAGAATGCTTCTCCCGAACAAATTGTTCGATTTGTATTTTGAATAACAGGTTTAGGATTTACTGTAATGATAAATGTGTCTGAAGGGCCTACGCAGCTTACCCCATTCGCTGTATAGGTAGGGGTTACGGTAATTTCTCCTTGGATGGGAGCATTGGTGGTATTGGTTGCCGTAAAGGAAATGTTTCCTTGACCACTTGCTGCTAAACCAATTGCAGTATTAGTATTGCTCCAATTGTAAGTGGTAGTTCCTCCAGCATTGGTGGTAGCAAAGGTGGCGCTTACTGGGCTACCTGCACAATAGGCATTGTCAGCAGTAGCGTTGACTTGGCCCTTAGGATTTTCTATAATGGTAATATTTCTAGCAGTTTTGCAACCGTTGGCATCTGTAAGCAGAACAGCGTATAAGCCAGCTGCAAGACCGGTAGTAGAGACCTGTTGCCCAGAGGCTACCCCAGTTCTTGGGGCTCCAAGAGCGGTCATGTTGTTTGAATCTACTACCGGGGAATTTGGATTTGAGAAGTGCCCTCTATAAAAATCTATTTGGTATGCTGGACTTCCTCCAGTAGGACTTAAAGTAATGGAACCATTGGTATCTCCTTGACAAACTGCTACGGAATGGTTTAAATTTAAATTAAAAGCTGCAGGCTCGGTGATGGTGATTGTAGTAGACTTCTTACATGCTGGAGTGATTGTAAAATTGAAAAGATTGAAAGGAGACCCATTTGCTGGGTTTACTTTATCTGTATATTCTAATACATATTGTCCTGCGGGAAGGTTTGAATAAGTAGCTAGTGCTGGGCCCCAATTCAGGAATAAAACACCGTTTCTAAAAATTCTAACTAAATAATTAGCACCCCATCCACCAGAAATGGTTGTGGAAATTCTTCCATCAGATCCACCAGGACAGGTCACATTTTGAGAAGTAAAGGATCCAGTTAATGGACTTGGAGGAGCATTAATATTTATCGTTTCTGTTCCAGTACATTCGTTTTCATCAATCCAATTGAAGGTATAAGTGCCTAAAGGAAGATTTTGTATGGCTAATACTAAATCGGAAGTAGACCCTTGTCTAATCAATGTCCCATTTTGTAAAAGTTCCCATCGAAAAATTGGAGACCCCCTATCAAATTCTAATAAAACCAAACCTGAATTGGAGTCAGCAGAACAAATTAATCCTTCGAAATGAGTGGTAACAGTTAGGTTAATCGGAGGAGATAAGGTGTAAATTCCAACTTCCTGCAATTGTGGATTGCTTGAATCTTTAACCGTTACTCTGTAATCACCTGGACTTGCGCCATTGATGATTCTGCTGGTGTATGGTACGCCGTTGACAGAAAAAGTTTGCCAAGGATCTGCTGGAGTAGCTCTGGTTTCCCAACTGTAAGAAAATGGAGCAACACCTCCCACAGGATTTACAATAATCTTACCTGGACAAGATTTTATAGTTACATCCAAGGCTAAACTACCTGCCGAAGGCTGATTTAACCTGTTTTCAATAGTAGTAATTGAGCTAAAAAAACTAATTATAAAATAGCTTAAACCAAAGAAAATATTAATATTTAAGTTTTTTTTATTCATTAACAATGAATTTATTCAAATCAATATTTTTAGAATTGCTATTTTTATGTTAAATTCTTTTGATATTTTAGTTAAAACTAAACAAAAACGATTTGAATGAGCTGTTTTATATAAAATGAATTAAAATTTAGATCATAATTATTAGAAATCTATCTCGATAGTTTTACTTTTTTTATTCAATTTTTCCTTCGCAAATGATGATTAAATTTTTAGTAATCATTTGTTCCCCATCCACCCATCCACCGAATACCTTCCACCTCCCGAGATTAGAATGGATAGAAAAATCGTAAAAAAGGTCAAAGCCAGTTCTTTTTCAGAAAAGGGGTCGCTGCCATGTTCATAAAATGCAGCCATAAGCATGGTGAAAAGCAAAGGAAGAGTAGCCCAGCGGGTTTTAAAACCTACCATCACTAGGATAGAACAAGCTATTTCTGCGAACATCACCAGTGCCAAACTGATTTCAGGCCCTAGTCCAAAAGGATCCGCAAATTTTACGGGTCCTTCTACGAAAAAGCGATCGATTTTGGGAATGCCATGGGTGAGCATCATGCCACCAGCTAGCAAGCGAACCGCCGCTAGCCCTAGCTCTTTAAGATTCATGTGAGTTAGTTTTGAGTTTACCTTACTCCCAATTGCAGGTCACCATTCGGTTTTTGCCATTGAGGTCTCGATGTACGTTTACTTGGGTGTAGCCTGATGATAGCAATAGTTGTACCAATTCCTCAGTAAGGTTCTCGTAGATTTCCAAATACAATTTCCCACCCTTCTTGAGCAATTGCTGACCCCACATCCCAATCGCTCGGTAAAATAGCATTGGGTCCTCGTTTGGTACGAAAAGGGCCAGATGAGGTTCAAAATTTAGGACATTGGCATGCATTTCTCCTTGATCCCGTACAGGCACATAAGGAGGATTAGATACCAGTACATCAAAAAGACCAAGATTGGGGATATCTCCTAATAAGTCCCCTTCCAAGAATTGTACTTGTGCTCCCAATTGAGCTGCATTTTTACGAGCAACCTCCAGCGCTGCCAGGGATACATCCAGCGCGTAGACTTCAGGCGCTTGCAGCTCCAAGGCCAAGGTAATTGGAATGCATCCGGTGCCTGTTCCCAAATCCAACACCCGAAGTCCAGGTAGGGGATTTTCTTTGATGATTCGGTGGACCAGTTCCTCCGTTTCATTCCGTGGAATGAGCGTGTCTCGGGTCACGGTAAAGTTGCGCCCATAAAAAGGAGCCTCTCCAAAGATATAGTGAATGGGCTCCCCTGTTAGCAGCCTCTGGAAGTCAGCAAGGAGCGGAGCAGCGTCGGTCTTGCTTGAAATAGGAAGGCTCATGCTTGCCCTCCGAAGCCCTAAATGCTTTTCAAATAACCAAAAGACAAGGTTTTCTGCTTCCGATGGGGAATAATCGGTGAGCTGAGCCGACAAGGAAGCCAGCCATTCAGCATAGGTTTGTGGGGATTGCATGGCGATGCCACAAAAATAGGAAGTACTTGGGATTTACGGGCATCCGTTTCCCTGGGATTATTGTACCTTTACTCCAGAATTTTGATTTATGAAATTACACAACAATACCATCAAAGGAGTTCATAAGGCCTTAGAAGCAATTTTTGAAGAGGGGCAATATGCGGATAAAGTGATAGAACGCACCTTAAAGTCCAACCCCAAATGGGGAGCAAAGGATCGTGCATTTATCGCCGAAACTACCTACGAAATGGTACGTTGGTGGAGGCTAATCAAGCACCTCAGTCCCAGCCAGGACTACTGGGATTTGTTTGGAACCTACTGGCTGATGCAGGGAAATGCTCTTCCAGAATGGGAAGAATTTGCACGCCTGCAGCCCGATAAAATCAAATCCAAATACGAGTCCATCACCGACCCGGGATTGTTGGAATCTATACCCGAATGGCTCCAAACTCTAGGATCCCAAGAGTTGGGGGAAAAATGGGGGGCTGAAATTCATGCGCTCAACGAAGAGGCCGAGGTAGTCTTGCGGGTAAACACCCTGAAAACCACCAGAGAGCGACTGAAAAATACCTTGGAAGCAGACGGAATCTCTACCTATTTGGTCAAAGGCTATCCGGACGCCTTGATTTTGGAGTCACGTCAAAATGTATTTCGGCATCCTGCCTTTAAGCAAGGATGGTTTGAAGTGCAGGACGCAAGCTCCCAACTTGTGGCAGCAGCGCTTCAAGCCACTTCGGGCATGCGGGTCATTGATGCATGCGCCGGTGCGGGAGGAAAATCCTTGCATTTAGCCGCCTTGATGGGCAATAAAGGAAAGATCATTTCTTTGGATATAGAGGAGTGGAAACTGCAGCAAACCAAACTCAGGGCCCGAAGAAATGGAGTTTCCATCCTTGAGCCACGAGTCATAGAAGGCTCCAAAACCATCAAGAGATTAAAGGAATCGGCGGATCGACTGCTCTTGGATGTGCCCTGCTCTGGTTTGGGTGTGCTGCGCAGAAATCCCGACACCAAGTGGAAGTTATCTCCAGAGTCCATCCAAAAAGTACAAGAAACTCAACAGGAAATCCTGCAAACGTATCCTTCCATGCTCAAGAAAGGAGGGCAGCTGGTCTATGCGACCTGCAGTATTCTTCCTTCGGAAAATGAGCTTCAGGTGAAAAAGTTTTTGGAAAGCGAAGCGGGTAAAGACTTTGAATTAATTGAGGACCGAAAAGTTTTGGCCCAAGAAAGTGGATTTGATGGGTTTTATATTGCGAGACTTTTGAAGAAGTAAGTCGATAGTAGCAAGTAGCTAGTATCAAGTATCAAGACGATGAGAAACAAGAACCAAGAGACCTGCCTGTCGGCAGACAGGTTAGACTTACGATTCTGTTGCTAGGAAACTTTCGCTAATCAGGAGCATCATTCATCTCGCCTTTTGTGCCTTTAAAATCTTGCTATTTGATATTGATTACTTGATACTATCTAGTATCAAGTAGGGCACTCAGATAATTGTATGTTTTTTTTCTTTATTCAATATTCGGCGTTGGACATTCGACATTGGTTCCGTACTTCGTATCTCGTTCTTCGTATTTCCCACTTGGTACAATAATATTTTTCACATTCCATTAATCCAACACAAATTCCATGTAACTTTGACGGGCAAATAGGGTTACCTACCACCAGTATTTGCCATGAATAAAAACTCATCGAAGTTTCTGTACGAAGCACTTACCTACGACGACGTGCTTCTAGTACCAGGATATTCTGAAGTACTTCCGCGCGAGACTTCTACTGCTACCTGGCTCACCAAAAAAATCCGATTAAACATTCCCCTAGTTTCTGCGGCCATGGATACCGTCACGGAGGCGGAACTGGCCATTGCCATTGCCTTGGAGGGGGGCTTGGGTTTTATTCATAAAAACATGTCCATAGAGAAGCAGGCGGCGCAGGTACGCAAGGTGAAGCGCTCTCAGGCAGGGATGATTTTGGATCCCATCACCTTGGACATCAACTCCCAGGTGCGGGACGCAGAAGCCATCATGAAGGAATACCACATTGGTGGAATCCCGGTAGTGGACCAACAAAAAGTGTTGAAGGGAATCATCACCAACCGCGACTTGAGATTTATCAAAGATCCCAACCGCCTCATCCGAGAAATCATGACTCGGGAGCACTTGATCACAGCAAAGTCGGGTATTTCCCTCGAGCAAGCCGAGGAAATCCTTCAAGAATATAAAATAGAGAAACTTCCGATAGTTGATGAGGATGGAAAATTGTCCGGCCTGATCACCTACAAAGATATTTTGAAAAGAAAAGACAAGCCCCATGCCTGCAAGGACGAGTTTGGAAGGCTTCGCGTTGGCGCTGCAGTCGGAGTCACAGCCGACATCGTGGAGCGCGTGGAGGCTCTGAAAAATGCTGGCGTGGATGTGGTATCCATTGATACGGCCCATGGCCATTCCAAGGGAGTGATGGATACCTGTAGAAAAATCAAGGCTACATTTCCTGACTTAGAAGTCATTGTGGGAAATATTGCCACCCCAGAAGCAGCCCTCGCCTTGGCTGAGGCGGGCGCAGATGCGGTAAAGGTCGGAGTAGGACCAGGGTCCATATGTACCACAAGAATCATTGCTGGGGTGGGAGTGCCTCAGCTTTCTGCTGTTTTTGAATGTGCCGAAGCCCTCAAGGGAAAAGGAGTGCCTGTGATTGCAGACGGAGGGATTCGTTACTCTGGAGACTTGGTCAAAGCAATCGCCGCTGGAGGCAGCTCCATCATGATTGGGTCTTTGCTAGCCGGTACGGAGGAAGCTCCAGGAGAAATGATCATTTTTGAAGGAAGAAAATTCAAAAGTTACCGGGGCATGGGATCCTTGGAGGCCATGGAATCTGGATCTAAAGACAGGTATTTCCAGGATGCAGAAGACAATATCAAAAAGTTAGTTCCAGAAGGAATCGTTGGCCGTGTCCCATACAAAGGATTGGTTGCAGAAGTATTGTATCAACTGGTAGGAGGCCTCCAAGCAGGCATGGGATATTGTGGTACCAAGACCATAGAAGACCTCCAAGCCAATGGAAAATTTGTAAAAATCACCGCCGCCGGGGTCAAAGAGTCTCACCCCCATGACGTAAGCGTGACCCGTGAGGCACCAAATTATAGTGTTAAATCGTAATCGGAAATCAATCGCCCTGCCTTTCGGTGTATAAAATTTTTATCAAACCCCTTCTTTTTTTACTTCCACCAGAGGAGGCCCATCATTTTACCTTCGGGCTGATCAAGTGGGCATTTAATTTTCCTCTCCTGAAGTCTCTTGTCCGCCCCTTGTTCCGACTGGAAGATGTCCGTTTGGAAAGGGAAGTTTTTGGGTTGAAGTTTTCTAACCCCATAGGACTTGCAGCGGGGTTTGACAAGGACGCTCGCTTGATTGACGAGATGGCCATGCTCGGATTTGGTTTTATCGAAATCGGCACCCTTACCCCCAAGCCCCAAGAAGGCAATCCCCAACCCCGACTTTTTCGCCTGCCCAAAGATGAGTCGTTGATCAACAGAATGGGCTTTAACAATGGGGGGGTGTGGGATGCTCTAGAGCGGCTTAAAAAAAGAAAATCCAAGATCATCGTAGGAGGTAATATTGGGAAAAATAAGACTACACCCAACGAGCAGGCGGTGGAGGATTATGTGTATGGTCTCGAAGCATTGCATCCTTACGTAGACTACTTTGTCGTCAATGTAAGTTCACCCAATACACCCAATTTGCGGGACCTCCAAGAAAAGGAACCTCTTAAAAAATTGCTGCTTGCCGTACGTGAATCAAATGCCAAGCAAGTCCATCCCAAACCTATCCTTCTAAAAATTGCTCCTGACCTGAGCGAGGGACAGTTGGATGATATCATCGAAATAGTAAACGAAACAGGAATTCAAGGAGTGATTGCTACCAATACCACCTTGGATCGCACGGGCTTAAAAACTTCCCCCTCTGTGGTAGATCAAGTTGGCGCCGGGGGCCTAAGTGGAAAAGCACTTGAAAAAAAGAGTACTGAGGTCATCCGATACCTGCATAAGAAATCGGGAGGAGCCTTTCCTATCATTGGAGTTGGGGGTGTTTTTTCAGTTCAGGATGCCATTGAAAAATTGGAAGCCGGGGCTAGCCTGGTGCAGGTCTATTCAGGCATGATTTATGAGGGTCCTAGTCTAATCAAGAAAATAAAAAGGGGACTTTTGCTTAAATTCGCTGAGTAAGTTGGCATTCTTCTTCCTTTTGGCTAACATTAACCTTCGTACATTACCAGAAGATGGCATCCGAATCTCCTAAAACGAATACCTTTCGAAAGAAATCAGAGAATACGCCTAAGACCAGTTCTGAGCCAAGTAAGTCTTCTTCCCCTCTTAGAAAGATAGATTTACGCCAGGTAGGTATCATTTTGGGGGTTGTTTTGATTTCCGCCAGCATCTTTCTACTCTTCTCTTTTATTTCTTACCTCATGAATGGTCCTCAGGATCAAAGTGTGGTCATGAATAATTCCAATGAAGCCATTCTAGAAGCTGCAAGGCAATCTCAAAATTGGTTGGGTTACCTGGGGGCACTAGCCTCCAACTGGATGATTTTCGAATGGTTTGGAATAGCAGCCTTCTTATTTCCTCCCTTTCTTTTCTTGCTTGGTTTTCGCTGGATTTTTGGATTTTCACTCTACTCCCTTATCCGATACTCTATATTTTCCTTGTTTTTTGCCGCTTGGATAGGTCTTACTATAGGCTTTGCCCTCCAATTATCGCAAGGCTATTCCTATTGGAGCTTTCTTTCCGGTGGTTTTGGGTTTGCATTGGCAAGGCTATCCTATGACTTTTTGGGCATGGGTACTTTTCTGCTAATCGGAGGAACCCTCTTCATATTTGTCATTTTATTTTATGGAATTCGCCAGCTGAATTGGTTTGCTCCCAAGCCTAAGTCCGAGGAATTAGGCCTTGAAGAAGATGACGTGACCGCAACACCACATCCTTTCCTGACTGATCTAGAGGAAGAAGATATAGAAGACGATGGAAGTGCTTGGGAAGTCAAGGATGGAGATCAAGACCTTCCCGAGGCGGGAGATAAGGTGGATTTTGACCTAGGAGAGGATACACAGGCCGGTGAAACCTCTCTCTCTGAAACGTCTGAGGAAGATATTTTTGATGTTCCCCAAGTTAGCCTACTTGACCCAAGTAGCTCGGGAAGAGAAGGGAATTTTACCGTGCAAAAAGCTCCAGAGCTAGATAAAACGGCAGAAGAGGTTGAAAACTTAGATCCCTATGATCCTACCCTAGACCTACCTAGGTATAAATATCCCACCTTGGACCTGCTCAATGAATACGATGTCAAAAAGGTGACCGTTTCCCGCCAGGAATTGGAGGAAAATAAGGATAAGATTGTGACTACTCTGGAAAATTTTCAAATTGGAATACAGGGTATCCAAGCGACCATAGGACCTACCGTAACCTTGTATGAGATTGTCCCTAATCCTGGGGTGAAAATTTCCAAAATTAAAAATCTAGAAGATGATATTGCCTTGAGCTTAGCCGCCTTGGGCATTCGAATCATAGCCCCTATCCCAGGTAAAGGCACTATTGGTATCGAAGTACC
>Ga0315907_10002819_pt1 | contig 21337 bp, 36 predicted proteins | sample LakEriMetagenome_3_FD_203525 | JGI IMG/M metagenome (GOLD analysis project Ga0315907, IMG submission 203525) | Freshwater fungal communities from buoy surface, Lake Erie, Ohio, United States - Buoy 12 MA123 | ecosystem: Environmental > Aquatic > Freshwater > Lake > Lake biofilm | place: USA...
GCGCTGGAGCAGCAGCGGATTGCCAATCAGGCGGGGCAGTTCGGGGCGCAGTTGTCGTTCGATCAGCTTCGGACGCAGGCCCAGAACAATCTGGAACAGCAGCGCATCAACGAAGCGATTGCCACGCGCCAGACGGGCGTGTCGGAGTCGGCGCTGGAGCGGGCGCTGCGTGAGCGCCTACAGGGCAACCAGCAGACGTTTGAGGGGAGCCAGTCTGCACTGGAGCGTAGGCTGCGTGAGACGTTGCAGGAACGCGATCTTGGCTTCCAGCGTGAGCGTCTGGCGATTGAGACGCTGATTGCCAACGCAATTAACGCGGGCAAGTTGCAGCCGCTCAATACCGTAAACGTGCCGCAAGGGACACCAACCCCGACCCCGACGCCAACCCCAACCCCAACGCCTATTGGGAGTCCGACTCTGACTGGGAACGCAGACCAGCCGCCCATTGCGCCGGGGTCGTTCCGTGGCCAGAGAACCATGTACAACGGGTACACCTATGAGTGGAATGGGATGTCATGGGTTCGCCAAGACATCATCAACCCAGACAGAGAATCATTCATCCCGCCGGGAGAGACACCGCCCCCCGCTCAAGAGGAGTTCCTATAATGGCCCGAGGACTCACCGCCCTTCGCGCTGCCCTTGGCGCGGTTGGGGGCGTGACGGATGCGCTGCAAGAACGCGAGCGAATCGCGGCACAGCGCCAGAAAGAAGAAGAAGTCATGGCGCGTCAGCGGCGGCTGGACGAGGCGGCTATTCGTGCCGAGCAGCGTCAGGCCATTGGTTCCGGCATGATGGCCGCTGACCGGCTGGCAGGGATGACCATGCCGGGGGCTACGCCATTGGCGTCGATGCAGCCGACGTTGCGCCAGAAGATCGGTGACACGGAATATGTGTATGCGCCAGAGATCGCCCGAGCGGAGAAGCATCGGGAGTCGGTGATGGCGCAGTCACTGGAGCGAGAGCAGCGCAACGCTAAGTTGCAAGAGGCGCTGGCTTCGCTGCCGGAAAGCGAACGCGAGCGACTAGAGCCGGTTGTCCGTGCCTCGTTTGCTGGCGTTCCGGCCAATGTCGCGCAAGTGATGTTTGCGCCGCGTGAGGAGAAGCAGGCGCTCCAGCCGTGGGCGAAAGAAGGATTTGCCACGGAGAAGGAGTACTTGGCATACAAGAAGCGCGAAAAGGAAGCGACGGCGCTCCCGAAGGACGGGACCGAGGGAGGGCCGAAGTTTGGCGAAGTCGCGTCCTTGCGAAAGGAGTTCAACACGGAGTCGCGTCCGTACAAGACGGTAAACGATGCGCTGAAAATCATTGAGTCGCTTGGGACGAAGGCGAACCCGACGCCACAAGACATTCAGGCGCTGACCTATGCGTTCGTGAAGGTGCAAGACCCAACATCTGTTGTGCGTGAGACAGAATACGCAAATGCGGAACGTGCTATCGCCCTCGCGGATAAGGTTGGCAGCCTTGGTACCCGCATTGTGCAGGGGCAGCGACTATCTCCCACGCAGCGTAAGGACATGGTCAATACGGCGCGAGCACTCCGAGCAGAAGCGATGGCAAGATACGGAGCACTGGCGAACTCCTACGAAGAGCTGGCAGGATCGTTTGGGATGAACCCCAAGACGATCGTGCCGAACCGACTTGACCGTGACGTTAATCCTGCGAAGGACGGCAAAGAACGACTCCCCGGCGAAACAGCCGCGCAGTTCTTGGCTCGCACTGGAGGGAAGCGATAATGGCGCAGGACGATATCAAGCGGCTGCGTGACGCAGGGTTTAGCGAACAAGAGATTGCCGAGTATCAGAAGTCCATCGGTGGCGCTGCGCCCAAGAAAGAAGCCGAAACGTGGTCCACACGCGGGAAGATCCTGTCTGGCGCTCGGGAGTTTGCACAAGGGGCGCTCTTTGGCCTTGGCGAAGAAGCAGAAGCCGCGCTGAGTGCGCTTTCTCCCAATAGGACATACGCCGACGAAGTCTCTCGGATTCGCGGAGAAATGCGGCAGTTTAAGGAAGCGTATCCGAGGGCCGTGACAGGGCTGAACATTGCCGGTGGCGTGGCCATGCCTATCCCCGGCGCTGCAACCAGAAGCCTTGGGAAGACGGCGCTGGTGTCTGCCCTTGAAGGCGCAGCGAGCGCAGCCGGGAGCGCCGAGGGCGGACTCAAGGAGCGTGGCACAGCGGCTCTCTTCGGTGGCGTTACGGGCGGCGTAGCTGGCCCGCTCGTATCGCAGGCGGCGCGTGGTGTTGCGGCTCGTGCTCAACGTCTTGGAAAGGGCGTGGATGCGGATGTGGCATCGGTCTCTCGTCGGGCGGGAATGGCGGGATACAAGTCGCCAGAAGAACTGGCAACGGCGGCACGGGAGCTTGCCACCGATGTACCAGACGCTCGGGTGGTAGATGTGCTTGGAGTTCCCGGCGCTCGCCGTGCGCGGACTATCCGCTCGTATGGAGGCGAAGCAGGGGCGCTGGTAGAGAAGAAGGTGGCGGAACGCGCGGGGGAGAAGGCCGACAGCTTTAACGCGCTGTTGACGCGAGTGACGGGGATTGCCCCAGAGAACGCCGTTGAAACGATTGATGAATCCATCAAGCGCGGGAAAACGCAGTCTGCTCCGCTATATGAAAGATTCCTCGCGCAAAAGCCCAAGGAGAGCGCAGAGATTGACTCAATCCTCGCCACAGATTTTGGGCGCATGGTCATGGAGCGAGCGAGAAAGAACGCATCAAACCAGCGCCGTCAGTTTATTGTGCCGGGACGAGAAGCAGAGGAGACGGGGCTAATCGACCAGTTCGGGCAGGCTGTACTGTCTGAGCCAAAGGCCGCGAAGTATGTCCCACAGTCATTGGATGATATCAAGAAAGCGATGGATGATATCATCTACGAGGGGAAGTACGCGACAGTACAGGCAGGGCAAGGTGGTGCGAAGCCGGGAGAGGTCGGAGCGTTCAAGGACCTTCGCAAGGCATTTGTTACTGCCGTAGACGAGATGTACCCCGACACCTACGCAAAGGCCCGTGCGGCATGGGCGGGGGAAAAGACGTTGCGTGATGCCTTTAATGAAGGGGCGTCCATCGCAAGCAAGAAGGAAGACCCTCGCCAGATTGCCAGCGACTTGGCCGACCTAGATGATAGCGAGCTGGCGTTCTTCAAGCGCGGACACTTGGATGGGATGCGCCGGATGATCGAAGAAGGTCAGCGCCTGCCCATTGGCAATAAGGCGTTTCAGCAACGCATTCAAGCGATCTACGGGAAGGACGCCGACCAAGTCATCAAGTCCATCAAGGCGAAGGATGCGATGGTACGCCGAGATGCCTTTATCACGGGCGGGTCGCAGACGGCTGATAAGGGGGTGGACATCGCGGAAGATGTCGCCTCAACGCCGCGCATTGCACAGCTTGCCGAAATCCTTGCGTCTCCACGTAATGCTGCGATTCGTGGCCTTGGCGCATTGGAACGGTCCATCGTCAGCCCCCGCTTTGATGCACGGCGACTTCAGGAAGCGCAGACCCTCTTTGGGGAAGCGCAGAATATTGGGCCGCTAGTGTCGAGGATGGGAAGAGAGATGACAGTGCAGCGCCGCGCTGGTAAGGTGGCGGCTCCGCTTGCCTCGACAGCGGCCAGAACGGTCGGCCTTGGCATTGGACGATTCTTTATGCCGCCACAGGAGTAACGGCCCATGACCATCGAATCCGCCTCCCTCAAGATCAGCGCCCTACTCGCCGCGAGTAGCGCCGTGTTGCAGTCGTCTCCCGTCCACGCCCCCGGCATCCCCATCGCCTCCCTCCTCGTCCCGATCATTTCGGCGGTGGTGGGCGGACTGATGAGCTATGCGGTGCTGCGGACGACGGTGCACAACATGGAGCGCGAGGTCCGTGATATGCGGAAGGACATGAGCGAGATTTACACGTTGGTCCGTGAAAGCCTGACCAAAGTCGCCAAGCTGGAAGGGCGACTGGATTCCCATTCCTAACTGGAGCCTGTGATGACCAAGCTGATCCTGTCGGCCACCGTGCCCCTCGTCGTTGGCCCGATCACGTTCGTCGTGATGCAGGGGCTCAAGGGGCTGTCCGCCACCGTGGATGCTCTCCCGCCTGTCGCCAAGCGGTTCGCCGTGGCCGCGATTGCCGTGGTCCTGACCGTCGCTTCCCACCTCTCGGGCGTCGAGGTGGCGTGTGACCCGAATGCGGCACAGGACTGCCTTGCCACGCTGGACACGGACGCCGTGAAGGGCATCGTGGCGGCGGCGATTGCCTACGCCCTCCACCTCGCCAAGCAGAAGCGGGCGTAAGCCATGCCACCGATCCCTCCGCGCCGAAAGATTCGATCCATGTTCGTCCCGCGTGACGCGACGGAAACGGCGCGGCAGGGGCAGGGCATTGGGGACATCGAAGCGATGCGCCAGATGGCGACCAAGGCGGTCCCAGAAATGCTTCGGATGGCCCCTGCAACCAGTACGGGCATGAGCCTGTTGGACATGGCGGTAGCCGCTGCTGATCGGGATTACCAAGGCGCTGGCGTGGCCGCGCTCGGAGCGATCCCGTTTGCGGGCGCATTGAAGTATGTCGGCAAAGCGAAGGGAGCGGCCAGAGGCATGGTGCGTGGCGCTGAGGCCCTCCCGATGGACGAGGCCAGTCGCATGGCCCGCGCCACAGAGCAGGGGTTTACGCGGGATCTGTACCACGGAACAAACGTCTCCGGAGAGTTTGACCAGTTGCTCCCGAGCGAAGAGGGGATTGTTGGAAAAGGCATTTACATGACCAACAAAGCGGATCAGGCAGGGGAGTTTGCGATGCGGCGGAATCTGGCCGATAACCCCACGCCAGCCCCGCGCATCTTGCCCCTCAAGGCAAAGGTCCAGAACCCCGTGGTAGTCGAAAGTGGCGGGGATTTCTATGATCGGTTTGGGACGCTTGGGAAAAACGACGAAGAAATCAGGGCTGCGCTGGAATCCCAAGGCTACGACGGCATTCTGATGCCGAATCGCTCCTCGTATCGCTTTGATCCAGCAGTCGGGAAGGCGGTCCCGATTGACGAGGTGCAGGATTATGTCATTGCCTTCCGCCCAGAACAGGTGCGCTCCCGCTTCGCCAAATTTGACCCCGCGAATGTTGGCAAGGCCGGATTAATGGGTGCGCTCGCTGGAACGCTTGGCATGTCAGCCGCAAACAACCGCAACGCAGAAGAGGCAAGGTAATGCCGAAGCGGGGCACACTCCCTGCGCCCGTGCCGGTGGTCAAGTCCCTCGACGGACTGGCCCCGGCGTTTCGGGCGAAGATCGAACGGGTGCTGGAAGCGGTGCCGTATGCGACCGTAGCGGAGACGCTGCGAACGGATGCGCGGCAGCGGTATCTCTACGGCTTCGGGCGGGACTATGACGACGGGCGCGGCATTGTCACGCATAGCGAGACAGCGCTCGACACATGGCACCACTACGGGCTCGCCGCTGACATCATCCACAAGGCAAAGGGCTGGCAAGCCCCGATGCAGTGGTGGCAGGAACTGGGAGCGGCAGCCAAGGCGCAAGGCTTGGTCTGGGGCGGCGACTGGACGTTCCGCGACTACCCGCACATCCAGTGGGGAGCGCCGATGCGCCGAAGCCCCTCCCCGTCTGCCGCCAAGCTCTTGGAAAACGGGAGCGTAGAAGACGTGTGGACGGTCGTGCGGGCGCTATAACGAACCCCGTAATACCCTGTATGCACAAAGCCCCCGGACGACAATCCGAGGGCTTTGGCACACCAGAGGAGGATATGGGAACCCCGCCAGAGATTCGCCACGCTGGCTAACTTATGGCGTCGGGGTCGGCGTGTCAAGACAGGCAATCGTAATCACCGCCCCCGCTTTCGCCTTGTCCCGCTCGTTCACATCGTCGAACTCCCACACGGCACGGCGGATTTGGCTATCATCGTGCCAGATGGCCTCGCTCTCCGTAATGCCGTCCAGAAACGCCTTCTGGTAGTTGAGGTCGCGCCGTCTCCGGTCAGGCTCCCGCACCACCACATCAATCATCAGCCGCCCGTCCTGCCGCTCCCAGCCTGCCTTCCGAGCCGCTGCCAGCGCCAGTTGCCCGATCAGGCGTTTAGCCTCCCGGTACTCTTTGCTCAGGATGTAGCCGGTGACGTACTTCCGATTATCGGAAATGATCGCCGCCCACGGGACGCTGAACGTGAACGACCGGACCCCGCTCACGGCTTCTTCCCGATCCGGGCGGTCCACCCGTCCTTTTCGGGGGCGGGCACCCGTGGCTCTAGCCGCAGGTTCTGGTAGTTCCACCGAACGGGGATGTCTTCCACGCTGCCGTGGCGGTTCTTGTCGATAATCAGCCATGTGTCTGCGGTGAGGCCGTTGCGGACGAAGCGGGAGTGGTCGAACAAGAGGACTTGGTGTGCATCGTTCTCTACCGCGCTACCGCCCATCAACCCCTGTGCCACGGGCCGCTCCTGCCGGTTGGCAGACGTCTGCCGGTTAAACTGCGACAGCGTAACCAGCGTCACCCCGAGCGACAGGGCCGCTTCCCGCAGTTGGTGCGACACCAGCTCCATCCGGTCGTGGATCGCCGGGACGTTGGGTGCCCAGACGAGTTGCAAATAGTCCACAATGAAGTACTTGCATCCACTATGGTCGTGGTGGTAGCGCATCGCGTGGACGATGTCGTCGATCTTGGAGATCGGCAACCGATTGACGATCAGGTGACCACCCGTCTCGCGCCGGATCGCGTCCACTTCCATCGCGGCTTTCGTGAACGTCTGGGGGTCGAAGTGGCTCCCCTGCTCTAGCTGCTTGACGGGGAGATCCCCGGCAATCGCCAAGAAGCGGGTGGCGAGCTCGTCGCGCCCCATTTCCAAGCTGATAAACGTGACCACCTCGCCATGCCGGATCGCGGTATGGGCAAGGTTTAGGGCGATCAACGATTTGCCCGTGCCGGTGTTGGCCCCGATCACGATATTCCACCCTCGCGCCAACCCGATCCCGCCACCGCCACCTCCGCAGCACAGGTTCCACAAGGCCAGCGGCGTCGGCACCGCTTCGATGGGCGCTTGCTTCTGCTCAAAAATGCGCTCCAGCGTCAGGCCGGTAATGCTGTCGAACGCCACCACGGGCGGTTCTGCGCCGATAGGGGTAGCGGATGACAAGAGCGCCGACCAGATCGGTCCCCACGCTTCCCCGAGATCGCTCACTGCCCCATGCAGGTCGCACAGGTCTTTGATGCCGGTCCCGCCGATGGTGACATCGCGGATGACCTTGGCCTTGGGCAGCGACTTGGCGACCGAGGCAATCAGGGTCGCGCCACCCTGATCGGGTTCCTGCCAGACGTAGACCGTGCGGTTGGCGAGCAGGGCCGCATACTCGGGACGCCACTGGGACGCCCCCGGCAAGCCCACCGCACAGATGCCCCGCTGCCATGCGGCGTGACAGTCGGATTCCCCTTCCACCAGCAGCACGGGCGCATCCTTGGGTGCAGCGGCGAGAACCTGCTGACCGTAGAGCGGTGCCCCTTCCCCGTCCTTGTCCCAGAATGTCCCTTTGCGGGTCCGCAGCTTGGTCCGCAGGACGGTGCCGTTCGCATCGTAGTAGGGGATGGCGACGACGGGTTCCCCGTACTTCCCGATCCGTTCCGTCACCCCGTACTTCGCCAGCGTATCCAGCGCCAGCTTCTTGTGTTCGGCGTAGTCGAACAGCGTCAGGCCGTTGCTACCACTGGCGACTGGCAACTCCACGCCCAACGCCTCGCCTAGCGAGCGGAGCGGCTCGGTAAAGCCACACGCCGAGCAGCCCCATGCATGATCGCCCATCCACGCCGAGGCATTGCTATCCGTGTGCCGAGGGCAGCAGAAGGCGAGTTTGGCTCCCGACTTCTTCGTGCCCTTCCGACGCAACAGCGCAGACTTCAGCAGCCCGTGCGCGTCGAGGTGGTTCACTCCATGCTCCAGATTTGGTCTTGTCGCTTCACCGTGGGAACGCCGTTCACCGTGGTAAAGGACTTATCGTGGAGCAAGAGTTGATCCTGTGGGAGCCACGCAAACTCTCCCGTCTGGACGGCCACCACCCACAGGTGCTTGTGCTGCGCCGGTTCCATGCTGAACCCATCCGCACGGTGATCGACGGCAAACCAGAGGGTGCCACGCAATCCGGTTTCCTTGTGCTTCGCGCAGAGCAGGGAAACGGGCATCTGGTCAAGATAGTCGCACGAGACGATCTCCGCGTCCCACCCATAGCTGTCCCATGTGGCGGTGTCCATGATCTCGCTCATGCCCTCAGTGTCCTCAAAGAGCGGTTCCACCCACCGCAACGCACAGAGCGGGAGATCCACCACCATCGCGCCGTTCTCTAAGACGACATGACACGCAAGGCCACGGTTCGGCGTGACGCTAATCCCCCACCAGACCGCTGGGATGCTCTCGCCATCCGCCACGGATTGCGTGGTGACATAGCAACTCTTGACCCACACATAGCGGTGACGCGGCAGGCTGATGTTATGGCTCATGCGCCCGCCAGCCGGTCAAACTCGGCCACATCCTGCCCAGACCGTGCCCATTCCTCCCGAGTGCGGCCATGCACGGTGACGAGGTTGAACTGCTGCCAGATGCCGTCCCGATAGAAGCGGGTGGAGCCGATCCGGTACTTGGGCGGCGTCCCTTCCTTCGCGCAATACGCGGCGTAGTTGCGAGCGGCTCGGATCAGGTCCAGCGGCTCCAAGCCCTGCTTGAGCAAGTCCAGCACCGCCGTGCGGGTCGGGACATGGGGGTGTGGCACATCGCGCTCGGGGTACACATCATGGATGTCGCCCACCAGTGCGTTGGCGAAGAACAGGTGGTCGCGGCGGGTCTTCCCGTAGCGGAGCATCGGGTTGGCGGTGGTGGCGGGGTTCGGCATCGGGTTATTTCTTCCGTCTGGAGTGGCTGCCCATGTTGCCGCCACGGGGACGGCGCGGGATGTCGAGACGTTGCAACATCTGGTGGACGGCTTGGTAGCTGACGTTGAGTTGGGCCGCGATCTGGCGGGTGGTCAGCCCTTCGGCATAGAGGGAGGCCACAATGGTGCGCCGTTCCTCGGGCGTCAAGGGGGCCATCGACTCGGTCATGCGGTACCTCCTTGGGCTTGGGAACAGAACGCCCGCACCTCGCAGTACGAGGCGCAGCGGCGGTATTCGCCGGGGCGCTCTTCGATATGGTGCCCCTCGGGGATCTCGGTCGGGCGCTCGCTGAACAGCTTCACGGCCCGCTTGCCCCCGTCCTTCATCAGGGCGAACTGGGTGCCGGTGTACCACCGCTCCTCGTCGGTGCAGTCTACCCGTCCCCCCTTCTGGGAGAACTGGTGCAACTGGACCCGATCCAGAATGTACTCCTCGGTGTCCTCCAGCGACCATAAAGGGATTGATACCCGCGTGATCGGCGTCTGGGGGTACGTCTCCGGCTTGCGCTCGGCTTCCCCCTTCTTCCAGTCGCGCAGGATGGCGATGATCTCCAGCGTGTTGACGGTGATCCCGTTTTTGTGGGCCAGCCACCGCAACACGTTCAACTGTTGCGTCCACGCATCAGTGTTCTGGAGCTTGTAGACGGTCGTGACCTTGTAGTCGCTCAGGACGCCCGTTTCGAGATGCATCACATCGAACTGGCCGGAGAGTTGCCAGCCCGCGACTTCGGCGTAGAGCCGATCTTCGGCCACCATCCCTTCCTGCCGGAGTGCCGCCCGTTCGAGGATGGTATGCACGGCTTGCCCGAGCAGCGACCAGATGCGTTCCGACACATCGGTCGTGATCGCGTCTCGGTGCTTCGCCATCAACGTGCGGACCTGTGGCGCGTCGATCAGCTTGGTGACGCTGATGTCGCCACCCCCCACATACGGGTCCGCCGTCACGGCTGCCACGATACTCTGTGGCAACCCGTGGACGTTGGTGATCGTCGCCATTACTCTAGGACCAGCGGCGACGGCGTGGACGGCCCTTCCAGCGGGGCCACCAACTTGGCGATCAGCGCCTGTGCCGCCGCTTCTACGCCGGGGGACGACAGGATGGCGATATGCTCCCGCCCCCGCTCCTCGTCCGACTGCATGATGGCAATGCCGAGCGCCGTAAGGGACACCAGCGTGGCGTGTTCCATCGGGGTGAAGGTCAGCGTGACGTTCTCCATTAGCGCATGGTCCGGATGAAGAGGGTAGCCGCAGCCGCCTGAATCGCGGCGGCATCAATCGGGATCCCTGCCTCTTCGCAGCGAGCGCCAAGCGTCACCATCGCCTGTGCCACACACTCGCTGTACACCGATGCCGCAACAGCCATAAGCTGCTCAGGCCTTGCCGGAGCCACCGGCGCAGCGGCAGGCGCGGACGCCCCACCAGCCAGATGGAGGTTGGTGAACGTCTTGCCGTCCTTCTTGATCTGTTCCAGCGTGATCGCCTTCCCGATCACCGTCTCCGGCGTCAGGTTGAGACGGGCCAGCCCCTTCGCCCCGCTCATCTCGGAGATAAAGACGAGGTCATCGGCGTTGCCCTTGAAGACCATCTGGGGGCCGAAGTTGCCCTCGGCGGATTCGACGGCGGTGACGGGGTTCAGCGTGATCGGGCCGTTGGCGAGCTTGTGAATCGGCATACATCCTCATGGAGTGAAGTGAACCTGCGGACCTACATGTTATACTGTCTTGTCAACCTTGTCAATAGGTGACAGGCTTCCAAATAATCCGAGCTTTCGAGCGAATCCCCGGCGCGGGCTGGTAGATCTCCACCAGCACATCGTCCATGCGGCGGGCATAGTACAGGATCAGTTCCTTCGTACACTTCTCGGCCTTCCCGATCTTGGCGGGGTCGGTGATCCCATTGCGGAGATAGGCGCGGATAATGTCCTTGCGGATGTCGCCCGCCTTCCGCACGAACTTCGGGGGGCGTGGGGCGGCCACAATCGGCGGCAGCGGCGTGACGCGCACCTCGGGGTCGCGGGGGTCGATCCGGTCAGTCATCGGGTACGGGTGTAAGGGTGGACCCACTTGGTCGGCTTGGTATCCCACTTGTCGAGAAACACCTGATGGGTGAAGAACCAGCCATAGTTACTGGAGCGTTCGGTGACGGTGCTATCGATTACGGAGACGCGGCGCACCTGTTCGACGGGGGTCCGGTTGCGCCCCAAGTTCGTCATCCAACAGAACTTGTCGGCGCTCCAGATGCCCTTGGTCGTGTGGCCGCTGACGAGTTCGAGCCGGTACTTGCTGCCGTTGGAGAGGTAGAGGCGGCGGACTTTCGAATCGGGCGAAGTCATGAGCGGGGTGGGTGGAAGGTGGCACGAACACTGGACACAAACGGTTGGGGGGTCCAGCCGTCGTCTTCGATGGCCGCATACGTCACGCCGTCTGGGCCGTCGTAGCGTTCGATGATCTCGCGCTTGAGCAACGCCCGGATGGCGCTACGGATGGTGTCGTAGGGCCGGTCGATCTGGGTGGCGACTTCGGACAGGGTATAGGCTCCCGTGTCGAGGAGCGCCTTGACCAGATCGGTGGTATCAGTGTAGGCACGGGACTGATACGGCTCCTTCTTCGCTCGCTTGGTTAGATACCAACAGCGGACAGGACGAGTGCCCTCCCCGTGCACCCGCTGTTTCTTTGCCACCACCCAGCCATGCTTCTCCAGATGCACCAGCAGGTTGCTGGTCTGGTGTGTCGAGCGCCGAATGTTGACTGCCACATCTGCCGCTGTCAGTCCTGCGTTATCTCGCAGCAGTCGAATCACCACCGCCGACAACGCCTCAGGCTGCGGGTCTCGATAGCTGACGTAATCGTTCGGCTGGAACTTCACGGGCGGATCACCCCCACCTCCCGCGCCAAGCCGATGGCACGGGTTTCGATAGCGCGAATCTTATGCTCCACTTTCTGCTCGTTGACCGGCTCGCCCAACGACATGGCACTGACCACCTCCCGCTCAACACGCCGACACATGGCACTCACTGTCTCGGCGTGTTGCGCGATCAGGCGCAGCTTTTTTAACAACCGTTCGCTCACTGGTCGTCGTCCATGTAGTCGCACAGTTCTTCGACAGCGATGGACAGGAGCGCCCCAACGATGATGCCTAAGACAAAGGTGATCACCAGCGTGGCCCTCCCAGTTGCAGCCCTCTCCACTTGGCTTGCGCCTCCAGCCACGACACCCCATCCGCTCGCAGTCCCGCATAGAAGCGCCGATGCACCACGCTGGACGGGTCTCGCCGCTCCCGACACTGCCAATCGTGGAGCGCACTGCTGCGGAGGTAGCGGTTGCGGAACGGGTGTCCGATCCAGCCCCACAGCAGGCGCGGAATGGACGAGCCGTTCCAGATGAACTGGTCTGGCACGATGTGCGCCGTGCCATCGTCGTCCTGCCAGATCAAGACGCCCTCCAGTCGTGCCCATGTCCCAGCGCTCGGGACATTGGGACTCGACGGGGAGAGGATCGTAACAGGCGGGTCAGTGATCCATGTCATCGTTGGTCTCCTTCTCTGTTGGTGTCGTGTCATGGTGCAACGGACAGCCAAGGGCGATCCAGTGCACCCACTTTCCGTCTACTTGATGCGCCCCACGCCCACGCCCGTTGTCGAGCACGGGGCAGGTGCAGCCCTGCGCCACGGCGTCGTCGCTGCCGGGGTTATTCGTCACGCGGCACATCCAGCGCGGTGGGCGAGACGAGCAATAACCTGCGAGCATTGGAATGCTCCCATGTGTACTCTGTGCACAGAGCGCCACTGTAGTTGATGTACTTTGTGGCCTGCCCTTCGTAGAAGGCCGCCTCCACCACCCGCTCCACCATCTCGTCAGTGACCCGTGTCGCGGCGGCGAGGGATTCGCGCTTGTCGAGCACACGCCCGATCACCTCCGTAAACGCTCGCTCCCGTGCGATGTCGTGCGGCATCGTGAAATCGGCGTCGAGCATTTTGGCAGACCGGAGTATGATTTCGATCCAGATATCCTTGATGTACTCCTCTCGCTCACGCATCCGTCCCGCCCGCGTGAGGGGTGGCCTGCGTCTCGGCGGCGACGGCGGCGCGGTTGTAGTCGTATGTAACCGACGCAAGCCGTGCCTCTGCGCGAGTATGGTCATCACCAACAGCGCCAAGCCATTCTGTTGCCGCCTCCACCACCCGCTCACACGCGGCGAGGCGGGCGCGGTACCCCTCGCGCTCGTTCATGCAATCCCACAACTGCGACGATACATTCTCGCGCATCGCCATCACGTTCGCGCACTCCCGCACGGACTCATCGTAGTTCGCCTTGATGGCGTCCCGCTCGGCGCGGAGTGATGCCCGTTCCTGCACCAGCTTCGTGATATCGCTGTCGCACTCGTCCACGATGGCGTCGGACAACGCCTCACGCTTTCGCGTTTCTTCAAGCTCCCGCACCGCCGCGTCCAACTGATACTTCGCGCTGCACAGGGCCTCTTCCCAGCGGTGGTTGTGCGGATGCGCGAGGCAGATGAACCGCTCGGCGTCATCCGATGGAATCGTCTTCACTGCTGCGTCCAGCTTGGCGCGGATGGTGCCCAGTTCGTTCCGCACGACCATGTGCAGCCGTCGTGCTTCGTCCCGCTGGGCCGTCGCGGCTTCCGCCACGGTCTTCCAGTGCTGGTGCTGGCCCTCGGACCACTTGGCGGCGTCACGCCACTCGTCGCGCTCGGCGGTCATGGCTCGCGCTTGCTGGTGGTGCTTCTCCGCGTTTCGGAGCGCCAGCTCCACGCGCACGAATCGGTGGATGTCGTCCACGGTCAGCGTGTCCCCCACGCGCAGACTGGCAATCCACTGGGATAACGCGCCAGACTCAGGCGTCTCGGCGCGAACAGCGGCAGCGATGGCCTCGGCGCGTTCTTCTACGGTCAATCCTCCGTCTCGCGTGTCCTGCAACGCCGACAGGATGACCGATGTGAGCGTATTCACTGGTCTGCCTCCGGCTTCGCGTATCGGCGATGAACGTGTAGGGACCATTTCCCAAATCCCAGCGTCCCGCTGAACTCTCTGTTTTCGTACAAGGTCCACGCACACGAAAACACCCATGTGCGATGCGTATGTCGGGACCACTGATGCGTCCACCGTGCGGTCATTCTAAGGCTCCCGCGTCTAAAAGTTGGGCACAGACAGCACAACAGAGGGTGCCGTCGTCGTGAAGAGGGATGTAGTACAAGTACGGGGAGGGATGGTGGCACACGCCACACTGCAAACCGTCCCGGTCGGCGATGCGTTCGATGTCGTCCATGCGCTGCTGAATCCCCGCCGCGTCGGGGAGGTCGGGCGCATCGCCGCAGAGTTCCCACACGGCCCACGGATCGTCCGGGTAGTCTGGCGCGGGGAGCGTGGAAGGCGTCGGCGGAGGCTCAGGGGCACGAAACGCCACCCACGCCCACACGATCCCCCACGCGCCTGCGAGCAGCACGACCCCCCACGCTAGCGTGGACATACGGCCTCGGGATCGGCGACCATCGCTTCCGCAAAGGCCACCGCGTCGGCAAACGTGCCCTTGAACGCGGCGGCGGACCCAATCGCCACATCGGTGGGGCGCGGGTGGTCGAGAAAGACGGCCACGGGCAGACAGGCGCGGGTGAGCACCCGGCCGACCGTGTGGCGCACCGGCAACAGACGGGAATCCCGCACGGAACTCACCACGGCGATCTGCCCAGTCGGGCCGTGCACGATGGTGGTACGGATGGTGCGGCTCATGCGTCGGCCTCCTCGTCGGGTTCGGGTGCGTCTTGCGATTCGTCTTGCCGCTGCTCGTCTTCCATCGCCCAACGAACTTCCTTCGGGAGCGTGGCAAGCCACCGATCATAGGCGTAGGTCGGGTCATAATCGGGATGGTTGTTCATACCCACACCCTCCCCGTGTGCGTGGCGTTGAACAGGTGCGTCAGGAGTTGATCCACCAACAGCCGGTCTTCCGGGTCGTCAGGGCGGTCAACAAGTTGGTCGTCCGGCTGGTCATACAGGCGGGCGCACTCGTCGCACCACCCGAACTGGTCAGCGGCGGGACGTTCGTGGCACAGGAGGCAATCGGTGGCGGTTTTGGACACTGGCGGGAATCCTCTGGTATTGGGGTTAGGTGCTTGTGTTTTTGCGTATTACTTGGATCGCTCTTGGTCCATATCCATCACCTCCACCAGCCAGTCGTAAATCGCCATCCCAACGGACGGGGGCGCATTTCTATCCCCGCAATGCCAGCACACGCACCCCGACTCACCCGGACATTCTGGGAGTTCGCTCATCTGCCACCGTTGCCAGTGGTTTACGGTATCGCAGCTATCGCAGCGGACCTTAATCGGAACGTCATCTACTTTAGGGGAGAGGACATTGACGAGCAGTTCGTTGCGCTCGTTGTCGATTGCGTCTACTGACATGGGCGGGAATCCTCTGGGTTTATTCGGTGAGTGGCGCGGGAACGTGATACGAAAGTATCACGCCCCCGCTGGCTTGTCAATAGTCTCGTGTCACGAATGTGCGCGAGTGATCCAGACGGTGCGGTGGGGATTCATGGCGAACGCGAGGCGTTGCGCGAACGGGTCCGGATGCGGCACCCAGTCCCACCCTTCCGCCCCGCCGCCCCGCTGATCCATGCGGGCCAGTTCGGCACGAGTGGCGACCGTAATAAATCCGTCTCCAACGGACCAGACGGGAACCGTATAGAAGCGGGAGGGCTGATAGCGGGCATCGGCCATCTCGGCGGCATCCCACCCGAGGGCGGTGGCGGCAATGGTGGCGCGAGTGTAGCGGGGCATGGCGGTTCCTCTGAGAAAGTGTGAGACGACGGGCGGACACCACGAAAGTATATAGGCCATCCCACCTTGTCAATAGTCCAGGCATTACGAAAATCTAGAATGTGGCGCGAAGTGTGGCACGATAGCGATATGTGGCGCGAACGTGGGCGCGGGCACGAACGCTTGCGCGAACGGGCACGGGCACGTACAATAGGAGCGGGTTTCTGACACCGTTCCCCTACAGGCTGCCCACAGCAGCTTGAGAAACAACGGGATGAAGGCATCTCGCCTATCCAATCCGCGCAACGCTGGAGAGCGACGCGGCCAGTCACACAAGAGATGCTGGCAGTACTGGTCCATGTGAACCAGAAGGCCGCCGACGGGTGTTCGCCTGAGAAACGAACAAGAAGGCTCCCTTAAATCGCAGTCACTGTGTTTAGGTTGGCTCATGCTCAGTCCCTGTGACTGGGTAAACTCTCTCATGTCCAGCCACGAACACGGATACGTCGGGTAGTCTGTGGGCCTACCCGAACTAGCGCCCCGTCCGGACTACTCACCCGGGCGGGGTTGCGCCGTTTATAGGCCCCCAGCAAAGCGAAACCCCCACCGGACATGGTAGGGGCTAGGCGAACGCGAGAACGGGCGACAGGCGGGCGGTTAGACCCCAGCGAACGTGCGGCATTGGTCCGGGTAGCGTTCAAGCCGGTGCGCGGTACGGATAGCCGCGTCGGCTGTGTCCCGCGTCCCGACACATACGCTATGGGTCCCGGCATGGACGCGCACTTCATAGCCGGTGCGGGTATGGACGACGGAACAAACGGGACCGAGATAAAGGACGGGATCAAACATGGTGGGAATGGTAGGGGTTGGCGATTAGGAACGCTTACGGCAGTGGCGAACCAGCGACACCACCGCATATGCCAGAGACAGGCCCACAAGCGCGAACAGCGTGTTCCCGAATGCGCTGACGAGTTCGGCGCGGATGATCGGGTCATTTAAGAGGGCGATCACGCGGCACCTTCCACGGTTAACAGTGAGCGAATATGGCGCTCCGTCTGCTTTCTGAGGCGCTTTGCTTCCGGGCGGATATGCCAGCGGTATGACTCCGTACCGGGGAGCAAGTGTCCGGTATGGTCACTGCTAATACATCCGTGCGTAACACGTCCCCGGTCGTCATAGGTCCGATACGGGTTATTCAGCGGGCGGCAGCATGTTCGGCAAGTCATAGCGCGGGTTCCTCTGGTTCGGTAGGGAGGGGGAAGGGGCCAGCGGGGATGCTGGCCCCCGTAGGGTGATTACATCCAACGATGCTTGAGCGCGTATCCGCCGTTGGTGTCAGGCTCCCCGTTGCGGGTGCCGTGCGGGGTGTCGGTGCCGTTGGGCCAGAGCGCCATGCCGAGGGTGTACACAATGTGGTACCCCATATCCATCCCGCAGCCGCCGACCTTCACCGCTTCCCGCTTCGCGTCCCATGCCAAGCCGGTGACGTTGGCAACGTGGCGGGACAACCACAGCGGCGCATTGTCGCGCATCACATAGCAGTCAATGGAACGGGACATCCCCGACGATGACACATGACGCAACACGGTGTATACGGTGTCGTTCGGGGCGAGCATGGCGCGAAGCGTGGCGATGGAGTTGGCGCGAGTCGTGGCAGAAACTTTGGGCATGGCGGGATTCCTCTGGCGGGTTGTGGTGTCTGATGGGCTCATCAGCAGCGGCCTAACCGCTGGACGGGGCAGGGTGCCCCGTTTCGCCCTGTTACTTCAAGAACAGCCACATTTCCCGCACCCCGCGCTCAGCGTTATCCAGCATAGCGCGGGACTGGTCCGCCCACGATTCGGCAGCCTGTAGCCGCTTTGAATCGGTGCCGGTCTCCCGTAGCTCCTCGATAGCCTCGGAAATGTCTTGCAAGGCGTATCCGAGTGATTCGATTTCTTCAATGAGGCGGGCAGAACGGGCGATCATCTGGGATTGCGTCATGGCGGGTGATCCTCTGGTGTGTGGTGTGGGCTCTTCAGTGACGGCCTAACCGTCAGACGGGGGAAACTCCCCCGTTTCGCCCTGTTAGGCGTCGAGCGTCTCCAGCGTGGCAATCAGATCCTCCAGCGTAGCAATCTGGTGCTCCAGTGCCGCAATCACCGTCATGGCTTCCCCTTGCTCGCCCTTCCCATTGTGGACACCAGCAGCGATGGATTCCGCATCCTCACGGGTGAAGCGATTACAGCGAAGCACCGACGACATACGGGGAGCAGTCACCTTCCGATCTTCCACGGTGAATGACGTAGCAAGGATGGTATCGGGCTTTCCTTCGATCAGGGACGGGGAGCGGACGACAACAACCCATCCGTGCGACACCAGTGAACGAAGGCTGGATTCCAGCGCCTTGCGGTGCTCGGCGAGATCGGCGCGGAAGGTGTCGGCAAGCGAAGCGGCGGTGAGCGTAGCGGACATGGCGGTATCCTGTGGTGTGTGGTGTGGTGGGATTACTTCGCGGTGTTCATGTCATCCACGGCCTTCGCCAGCCGCCGGAACTCGCCACGGATGGCATCCTTTGCGTCGGCGGTCGCCTTGGGGTTCTCCAGCACGGCGAACATGATCGGGAGCAGGGCGCTCCACGTCGGGGTCAGGTCGATGGTGTCGGCGGTCTTGGTCATGGCGGGAGCCTCTAGGAAGAAAGGGGAATGAACAGCGAAGCATCTCCTGTATTACTCACCCGTTGCGAAAGTATGTCAATAGTTATTTTCGGCCCCCGCTGAAAAATCTTGATCGGCTCCCTGATCTATAGGTAGCGACCGACGAGCTAACCGCCCTCCGTTTCGGCACTTGGCGGTTTTCCCGAACGCAACCCAAAAATCGCCTACAATCGACGAACGGCATGGAGTTAATACACCTGTAGCGAAAGTAGGGGTAGATCGCTGTAATGGGCTATTAGCGACTTGTAGGGCTATGTACGCTTTTCGGGCGCTGAGTGATCGGCTTTCGGGCACTGTGGCAACGGGGCCATATGTGGCGAGCGATCTACAGCAGGGTTGCTCCACCTGTGTCATAACGACACACCCCATCGTGCGCGTCTCACTAGAGTGTCCACTTTTGAGGACACCTGTCCACTTTTGAGGACAGTGACCGAGAACCGTACAGCATCGGTCATTGTGACCGAGTGAAGCACAGTTCACGCAGTCTTAGCGTCAAACGTGGGCGCGGTGGCACGGTTCGTGGGGCAGTGACGTTTGACGGGGAGCGTCAAAGCCTTGACGGGCAAGCGTCAAAGCGTGTCAAAGTGACACAGCCTCAGCAGTGAGCGGGCCAGCGGTGAGACGGTGAGCGGTGAGCGGCTCAGTGGTGAGGGATCGGCAATGGGGTGGGGGGGGGAGGGGGGTGTCCCCCGGCGGCGAGCGTCTGGATTGCTATACCACCCTCACACGGTCAGAACAGCGTGGTACAAGTCAACGGGCAGCCAGTGGGTACTTGTCAAGGCAGCAGGATGCAGTACGTTTGAGCAACACTTTGCACGGAGACCAGATGGCGCGGGTGAGCAAATGGAGCGAGGCGGAGCGGCGGGAAGCGGTGGAGATGGTGCTGGATGGCATGGCGGAGGGGAAGACGCTGGCGGATACCGTGCGAGACATTGCGCGGCAGCAGCGGAAGGCGGGGAAGACCGGGGACGCGGTCCTGACGCAGGGACAGGTGCGCCGGTGGGTGGTGGAGGACGAGACGCAGTTTGTGCAATACCAGCGCATGAAGCGGCTGCTGGGACAGGCGTTCGCGGAGGAAGCCCTGCACATTGCGCGGGAGTCCACGACCAGTAGCACGGCGCTGGATCGGGTGCTGATCGACACGCTGAAGTGGGCGGCGGCGAAGGCCAACCCGAGCGAGTACGGCGAGAAGCAGACCGTGGAGCATCAGGGGGCGCAGACGTTGCAGGTCAAGATCGTCGAGGATGACGCGCCGATCCGCAATCCGAAGGCGGCGGAACAGATCGGGAACGCGATAGCGACCGCGATGACCACGCCGGTGATCCTGAGCCTGCCAGTCGTACAACCCGTGGCGCTGAATTCGTCCGAGGATGCCGACGAATAGCGCAAAAGCCCAGAATCCATCCAAATCCCCGTCAGAGCGCGAAAATCTGGCGGGGTGCTATGATAGGGTGGATAACATGGGGATCGGCGCTAAAACCCTCACTCTCGCGCATTCTAGACCTAGTGCGTGATCCTAAGACCATCGGGCTTGCCCGATCTGGCGGTTTTAAGCGCAGAAACGAGGAAGATAGGAACAGCGGTACTATTGACTAGAGAAAAAACCTGTCAAGTCCCTGTTACAATCAGTAAACGTGAAGCAGCGCAAGCAGTTAGCGAGAGCAACATTGTGATGTGTACATGTCAACATATATACTGTAGTTAACGAGTTAACGAGTTAACTACGTAAGCTCTAACGCGCTACGCTTGTTCTGTGCTAACGCACAGGATTACGTATAAAGTTCATGAACGATGAACTGTGTAAACACAGTGCACATGATCTCTAGATCCCTAGAGATCTAGGTGCGGGGTGGAGCAGTGGTAGCTCGGCGGCTTCATACGCCGCAGGCCGTGGGTTCGATTCCCACCCCCGCTATATGACGGCTTCTTTTGCCTCGCGAGACGAGCGGTATCGTTCGGAGATCCTGCATCGGTGTGCGTGGTGCAAAGAGTGGGGGCGTCCGAGTGGGCCGTTTTGCACAAAGTGCGGGGAATGGTTTGTCCCTATCCCGAACACTGGCCCGCCGCTGGTTCGTAACTAAGGAGCAATTCGGCTAATGGCGAGTGCCAAGGGGAAGCATAAGGGTGGGACCGAGACGGTTATTCGGTTGCATCGACGACATCCGGGCCAGCAAGCCATTGCGAACCATCCGGCCCGATTCCGCATCGTCATGTGCGGTCGCCGTTGGGGCAAATCCGCCTGCGGGATTCGGGAGGTCTGCGATGTGGCGCTGGCGGGACAGCCTGCTGCGTGGTTTGCCCCGAGTTACAAGATCGCGCTGGAAGCGTGGCGCGAACTGGTGGATCGGCTGGCTCCGGTGACCAGCCGGATGAGCGAGCAGGACAAGCGACTGGAACTCGTAACGGGTGGCGTTATTGAAGTCTGGACGCTGGACACGCCTGACCCTGCCCGTGGCCGAAAATACAAGTTGGCGGTGATTGACGAGGCGGGAATTGTGCGCGATTTGCTAGAAGTCTGGCAAGCGGCGATCCGTCCGACGCTGGTGGACTTGGGGGGACGAGCGCTGATTCTCGGCACTCCGAAGGGCCGACGCCACGGCTTTGTGACGCTCTTTAACCGAGGACTGACGGATGACCCCGATTGGCAGAGCTTCCGGGCCTCGACGCTGGAAAACCCCTATATACCGGCAGAAGAGGTGGAAATCGCTCGCCGCGAATTGCCACCAGAGGTCTTCGCGCAGGAGTTCGAGGGCGTTCCGACAGATGATGGCGCAAACCCGTTCGGTCTCGACGCCATCCGTCGCGCTGTCCAGTCGGATGACCGTCTGGTCCCCACCGAGCCGGTCGTCTACGGTGTCGATCTCGCCCGATCACTGGACTATACCGTGGTCGTTGGACTGGATGCCTACCGTCGCATTGTGACGCTAGACCGCTGGCAAGCGCCGTGGGCGGTCACGAAACA
>Ga0315907_10002824_pt1 | contig 21303 bp, 12 predicted proteins | sample LakEriMetagenome_3_FD_203525 | JGI IMG/M metagenome (GOLD analysis project Ga0315907, IMG submission 203525) | Freshwater fungal communities from buoy surface, Lake Erie, Ohio, United States - Buoy 12 MA123 | ecosystem: Environmental > Aquatic > Freshwater > Lake > Lake biofilm | place: USA...
TTGTTATGGGGGATAATGGTTATTTTCTGGGTGACCGTCAATTAGCTGATAAGTGGTTGATGTATGATATGAGTGTGCGTGTTCCGCTCATTATTTTTGATCCTCGTGTTCAAAAAGGAGTGCAAATTAATGAGATGGTATTGAATATTGACATAACGAAAACCATCTTAGATATTGCCGGAATAAATATCCCTTCAAATTATCAAGGTGAGAGCTTACTGCCTTTTATTGGACATGCAAATGCGCATCTGAACAGGCCATCGATATTGATCGAACATTTATGGCCAATTCCAGATATTCCGTCAAGTGAAGGGATTCGTACCGAACGTTGGAAGTATTTTCGTTATCGATTGATCGATGCACCGGAGGAACTTTATGATTTGAAAAACGATCCATTAGAAAAAAATAATCTCGCCAGAGATAAAAAATACGCTAAGATATTAGCTGATCTAAAAGATCAATTAAATAGTTCTGCTAAACGATATACAGATGCTAAACTCTGTCCGGACGATCCTTTTATGAAAGCAAAAAATTTCTAATGACGGATTTTACCCTTTGCTTAATGAAACGAAGAAGTTGGTTATTTTAATTTTAGTATTTCACTTCCTGCCATCAGAAAAGCGCCAGTACCAAAATTTTGCCAGCTCTGAGCAGTTGCCGGCATTGGGTTCGCACCTATATTTTGCACCCATCCAACTTTACCATTTTCCTGTTGGCAAGCCATAATAGCCTTCCATGCTTTCAATACTGCAGGTTTATACATAGCACGATCTAATAAACCATTATTTATTCCCCATGCCAATGCGAAGGTAAAAAATCCACTTCCGCTTACCTCGCCATGATTAAAAGATTCTGGACAAAGTAAACTGGTTCGCCATAGACCATCATCTGGTTGCAGATTTTTTATGCTTAATGCCATTTCACGAAATAGATCTTCATAGAATTTTCGATTGGAATAATCTTTCGGCATATCTGTTAATATAAGCGCAAGTCCGGCTAGAACCCAGCCATTTCCTCTGCTCCAGAAAACTTTTTTCCCATTAGGCTCTTTTATATCATGTTCATTTCCTTTCCATAAGAACCGTATGTCTCTGGCGAATAGTTTTTCTTCTTTATTGTAGAGTAAATCATAGGATTGTTTATAATATTTATCCATTTCTTTGAGCAATGAATCCCTTTGTGAGATCTTTACATAAGAGGTTATCACTGGGGGAGCCATAAATAGCGCATCACACCACCACCATAAGATGCTTTTTTCATTAGGTTCATTTTTTTCTGTCTTTACCGTAGCCATACCATTCTTCCATGGATGTGATTTGAACAGATGATCTTGGATAATTTCTGTGGTTGGCTGAAGATCAGCGTTTGGAATGGCTAATGAATGCAAATAGAGATACGAGTAACCGATATTCAAATCATCGGCATGATAAAATCTTTCCCATGGTTTCCATGCATTTCGAGTAGCCATTGATGTTAGGGCATCCAAAAATATTTTATTTTTTGTTGACTGATGCGCTTTTGAAACACCCAAATAATATGCGCCATTTGTCCAATCTGTGGGGGCTTTGGCAAAGATTGGATTCATTTCTTGCCATTCCATGGCCTTGACCATTGACGATTCCATCAACCGCTTATCCTGCTTACTAAGTTTATTTGGGGTAGCACAGGATTGTATAAAAACAATTAAGACGTATATGACAAGATAGATAATGGACTTTTTCATATTATAACGTAGTTTACGTGAATTTATTTTTTTAAATTGTTTAATACTAAATAAAATCAAATGCTTTTGTATATGGCTGTCAATTTTCAAAGTATAAAAATCATTTATTCATTTATTATAATCAAACTATAAATACGTTTACAAGGTAAGAAGTAAGTTAAAAATGAATAAATGAGAGTAGCCATTTTAAATATTATATTCCTTTATCTTTTTCCATTATGTATTGATGCTCAAACGAATCAATCTGGAAAATTCTTACCATATAAGCATGGAAATCCTATTATTCCTTATGTAGGAATGGCAGATCCGCATATTTTCATATTTAATGGTAAGGCATATCTATATGCAACACGCGATATTGACTCTTTACAAACTAAAAACAAGTTTGTAATGCCTGATTGGCATATATGGTCATCAGACGATCTAGTGCATTGGACACATGAGCGCACCATCTATCCAACGGAAACATACATGGGGAAATCAAATGATTGCTGGGCAACCGATATGGGCTGGAGAAATGGTAAATATTATTTTTATTTTTCAAATAGGAATTTATCTACAGGTGTTATGGTGTCTGATGACCCTGCTGGTCCTTTTAAAGACGCCTTAGGTAAACCACTTTTAGATACTGGACTAACCACATCAAAAGAATATGATCCTACTATTTTGATTGATGATGATGCAGCAAAATCACCCTATATAGTTTTCGGGCATCATAAAGATCATGATCCGATTTTGGGTTATTATATTGCCAGATTGAATGAGGACATGATCTCATTGGCAGAAAAGCCTCGTAAGATTTATTTTGAAGGTAATGTAGATGTACTATACAATGATGACAAGCCTAATCTGCACAAATACAATGGTATTTACTATCTATCGTCAGGGTCACATTATGCAATATCTAAAAATATTTACGGCCCATACACTAAAATAGGAAATTCAGGTTTTGGAAAATTTGGACTCACTGCACAAGCGCATGGTAATTATTTCATGTGGAATAATCAGTGGTTTCATACCTGGTGTAAATTTCATCTTGGTAAAGATGTTGCCCGATACAGAGAATCTTATATCACTTATGTACATTATAAAAAGGATGGATCTATGGTTGATGATACACTGCTTTTATCGAAGCATTTTGAAAATGGTGTTGGTCAATATAATGCCAATTGGGATAAAATAGAAGCAGAATGGTATATGGGCGGTGATAAAATTCAAAAAGGCGAAACTGTGGATGGGTTCGAGGTTAGTGCTTGCTATGGTAATGGGTATCTCTCGTTTCCCAATGTTTATGATCTAAAAGAAAATGCGACATTCATTGTTAAATTGAATCCCCACATTGGAGGCACTTTAGAGATAAGATCAGGTTCTTTAGATGGGCCATTACTTGGCACTATAGATGTACAAGCAGAAACATCAAAAAATTATTTTGAGTTTAAACAGGATCTTAAAAATAAATCGGGAGCACACCATTTATTTTTAGTCTTTAAAGGTGCTTCAGGAAAAAATTTATATAGTATGGATTGGTTTAAATTTGAGTAATACAGTTATTATGATGTTTACTTTATTATTGTATCTAAACTTGAATGTTTTCCCAAGTTATGATATAAATCGTTTTTATATTTCTGTAAATGGGGTCGATACAAATAGTGGTACCATAGAGAAGCCTTTCGCTTCATTTGAAGCAGCGCAGCATGCTGTTCGGGAGTTTAAAAAATCATTTCCAAATACACCTGTTGAGGTCATTGTACGTGGTGGAATCTATTATCTGGGTCAGACTATTGAATTTACACCTGAGGATTCAGGTACTCCTACTGCACCTGTTATATGGAAAGCTGCAGATGGTGAAAAAGTAATACTGAGCGGTGGGAAAAGAATTATGGGGAAGTGGGTTAAAGATAAAAATGGAGTATGGTTTACTGATGTTCCCGAAACAAAAGGCTGGAAACAAGATATCAGAAAGTCAGAATATTATACCAAGCGTCCTGATCTCCCTTGGAACTTTCGAGAACTTTTTGTAAATGGGAAACGGGCTACTCGAGCAAGGTATCCAAATGCAAATGAACCCAATCCTTTTTTATACACCTTGGCATCTAGTGGAAATCAAGTGCGTCTTCCAAAAGGGCAGATTAAAAAAAGTTGGAGTAACGAATCTGATGCACAAATAAATATAGTACCCAGATGGCGATTTTTTAATCAGTGGAATGATGTGGTATCAATAGACCCCGATAGCGCTATCATTACAATAGGCCCCCGTGAACAACATTTTGAAATCGATAAAGGAAGCTGGTTCTGGATTGAAGGAGTTAAGGCAGAGCTAGATATGCCTGGAGAATGGTATCTAGATCATGAAGCCGGAAGATTATATTATAAGCCGTTGCTAACCGAAACGCCAAATCAATCGGAAATTATCGCTCCATTTCTCAACAGAATTTTTTATTTGAAAGGAGATGTTAATAAGGGGACATTTGTTCATCATATTCAGTTCAAAGGTTTTGATTTTCGTCACACTACTTTTACATTAGGTCAGATTGAAGCACGGGTACATACAGATGCAGCGTTGATGCTTGAAAATGCACAGCATTGCAGTATATCCGAGAGTCAATTTCAACAAATTGGCGGCTATGCATTGTGGTTGCATCTCGATAGCCGCCATAATAATTTTGATCACAATATTGTTCAATATTCAGGTGGTGGAGGTGTTCTCATGACAGGTGCACGATTCTCATACATGGATGAAACCAAAATATTTACACCTGGCGAGTCTGCAGCAAAGGTTTTTCCGATTCTAAATCGAATTACACGAAATACGGTTGAACATTGTGGTAAAATACGATACTATGGAGGTGGCGTACATATTGATTCTAGACCCGCTTCCATGGCGATGGAGCCAGGAAATTATATTGCACATAATCATTTTCGTGATCTGTCCCGCAATGGCATTTTTGCTTTTCGAAATCAAGGAGGAAATGTAATTGAATTCAATGAGATACATGATTGTATGCAAACAACCATAGATGGAGCAGCAATTCATCTAGCTACTATGAACAGGTTGGCATCGCCTAATTATATCCTGAATAACTATTTATACGATATATGGGGTTATGAGCAATTACCTGAGGGTAAACCCAGACGAACATTAGCCAATGGTGTTTTTCTGGATTGGGCAACAAGTTATACAACCGTTAGCCATAATGTGATCTATAATGCTGGCGATAAAGAGATCAAACCCATTATGGGCAATTGGAATCTGGTAATAGAGAATAATCTCTCATCTAAAACAAAAATCTCACCTTTTATGCCGGATGAAATAGGGCCAAAAGGTTCGGCAGCTCATTGCATATACCCAGAGCAATTACGAAATATTGGTAAAGTGATTACTTCATCAGATAAAAATTTGGTTACCTATACTGGGAAATGGGAACCGAAACGCATAGCAGGCATGCGTAATCTATTTAATTATGATTGTCAACAAGCAGCGCCTGATCAATCAGCTAACTGTGTTTATCAGTTACCCGTTCCCGAGTCAGGATTGTATAAAGTTTGTATTATGTATTTCCCCGATGAAAAAAGTGCATCCAATGCAAAAATTACGATACAGCATGCTAAGGGATCGGATTCTATTGATTGGAATTTTCGGAAGGGAGATAATTTGGGATTTGCTATCCAAATTGGAGAATATTATTTTGAAAAGGGGAAGCCTGCAACAGTTAAGATTTCTAATGAACAGGCAGATGGATATATAATTGCAGATGGTGTAGGGCTGGTTAAAAAACTATAGATTATAGAAAGTATTATGGTAAAGTCCGAAAATCATCTTTTCAGGTGGAAAATAGGTTTCTTGCTCTGCTTTGCTTCAGCATTGAATTATATTGACCGTAACACATTGGCTATATTGGCGCCAACTATACAAAAAGAATTGAACTGGTCCGATATTGACTATGCTAATATCACGGCATTATTTGTTTTTAGTTACACCATCATGTATGCCATCAGTGGTCGGATCATTGATAGGATAGGGACTCGAATTGGCTTTGCTTATTCAGTTGGGAGCTGGTCTTTAGTAAGTGTACTACATGCATTTGCCAATTCTGTCGGACATTTTTCAGTGGCGCGATTTTTTCTTGGAGTAACTGAATCAGCCAATTTCCCTGCAGGCGTTAAATCAATTTCTGAATGGTTTCCGCTTAAAGAAAGAGCACTAGCAGTGGGGCTATTCAGTGCAGGTTCTGCCATTGGCGCAACTATCGCTGTTCCTTTAGTTTCTTTTATAGCATTGACTTGGGGTTGGCGGATGGCTTTTGTTATAATGGGAGCATTGGGTTTCGTATGGCTTTTCTTTTGGTTAAAATATTATTATTTACCTGAGCGGAATACTCGATTATCAAATGAGGAAAAAGCTATAATCCTAGGAAGTTCCGATGAACAGGAGAAAGATTTGCAATATAAACCAGTTAGTATAATTCAGCTGCTAACAAAAAAAGAAAGTTGGGGATGTTTTGCAGGTAGAATTTTTATAGATCCTGTGGTTTATTTTTTTATATTCTGGATCCCAAAATACTTGAGTGATGTACAAGGTCTTCCTCTTTCAAAAATCGGGGTAACAGCATGGTTGCCTTACGCGGCAATGGGAGTGGGTACTATCCTGGGAGGCTATCTACCGAAATTATTTATAGAAAAAAGAAATTGGACGTTGAATAGATCCCGAAAAACCATCATGTTTATTTCTACTATAGCTATTCCGATATTATGTTTTTCATTAACATTAAAAATTGGCGCTCTCACTGCAATTTTGCTAATGTCAGGAATTATGCTTGCACATGGACTTTGGTCGAATCTTACCTTGCCTACTGAAGTTTACCCTAAACACATTCAGGCTACTATTACTGGAATTGGCGGTACACTAGGAGGATTAATGAGTGTAGCTACTCAAAAGATGATAGGTATTACGGTAGAAGCACACTCTTATTTACCCATTTTTATATTCATAGGTTCTGCATATGTGGTTGCTTTTATTTTAGTTCATTTTTTGATTGGTGAAATTGGCAGAATCCATTATTTCGAAGAAAAATAAATTAGTTTTTTTAATACATGAGAACAATTGAAAATACATATGATTTTGTAGTGATTGGTGGTGGCTTAGCAGGGATTTGTGCCGCGGTTACAGCTTCTCGTGGCGGTATAAAAACTGCATTAGTTCAGGATAGGCCTGTTTTAGGAGGAAATGCAAGTACAGAGATCAGAGTACCTCCTGTTGGAGCTAATCAGTGCAATTTTGCTTATTCACGAGAAACGGGAATTATTGAAGAATTATTTCTCAATAATCTTTATCGAAATCCTACCTGGAATTCAGAAGGTTGGAATTTAGAATTAGAGACTCTGGTTCGAAATGAAGCAAATCTAGATCTTTACTTGAATTGCTCTGTTTGTAATGTAGAAATGCATGCTGAAAATCCCGGTTCATTAGGAAATAAAAGAATCAAATCTGTAACAGCATATTGTTCTATGGCAGAAACCTGGTATATATTTTCAGCCTCTTATTTTGCAGATTGCTCTGGTGATGGTGTAGCGGGTGCCATTGCAGGCGCTCAATACAGATTTGGTGTTGAGGCCCGTTCTGAATTTAATGAGCCCATGTGTCCAGATGAGCCTGCCGCTGAAACCATGGGTATGAGCTTACAGATGAGAGCACGTGATGCGGGCAGACCCATTCCTTTTGTTAAACCATCTTGGGTGAAACTGAAACTTCAAGCAGAAGATTTTGGTCCATATAGGCCGGTAAGTGAGCAGTTCTTTCCAGACACGGGAGGTTTTTGGTGGTTGGAATGGGGAGGAGAACTGGATACTGTTCATGATACCCTCAGGATCAAAAATGAGGTTCAATGTATAACGCTTGCTGTATGGGATTATTTAAAGAACAGATCACCCATTTCTGAAAGGCTTAAAACATATGAATTAGACTGGATGGGTGCGGTTCCCGGTAAACGTGAATCTCGTCGATTTGAAGGAGATCATATTTTGACCATGGGAGACATTGATAGCCAGGTTCAGTTTGAAGACGCTGTAGCATATGGAGGCTGGGGATTTGATCATCATCCACCAGGTGGATTTCATGATAAGATCAATCCAAGTACACATCAGTATTTACGAGGCCCCCACAACGTACCACTTCGATCACTCTATTCAAAAAATATATCTAATTTATTTTTTGCTGGGCGTAATATTAGTGCTACACATTATGCCTTATCCAGTACGCGTGTAATGCTAACTTGTGCGCAATTAGGTGAAGCAGTAGGTGTAGCGGCCGTACACGCTGTTCATGAGAAAGCTGAAATAAGAAAGTTGATTTCTAGAGAGCTTATACAATCTATTCAACAAGCTCTGCAAATAAACGATCATCATATTCATGCGTTGGATATAGCTTTGCCTAATGACATTGCTCCTTTTGCACATGTATCTGCATCATCTGTATTCTCTGGTGATCTAGAAATGAAAACCTGGGGCACAGAACGGCTCTCTGGATCAAGAATGCAGCTTTTATCCATTGTATCCGATCATATTGATAGTGTTGAGTTAAATGTAAGCGCCAGCGCATCAACGCAATTGAACTATTCATTCTATCAAGGGCCAGAATCAACGTCAACATATCCAGATAGTTTACTTTTTACAGGAGTTGTAGAGATAAACGAAGGTGATGATCAATGGATCACCATTCCACTATCTTGTACGATTCATCGAAAAGGTTGGCATTTTCTGATCTTTGAAGATAATCCGGCTATTTTGTTGCATGTTACAGAAGCCCCTCCTGGCCAGCTTCGATACTATCCGCGCCCAGAAGATCCAATAAGACCTAATCCTTATTCTAAATGGACACTCAGATCATTAGCGATTGGGCAACATAAAGCAGCTGATGCTGATGGTGCAAAAGTTATGGCACCTACGTGGAGTGAATATGCTTTGCAATTTAAAGATATGAGTTGCTTCTTAGGGTTTTCATATATGTGTCGTACTTCACCTTCCCAACCCATTTATCATCCCTCTCAAATTATCAATTCTAATAGTCGTCCAACAAACACACCTAACTTATGGGTATCTACAAAAACTAATTTTGAAAATCCAGAATGGGTGGAATTGGAATGGGATCAATCTTTTGCGATCATGGGTATTCAATTACTTTTTGATTCATCTCTTCATTTTCATTTCGGACAAAGCTGGCAAGGTTATCAAACAAATGCTATACCTTACATTATAAAAAAATATAAAATCATAGCTGTATTAGCTGATGGAACTGAAGATTGTATAATTGATGTAGATAATAATTATCAGCGTAATTGTTTGCATCATGTACAGAAGGTTAAGGTTAAGAAAATAAGATTTGAATGTTTTGAGACTCATGGTATTGATCGAGCACATATTTACTCAATCCGTGTATTTGGTTGTTGACCCGTTTACCAATCTTATTGATAGATCGTAAAGACACATTTTATTATTCAGTATGAAATCATTTTTATTATATGGACCAAAGGATGTTCGATTATCTGAGAAGTCTATCCCGGTAATTGGGGCGGATGAAGTACTTCTAAAACCTATGATCACAGGAATTTGTGGATCGGATATTCATTATTTCCGACATGGATTTTGCGGAAACTTTAAACCGCGATATCCTTTTGCTCTGGGTCATGAGTTTTCTGGAATAGTTGAAACTGTAGGATCCAACGTGACGCAATTAAATGTTGGAGATAAAATTGCTGTAGATCCATCCATGCCTTGTGGGAAATGTACATATTGCAGAGGTGGGCAATACAACCTTTGCCTTAATATGCGATTTTTCGGTTCAGCTAGTTGTGATCCACATATTGATGGTTCTATGAGCCAATTTGTTGTTGCACCTGCACAGAATTGCTATATCCTTCCAGTAAATATGACTTTGGAAAAGGCTGCATTGCTGGAACCATTGTGTGTTGCATTGCACGCGGTAAGACAAGTAGAGCATATTGCAGGGAAATCAGTATTAATTACCGGTGGCGGTCCAATTGGGCAACTGATCTTACGGGCCTTAAAAGCCTTCGGTGCTTACTCCATCACCATTAGTGATATAGATCAATACGCTCGTGAATTCGCTCTTAACAGTGGTGCAAATAGTGTAGTTGATCCAACTAATGAACGTGATTGGAAAAAAATTGAACCATTTGATGTGATATTTGAAGCGTCAGGTAATCCTTCTGCACTGTCAAATGGAATTACAGTAGTGAAAAGAGGAGGCACATTGGTATTGGTAGGTACATTACCTGAGTCATTTACGATAATCGGTAATGCCATCATGAGTAAACAACTTCGCGTATTGGGTTCATTCCGTTTTGCTAATGTTTTTGATGATGCTTTAAAATTAGTTGCATCTGGCCAAATAGATCTTGATGGTATAGTGACCAAAACCTACTCCTTTGATGATATTCCAACTGCACTTGAAAAAGCATTAGAAAAAAATGGTAATATGAAAATTCAGATTGCGTCATGAGATATCATCAATTAGGCAGAACAAATATGATGGTATCTAATATTAGTTTTGGCGCTTCCTCTCTGGGAGGCGTTTTTCGAAATATTGATGAGCGTAAAGCCATTGATGCTGTTCACGTGGCAATTGAACATGGTGTAAATTATATTGATGTTGCTCCTGCTTATGGTGGAACAAAAGCGGAAACAGTCTTAGGAAGGGCCCTAAAGGGGATTCCCCGAAGTGCTTTTTATATCTCTACTAAAGTTGGAAAATCTACTGCTATCGATAATTATGGTAATGATAAATTTGATTATAGTGCAGATGGAATTCGGTATTCACTAGATGAAAGTTCAAAAAGAATTGGTGTTGATTTTATTGATATTGTTTATTTACATGACATTGAATATAATGACCGAAAGCATACTGAATGGGCACTAACAGAAGGATTACAGACCTTACTTGACCTTAAGTGTGAAGGTAGAATTGGAGCGGTGGGTATAGGTATGTACCCTTTAGATCTTTGGAAACAAGTAATAAATGATGGCGTTATTGATGTTGGATTATCACATAATCTATATACATTAAATGACACCAGACTTGAAGAACTACTTCCATTAGCCAAAGAAAAGGGGATTGGTATAATCAGCGCTTCACCTTTTTCATCCGGCTTACTCACATCAAGAGGTGCTCCCGACTGGCATCCGGCAACTTCTGAGCAAAGAGCTATTTTCGCTGAAGCGGCAGCTTATTGTAAATCTGTAGGAAGTCAGATTGAAAAGTTAGCCATTCAATTTTCTTCTCACCATAAAGATATTACTACCACGATGTTCAGTAGTGCTGATCCTGTTTCGGTGATCCAAAATGTAAAATGGTGTGAAGAAGCATTAGACGAAGACCTATTAGCCTATGTAAGGCAAATATTAATACCAGTATCAAATCAAAATTGGAAATATTAATTATGCGTATCGATAGTCATCAACACTTCTGGCAATACAATACAACTGATTATATCTGGATGTCGGAAGAACATAATGTTATCCGAAGAGATTTTCTTCCTGATGACCTTCAGCCTTTACTTACTGCAGGTAAAATAGACGGAACTATTGCTGTACAGGCGAGGCAATTGCAATCTGAAACTGATTTTCTTTTAGATTTAGCCAATAGATATCCGCTCATTAAAGGAGTAGTGGGATGGATCCCACTATGTGATACGAATATTGAAGCGTATCTTGATCAATATGCGCATCATGATCATATAGTTGGGTTTCGCCATGTTGTACATGATGAACCTGATGATCATTTCATTCTTCGTCCTGATTTTAATGCTGGAATCAAGGCATTAAGCAGCTATTCTTTAGTATATGATATCCTCATATTTGAACGACATCTTCCCCAATCTATTGAATTTGTGGACAAGTATCCAAATTTGTCTATGGTTGTTGATCATATAGCAAAACCCAAAATTCGAAAAGACGTTTTTGACCATGCATGGGCTGCCAATATCAAAAAGCTTGGTGAACGAGATCATGTATCTTGTAAACTATCTGGAATGGTTACTGAGGTTAGAGATAATAGTTGGGATGAAGATTTGTTGAAACCTTATTTTGATGTTGTACTGGAAGCATTTGGAACTGATCGGATACTTTTTGGATCCGACTGGCCGGTTTGCCTTTTAGGGACGTCTTATGCAAAGTGGCTAGAAACCGTACACTTACTTATTTCATCGCTTAGTCCTTCTGAACAGTCAGCCATAATGGGTAAAAATGCTCAACGTATTTATCTTGATTAACTATACTTTATATCTTTTTCAAGTGTATGCTTTAATTACCATTTAGGTATTCCTTATAAACTACTGAATAAATATGCGTAAGTATATATTTATTATCCAATTATTATTATTCTTCTCTCAAAGTGTATTCTCATCAACAGGTGATGATATACCTTATCATCTTCAATGTGAATTTACCACAAACCCAATTGGTGTGGATGTTACTCATTTACGTTTCAACTGGGCATATCCAACTTCAACGACGTTTAAGCAAAAGGGATTCAGGATAATGGTTGCCACTACAGAAGAAAAATTATCGGAAGGGAAACCTGATATTATTGATTCTTTTTTTTCTTCGGCTAATCCATCCGTCACCTTAGTACTCTCTCAATTAAAATCTTATACAAGATATTATTGGGTGGTCAGACCCTATTCAGAAAATACAATAGAGGGTAAGGCATCGCAGGCTGCTTGGTTTGAAACCGGGAAAATATTGGGTCAAGAGGAATGGAAAGCAAAATGGATAACGGATAATCAAGATAAGGAATTTCGACCTGCGCCACTATTTAGAAAATTATTTTCGGCACGATCTAAACCAAAATCAGCAAGGATATATATATCTGGTTTAGGATACTACTCTTTATTCATGAATGGTAAAAAAGTTGGCAAAGGTTCGCTTGATCCTGGATATACAGATTTTTCAAAACGTGTTTTATATCTTTCTTATGATGTTACACCCCAGATTGAAAAGGGTCAAAATAGCGTAGCCGTGGAACTGGGTAATGGATGGTTCAATAATCAAACGCCCACCGTTTGGAAATATAATCTAGCTCCATGGCGCGCTCGACCTCAATTGATCTGTGAGTTACACATAGCTTATGCTGATGGCACAACAGAAGTAATCATTAGTGATGATTCATGGAAAACATCAACAGGGGCTTTGCTATATGATAATCTGTATGTAGGCTCTTCTTATGATGCCCGATTAGAACCTGAAGGATGGAAAACTATTTATTTCGATGACTCTAAATGGATGAATGCCACTATAACAATATCTCCAGCACCATTAATCCAATCGCAAATAATGCCTGAGATCGGCACTTCAAGGGCAATAAAGCCAAGATCTGTAAAACAATTGAGTCCTAATACTTACTTATATGATTTAGGTGAAAATATAGCTGGTGTTGTGAAATTGAAAGTAAAAGGTGATGCCGGCACTAAAATCACCATACGTTATGGAGAGCGTTTAAGTAAAGATGGCAAATTGGATCAAAGCAATATCAATATGCATCTACGCGGGGAATTGCCAAACGAAAAAGTGATTCAACGTGATGAATATATTTTAAAAGGAAAAGGATTAGAAGAGTTTATACCTCCATTTACGTATCATGGATTTCAGTATATAGAAATAACTTCAGATGCATCCATTCCATTCGGTATTGATAATCTTGAAGGCATCGTTCTCCATTCTCTCGTGAATCCCATAGGTGAATTTGAATGCTCTAATGAACTGCTCAATAAAATTTATGATAATTGCAAGCGATCTTATTTATCTAATCTTTTTGGTATTCCAACTGATTGTCCTCATAGAGAAAAAAATGGTTGGATGGCAGATGGATATATGGTGCAGGAAGCCGGAATGCTCAATTATGCCAGCCGAAATATTTACGAGAAATGGGTGAGCGATATGGTGGATGCACAAGAGCCAAATGGTGATGTGCCTGGAGTTGTACCTACATCATGGAATTGGGATTCGAATTGGGCAGGTCCTATTTGGGACGCAGCAATATTCATTGTGCCTGATTTATTATATAAGTATTATGGTGATATTAGACCATATGCTACTATCTATGAAACTGCCAAAAAATACTTAACTTTTATTGAAACCACTAAAGATGAACGTGGTCTATTGACGAAAGGACTTGGGGACTGGTTATATTATCAATCTGTCACTCCAATTGATTTTATGACATCCTGTTATTTATATCAGGATTATAAGATCATGGCAAAAATGAGTCGATTGCTGAAAAAAGGTGATGAGGATATATTTAGTGCAAAGGCAGAAATACTTAAAGAGAAAATTAATACATATTTTTTTCATCCCGATAGTGCTTATTATGCTAATAAAACACAATTGTCAAATGCTCTTCCTTTATATATCGGCATTGTACCAAAGCAGTATGAACGGCAAGTTGCTGCTAATCTAGCGGAAAGCATTCGACAAAATAATTTTAGTTTAGATTTTGGATTTATCGGAAGCGCTGTTATCCCACAAGTACTTTCAGATTATGGCTATAATGATGTAATGTATCAACTGGCCACCAAAACAACTATGCCTTCCTATGGGTATTGGATCAAAGAATGGAATGCTACTTCCTTATTCGAAACATGGGATGTAAATAAAAATATTGGTGATGCATCATTAAATCATCCTTCGATGGGAAGTATCAGTGCTTGGCTGATGAAATCACTTGCTGGAATTAATATAGATTCTAATTCAGTAGCATTTGAAAAAATGACCATTCAACCTGCTTTTATTGATGAATTAAATTATGTTAAGGCGTCTCACATGTCCATTCGAGGAAAAATTTCTTCTCAGTGGGAACGTAAAGGTTCACAAATCAATTTACGTGTAACTATACCTGGTAATTGTAAAGCTATGATTATACTGCCTGGAAAAAATATTGAGGTAACAGGGGGTGATCATTCTTTTACATTTAAAGCGCATCAAAAAAGGTTTTAAAATGGGTAATAACTTAAATAAGCAATCGGTCAAACGAGTAGGAATGGTTATCAAGCTACGGCCTGAATGTATTGAAGAGTATATTTCATTACATGCTGATTCACATCCTGGTGTGAGAGATCTTTTACTCAAATACAATCTTCATAATTTTAGTATTTTTTTGCAAAAAATTGGAGAAGAGTATTTTGAGTTTGGATATTATGAATATACTGGAAGTGCATTTGACCTTGATATGGCAGGACTTGCAGCTGAGCAACGTAATCTTGAATGGCTAAAGGTTTGTGATCCTATGCAAATCCCATTAGAAGGAGCAAAGGGGTGGACTGAGATGGAACAAATTTATTATAACGGAGTAAAATAGACATTTTATTATGATGTATAAAATAGTCATTGCCACATACTTTGTTCTTCTTTCCGTTCAGGGATTGGCACAATCTTATAACGATAGTATCTATTTTCAAAAAATAATAGAGTTACCCTATAAACGCAACATACTTAGGGATGGAAATAGATTATATGATTTTCAAAAAGATTATTTCGGCAGACTAAAAGTAAATATAAAGAAGGTCCCAAAAGGAGATACCATCATAGTTTATATTGGTGAAAAACTGGATAATGTTGGCAAGATAGATAGAAATCCAGGAGGTACTATCCGAAGTTATAAGTATAAAATTGTAAAAGGTGATCAGCAGGAATTATTTTTACCCGATGTTCCTGACAAGAGAAATACGACGGGCAATGCCATACGATTACCTGATTTTATGGGTATATTGGCTCCTTTTCGTTATGTAGAAATTGAAAATACTTCTGATCTATCAAAAATAAGTATTTCAAGAGAAATATTTCATTATCGATTTGATGATGGGGCTTCATCTTTTAATTCGAGTGATAGTATATTGAATGCCATCTGGGATTTATGTAAGCATTCGATCAAAGCTACTTCATTCATGGGTTTATACATTGATGGTGACAGAGAAAGAATTCCTTATGAGGCCGATGCTCTTATCAATCAATTATCTCATTATGCAGTTGATGCCGAATTCAATATGGCAAGAAACACATTTGAGTATCTGATGCAGCATCCTACCTGGCCTACAGAATGGCAATTGCAGATGCATCAGATTGCATGGTACGATTATCAGTTTACAGGTAATACTACACTTATCAAAAAGTATTATGATCTGCTGAAGTTGAAAACACTGGAAGCATTTCAACAACCAAATGGACTTATCAGTACTACTGCTGTTCCCCAACGATTATCTTTCCTGGATTCTATTCATTTCAAAACTTTTGACGCAAAAAAAGGACTTCGCGATATAACGGACTGGCCTCAAAATAAAAATAAAATTGCAGGACCAGACTATCCGGGTGAGGCAGATGGTTTTGTTTTCTGTGATTATAATAGTGTTGTCAATGCATACTATTATAAATCACTGTTACTAATGAAAGAATTTGCCCGTATCCTGGGACATAATGATGATATGCTCTATTACGATCAAAAAGCAAAGCATGTATATAAAGTATTTAATGAGATCTTTGTTGATACCCAGACAGGACTGGTACGAGATGGAGATACTACCAAACATCATTCCTTTCATGCAAACTTCTTTGCACTTTGTTTTGGGTTGATAAGTGAAAAAAATAAACCAGTTGTAAGGAATTTTATCATCTCAAAAGATATGGCTTGCAGCGTATATGGCTCTCAATTTTTAATGGATGCTCTATATGATGAAGGAATGAGCGATTATGCTTTAAAGATGCTAACTAAAAAAGATGACAGAGGATGGTATCATATGCTTGAACTCGGTGCGGGCATGACGATGGAAGCATGGGATATGAAATACAAGCCTAATCTTGATTGGAATCATGCATGGGGTGCTGCTCCAGCTAATTTAATCGCTTTTAGAATGATGGGAATAAGACCAGCTACTCCAGGTTTTGCCATTGCACACATTAGTCCACAGATCAGTAATCTAGAAAAAGCAGAAATTCTATTACCCACCATACAAGGATCTATATATGAAAGGATTACTCAGAATGATAACTATTATCATTTTCAGCTGAAGCTCCCAAAGGGTATGAAAGCGAATGTTGAACTCCCGGCATTTTCTAATAATGAACATTCAGTAAAAATTAAAGGAAGGCAGCATACGCCTATATTGACTAATGCTAAATGGACATTGAGTAATGTATCTGGTAATATAGAAATTATATTGAGTAAAAGATAATGGTAAACTCTTCAGTAGTTAAGTAAATCTTGAATTAGTATGCCATTTTAATAGATATATTTTTAGGCTTTTCTCTTAGCTTAACTCCTTTTCCTTTTTCATAATTGCCTTCAAGAATATTATTTCCTGGAATGTGTATTTTAAAGGCTACGTTCCAGTCTTCTGGCCAAGCCGGTAATAAATGAGTAGTATCTACTCTTGATTGTACTAACATATTTTGTAGGGCCCTCATAGCTACGGTGCCATGGTCTTGATCAGGAATCCAATCATAATTAGGCCCCCAAAATGCGGGGAATCTGCTGGATTGATGTTTATGAGTAAAATTAAATTCTACCATTTCTTTAGCTTCTTTGGTTTTTCCAAGTAAAGCTGCTTGAATAGCATCTTGATGCCATCCACCGGTTTGTTTGTAAAATCTCTTTTCAAAAGTATTTACTGCAATGCTTAGATCAGGTTGATTTACATCAAAAATCCTGTAGGGGAAAATGGCGTATAATTCAGGGTTTTCAATATTGGCTCTTTCGCCTAATCGTAGTCCTGGTAAGAGTATTTTAGTGCCTAATGAATCTTTCAAAGGAAGTGGAGGTATCTCCAATAATAATCGCCTACACTGTTGCAAAAACAAATCATCTTGAAAAATAGTATCAAGCTTTATAATTTCTTGAAGGTTTTGAAGTAGTCCTGCTACTTCCGGAGCCGGAGTGTGGATACCATCTTGAAATGTTTCAAGAGCCTGGGCAGGTTCAATTTTCAGTTTATTATCCTGATCTCTGGGATAGTGCTTATCATAAAATGTAATAATATTTTTGATAAACGGAATCATACTATTCTTGAAATATGAAGTATCTTTTGTGTATAGAAAATACTCCATCATCATAGTATTAAGCTCTAGTCCGGATTGCCAGTAATATCTGATATAAAGATTGTCTGATACTCCATTCTTTTTTCCTGTTCTATCCCAACCATAATTATCAGGAAGATAAGTTCCCCATGAGGTAAGTGTTTCTGGGAAATAAGCACCTTCATGATCAAAGTATTTTTTTGTTCTAAACGTTGCTAGTGGTAAAGCATGAATATACATGTTGAAAAATGCCTTCATGAATTCTGTATCTCCAGAATGGTACATAGTCCAGTATATCAATCGAGTATTTTGGAACCAGTAATGTCCGCCCCATAGTCTGAAATCAGCATCATATCCTTTTTCTGCACTACCTGTTTTTTCATTTACCTCAACATTAAAAATAGATCCATTGAATTTTATGGGTAAAGAGCCTCTTCCTGCACAGGCATTGATATAGCGCTGAAGCATGTATGCCTGCGTGAGTTGGAATGTTTTTTCTTTCTCCTTTTCCGATTGAATAATGATATAATGTCTATCCCAGAATTGGTGCCACCATTTTTTATGTTGTTCGATAGTCTTTTTTGTATTACTATTTTTTATCTCTCTAGTTTTATTTTCAACGGTAGTCAGCCATTCCGATTCCGATTTTGTTTTCTTTTTAAGAATAACTATTTCCAGATCAAAACGTTTTGTAGCCGTTTGAGTGAATAATATTGTGTCATTAATTGCAGAGAAATTTTTTCCTGAAACCAAGGCCCCAAATGTTTGATTGAGCAGCGGATCTGAAGACTGTTGCCCAAAGTCCTCAATTTGTTGATTATCCAACGTCATTTTCCAGATTGAACTTTTATTATGATGACACCAGGCAATTCCTAAATTTGATTTGAGTGTAGTATCTACTTCACTCGAGAAAGGTTCAGGTCGAAATCCAACACCATAAGCTGAATGTCTTTCATTACCAGTGAGTAATCTGGATGTTTTGCGCCATAGAATATGGGTAGCTTGAATATCTATGGCATTTGAACTGCTTCCTTGAATATGCACTACAGGCTGATTTGCGTCCACCCAACAATTTATACGTATGGTATTATTCTTGTCAGTGGCTTCTATAACAAGCATGCCATCATATACATATAACTGTTGCTTAAATGTTTCCGATACTAGAAGATTTGGCTGAAGTTGAATATCAACCCGGCCAATTTTTAAAAGTCGGCCTATTTCACTTTGTGCATCAGTTTTAGATAAAAGTATATGCAGTATTCCATCTTTTGTTACCCATACGTTCGCTCCAATATCGCCATTTCCTATTGGCATTGATCCATAGGAGTTTTCACTCTGCGAAGTCCAGATTACATCATATGCTGAAATATCTTTTTGAGCTTTTACATCTGTATATAGTAAAAGTAAAGGCAGTATAATGTTAGCTAGATACCGGCATGGATTTTTCATTTCTAACTATTTTCTAAATTGATCCTTGAAGAGTCCCATTTGATCAAAAGGTACAGGCTCAAAACCTTTTATTAAAGCAAATACCTTTGCGTCTTTTTTGAGCGTAAAATTTTTATTTTTCATATCTACAAATCCAGGATCTTCCTTAGTTACCCAATTTTGGATACCTTCTGTTTGAGCATACTTCCCACCGAGTAATTTTATCGGATTATCAGGCCCGCCAACTATGACATTATTTTCCAGAATATTTCCTCTTGACCGCATACCTTCCCATTCTTTGTTTTCCTGGATTACATCAAGATAAGGTAATAAAGCAGGATATCGAGTTGAATAGGGTGGTGATCTAAAGTCAATTTCTTTTTCTAATCTCTTTCGAATCAATCCATTTTCTCCGAACATATCTTTTGCTCCAGCAGCGGCCCAGGTATAATAATGCGCAGAATTGACAGCAGTATGGGATAATGGATTTATGATGATATTATTTTTCATAACGAGATTCCATCCTGTATTACTGAAGATCACACCATGATCCGTTAACATATCGTTGAAAACATTACCGAAGACGAGAACATCTGCAGATGAATCATCGCAGTAAATACCCATATTCATTCTGTTCTTATTACCACAATGGTCAAAGAAATTATATCGAACAATATTTCCTCTATCGCTTGGGTTCCTTCCAATATACCATGGAGAGGTATCATTGGAATTCAACGTCACATCATGGATGTAGTTGTATTCAAAAATGTGATCGTTTCCATGTACAAATATGCCATGCCAGTCGGAGTTAAAAATTTCGTTATGTTCTACTTTGTTTCCGCAGCCATCTACACGAATTCCTGCCCAAGTGAATTTATTTCTTCGGGTGTAATTGTATATTCTACAATTTCTTACATAACTATTTCCAGGTTGTAATGTTTTTTTATCTCCACCACTTAGGCAAATTCCTCCACTTCCCGTATTATATACATCACAGCTTAGGATACCATTATGGTAACCTGCGTTTCGATTCCATACGGTATTGTTGTAAATATGATTTTGATAACTACCGATTTGTCTCGATTGTGGTTCTCCTTTATAATCGTCCACTGAACTTTTTTCATCAAGAAGTTTTGCTCCTTGTCCCATAAACACTCCGGCAGTGCCTACATTTCTGATGGTACATCCTGCAATTACGGTGTGATGACTTCGTTCGATATAAACACCGATTCCTCTTCCGGCTTCGATGGTTAGATTTTGTATTTGAAAATGGCTTACTCCTTCCAATGAAATGATCGGATCCTCTAAAATGGAAACGGTAATACTTGATTTATCAAGTGCTGATGGTGGCCATAGATAGAGTATGCCGGTATTTCTGTCTAGGTACCATTCTCCAGGTTCATCCAATTCTTCCAGAATATTGATGGCTACGTATTCCTGAAAATCCCTTCCAGATGCTACACCATAGAGATGCGGTTTCCCAAGTTTTATCAGACCATTTATGGTATCGATTGATTCAATAGGATTAAAATCATCTGCGAATCCATAATTTAATGTGCCTTGAATCCAAATATCCTGTAGGCCACTCCATTTTTTATGTCGATCATCTGTGTAGGCAAAAACTGCCCCTCTGTTCGATTTATCTCCTATCCTTGGAACGGAGCCCATATCCTTTACCTTACCGATTTTCATAGCACCTCTGTTAGGATATCGAGCCAGTGTCATCGGTTCACCATTGATGAATAGTTCTATGGAGGAAGGTGTTACAGGTAGCGAATGTCCGTATTGTCTGAATTCTCCGAAATTTTCGACTCCTTCTTGTTTGAGGTTAATCTCTACTGCATTTTTTTTTGCCGCTGCTGAAAGGCGGTCTAAGATCCTATTATTTTTAATAGCCTTAAAATGTTTACCATTGATCGATTTCCCACCCGTGATATATACTTTTTCATCAGGAGCTGCCGTCCAGATCACAGGCAGTTGCTCACTCCCAGCGTCTTTTTCATTGAAGATCAACGATTGTGTCAGGTCATAAACCCCTTGATGTATGATGACTTTCAAGGACTCAGTAACCTGTTGGC
>Ga0315907_10002826_pt1 | contig 21293 bp, 19 predicted proteins | sample LakEriMetagenome_3_FD_203525 | JGI IMG/M metagenome (GOLD analysis project Ga0315907, IMG submission 203525) | Freshwater fungal communities from buoy surface, Lake Erie, Ohio, United States - Buoy 12 MA123 | ecosystem: Environmental > Aquatic > Freshwater > Lake > Lake biofilm | place: USA...
GAAACCTATCTATGAAATCAAAGATGTCGATGCTTTTGGATTATTGCCAGAAAGCAATGATGGTGACATTTGGTTTGACATGGAAGGCGATCCATTTGCCAATAACGGTGCTGGCCTTGAATACATGTTTGGGTATCTTTACAAAAAGGGTTCGCAATTTGAATTTGATACCTTTGATGCTCGGGATACCGCTGAAGAGAGAACAGCGTTTATTGATTTCATAAATTATGTGGTCAATAGAAGAAAAGAATATCCAGCGATGCATGTGTATCACTATGCATCGTATGAAGTTAGTGCGATGTTGCGTTTAGCTCAGCGACATGGTGTCCTGGAGTTTGAGGTCGATAAATTAGTTCGCGAAGGCGTCTTTGTAGATTTGTATACCTTGGTGCGAAATGCCTTTAGATTTTCGACAGAGTCCATGTCGATTAAGTACTTGGAAAAGGTTTATTGGGACGGCAACCGCGAAGGGGTATCGAACGCTGTCGGTAGTGTTGTCCAATTTGAAAAAGCCTTGGCGCACCTTCGTGATGGAAATGAGAAAGCCTTCCTGAAGATTTTGGATGAGATCAAGAGTTACAACAAGGATGATGTTGATTCAACGCGGCAATTAGATGACTGGGTCCGTGCCCAAGCCGTTGCCCATGGCGTAGATATCGCATCTCTACGCCCTGTAGCTGAAATCAAATGGGAAGCAACTGATGAGATTGAGAAAGATGATCCCATTGCTATCCAGCTTCTCGAAGGTGTTCCTGCCGATAAAGCAGAGAGAAACCTTGAACAGCAGGGCTTAAGTCTTTTGTCTGCAGCTATCTCATTCCATCACCGCGAAGCACGACCTGCATGGTGGGCGCTATTTGATCGAGCGCTAAAGGACCTCGATGAGATGGCTGCCTTCAACGATGTTGTCGTACCAACAAATGTAGAAGCAGGACCGTGGACGATTTCCGGTCGTCAGCGCAATCACAGACGTATGGTGACCGTTGAGGCCGATGGTGTCGACCTCTCTCATGTTCTGGATTTTGAACATGTCCCACAAATGCTTTATGAGTTTGCTCCTGAGTCCTTTAAGACAATACAAGGAAGCACCCGCGGTTTTTCTGAAGCAACAATCCTAGAAATTGACGGCTCAACAGTCATCTTTGAAGAAGTAGAAAAGAAGAGCAGCGGAACTTGGGATCAATTACCCATGGCAGTTCTGCCTGGTGCTCCAATAAGAACTACAAGTATTGAAAAGATATTGCGCGAAGAGCTTGGTGGCGGTGTGATCTACCGCCGCGAAAATGATCTTCCTCTATTTCCTCACAACGCATGGTGTGATGTCCTACTGAGACGACCACCTCGCCAAATAGTTGGCGACTTAACCAATTCAGAAGATTCTGTCGCTGACATCACCGCTTCACTTCTTAATAGCGATGACAGTTATATTGCAGTTCAGGGGCCACCAGGTACGGGTAAAACATACGTTGGTGCTCACGTGATTGCCAACTTAGTAAAACAAGGTTGGAAGATTGGTGTAATCGCGCAATCACATGCCGTTGTTGAGCACTTAATGAACAGTGTTTCTGAAGTCGATCCAAACATTCCGATGGCAAAGAAGGGTCAATCTGAAAAGACTCGGCCTAAGTATCACGTTGATGATGTTGGGGCTTGGGCTGCTGGAATGATTCAACACGGATATGTAATCGGCGGAACTGTCTGGAGCTTTAGCCGTGCTGAAATTCGCTTCCTTGGTTTAGACCTGATTGTCATTGACGAAGCGGGACAATTTTCATTAGCTAACTCTTTGGTGGCAATTTCTGCTGCAAAGCGTGCCTTGTTGTTGGGTGATCCTCAGCAACTTCCGCAGGTAAGTCAGGGAAAGCATCCTGAGCCAGTAAATGAATCAGTTCTCTCGCACCTTTTGGGTGAGAAGAAAACTATGCCTGATGACCTTGGTTTCTTCTTAGATACAACATTTAGATTGCATCCTTTGATTGCTAAAGCAGTTTCTCGACTGCAATATGAAGATCGTTTACAGTCTGATGCTAGGTGTTCGCGGCGTGACCTAGAAGGTGTGAATCCTGGAATTCATGTAGTTGAAGTTGAGCATCTTGGAAATACTGTTTCTTCAATTGAAGAAGCTGATGAATTGCTCACCAGGATTCCGAAGTTACTGGGTAAAGCTTGGACACCTGTTGGTAAAGACGGACAACCGATTGAATCTCAGGCTCTCACCCAGAAGGACATATTGGTAGTAACAGGTTACAACGCCCAGGTTCGATACTTAAAGGCACGACTACGTGATGCGGGCTTTAGAGATATCCGTGTAGGTACCGTCGATAAATTCCAGGGTCAGGAAGCACCTGTTGTCTTTGTATCAATGGTTACCTCTTCAAGTGAGGATCTACCAAGAGGCATCGAGTTTCTGCTCTCCCCTAATCGATTGAATGTGGCTATTTCAAGAGCTCAGTGGGCTTGCTTTGTCTTGCGTTCACCACATTTAGCCATCATGGAACCAACATCTCCTGACGGAATGGTGATGCTCGGAAAGTTTGTCACGCTATGCAAAGTTGAAACGAATTAACTGCGGTTTAAAAGTAATCTTAACTTAGTTTCGAAAACTCTCGAGATTTTCAACTGCATCTTCACTGCCAAGAAGCGCGGCATTCTCCCAGAACTCAATTGCAAGCTCCTTCTCATCATTTTCCCAATGCAGCGCACCTAAATCATTAAGCACAGTGGACTTGAATTCATTAAGCCCATCGCTTTCCTCAGTATCTGTAGACTTCTGTAAAAGTGATTCGAGTGCCTTCAATGCCAATTTAAACCAGATCTTTGCTGTCGCAAACCTTTCCAGCTCTTGATAACACATCGCCAAAGATCGCTGGGCTTCAACATGACCTTTTGCTGCAGCGACCTTAAACCAATGAATCTGTTCGTCAAGGCTCGTTAGAGATGATCCATATTCATATGCGCAGAGAATATTTCCGTTTTCCCCTGCCAAGCGGAACCACTTATTTGCACCGTCTTCATCGTTATTGTCCTCACACTTAAGTGCAAGGCAATACTGAGCTCGGTGATCTCCTTCATTTGCAAGTTGAATGATTTTGCCTTGTGAAACGCCTTCCAATGGTCCGTATTCGACCTTTTTCTGATTCCACAGGTCCTGAATAAATCTTGCCGCTGCCACTTCATTCAGTTCGAGGGCATAATTGACGAGTTCATCTTCGGCAAGAAGAATCTCAAGAAACTCGGCAGGACTTAATTCAAAATCTAATGCTTTAGCAAGATGTAATTCCATGTAATCCTCACCTTAACAATCACTCTATGGGGCAACCTTAGATGTATTCATGAGAAATTCTAATGCCTGATTCATAAATTCGGGGTTTCCAAGTTCTATTTACTTTCCAATGCAAAGAAATCAACATGGACTTTCATTGCTTGGAATGATTCTTAGTTCTGGCTTGTTGATCTTCAACTTCATGCATAGCTGACCAAACCTTCATTAGAGGATGGGCAAAGTCATATCCACGAGTGGCTGCAACCTCTGACTTGAAGTTCTTGTAGGTGATGTTGCTTGCCATGTGTGCAGCCCAGCGGGAAAAGATCTCATGGCTGACGATAGTCCGATACGGGTAGTCATTAGAAGGGGTAGCGATGATTTCGCTCTGGGCGGCTTCTGCGAGTGGTTCCAGTGATTCACGATCGCGAGATCTGACCATAAGCTCTGTTCCGGTACTAACTGCGCTGACAAAGCCTGTATTTGTAAATAACCACATATAAATTCTCCTTTTAGTTTGTTCTGATTAATCCCATACGGGTGATCTGCTTTTCTGCCACATCTAGATGCGGTGCAATTTCGAAGCTATAGGTGTCATCGACACCGTAGGCAAAGTGAAGAGCTTGTGCCATTTTGATTGCGATCTCACGGGGAGAAAGCTGAGACTGATCGATGAACTGGGCGTAGTTTGGGAGATAGCGCTCGGGGAAAAAGCGCCATCCCATAAACACCATGGCCTGTTGGCCATGTTCATCGAGTTCTGGAACTAGGAACTCGTTACTAATTGCTTCGATGAGCAAGATGTTTCCATCTTCTTGAAGCGCTTGCACGTATGGACCGTTGATGTAATCACCACCGTACGTTTGTAGAGTGAAATGATCGGTCTTGTGCTCGATGTATGTAGTGAGGATTTCGATGATTCCGTCGAAGTAATCTGGTAGCTCTTGCATTGACATTGCTCCATTACGCAGCCTGCACAGATGAAGATGGTGCGATGAAGGCTGCACCCTCTGTCATCAGCCAGGCGACGTAGTCTTGATTGAAGAGTGCATCTTCTGAACGGTTGGTGCGGATTTCACGGATCGCAGTTTCTGCATCAAGACCAGTGCTCATCAAGATCAGAGCTGTTACTAAACCAGAGCGGTTAAGCCCTGCTTGGCAACGAACAAGAACTCTGTCCCCTGCCATCCAACGTGTGTAGCCAAACTCAACCGCTTGCTTCAAACGATTCAGATCGATGTCAGCAATTGCTGCATCTGGAACTCCGTAACGAAATTCCTGAACCTTCCAGTCGGCTGGTTGTGCGTAGGCATACATCGTCACGATGGCATCAAAGGGAAGATCGGTGCGCTTATTGTTCTTAGCTGGAAAGTGAATGACATCCATATCATCGGTTCCACCCATGAACAGGTTTGTTGCGATTTCATTAAATAGAGCATTTGGTTCGTATGACATTGAGAGATTTCTCCTTAGTTTAAGTATTCGTCGGTGTCGATACTTGGATCGACCGGTTGGTTGCGCACATTGCGCGAACGGGTTTTGCGTGAGTAAGACTCAGTCATGCGCTTTGATGAGTACATAACATCTTGATCTTCAGCAGTTTGAGCCAATACATCGATCTCATCAGCTTCAGCTTTGATGATTGCAAGTGATTCAGCGCTGCGCTCATCTGTTACGGGGATCAAAGAAGCCTCACGACGAAGGGAGGACGCCGCACCTTTAAGGCGCGAAGAGGCTTCTTTGATCTTTCCGTTAAGAAGCTCATCTACTGCCAGGGATTTTGCAGTTTGAGCTTCCAAGATCAACCGTTCAGCTCGAACGATTGGATCTGCGATGCGACCTGCAGCTACGTCACCAGGGACAACATTGACGTTAACTGGCATGGTCACTGAGATTTCTTGGCGTTGTGCCAAATCTAGATATTCGATTGTGATGTCAGCGATCTTGCATAGGCCTAAAGAGGCGATGCCTGGAACATCAAGATCGATAATGAAGCGACGGTTTTCACCGCTGTATAGATCTCCTAGCTGAACAACAAATGTTTCGCCATCTTTCCAATATGGAAGACGCTGGACAATCTCAATTGCTGGAGCCCCTGACATTGCAGGTGTTGGTGTAACTCGAAGAACTGCGTTAACGATTGTCTTATCCAACAGATCATCAACTTCGGCTGCGATTGCGCCAACTGCTTCATCGATAGAACCTGCGAAACGATGTGCTCCACCCCCACCTTGTGCGAGCGCTTCAAGGATCGTCTCGTCGTAGCCGTTACCTAAACCGATTGTTGAGGTAGTGACTTTTTCTGTTGCAGATTTAGTGGAAACTTCCTGGAAGAACTTTGGATCCTGCTCACCAGCATTTGCATGGCCGTCAGAGATAAGAAGAAGTGTTGAACCACCTGTTGCTTGAACACGAGTCAGTTCACGAAGACCCATCAGGTATCCAGCTGATATGTCAGTGGAACCGCCTGTTTGAAGATCGCGAATAGCTTTGCGAAGCGATGGCATGTGGTGATCTGCCATTGTGCGAGTTGGGACAACTACAAGAGCTGAGTCATCAAATGCGACTAAGCCAAATGCATCTTGTGGGGCTAAACGGCTGACCAACTTTAAGAGCGAGCCTTTGGCCGCATCAAGAGGCTGACCTTCCATTGAGCCCGAGCGATCCAATACGACCTGAATCGCTTGGCCAGGGCGGGTGCTCTGGGCAGGATTTGCTGGAGCTGTTAGGTCGAGCATGAGCGTGACCTTGTCGGCTGCTTCCAGAGCAACCATGTCTACATCTAAGAGTGCCTTTACGTTCATTGGGTATTTCCTTTCGATAGTTGAGATTTTTTGTCTCCTACCCCTTATGACGAGTGAGGGCAGCAAATCTCAATGGGTTGTCGAATTTATTTATGGGAGGGTTCAGATCCATGGGCATTTAATTAAGATAAAGTGAGGTCAGAGAGACTCGAAGGGAAAAACCGAGTGGCGTTTTGGACCAAGAATAAGAATAGAAGCTCAAGTTTTGGTCAACTCCTCGACCTCATTGAGAATAGCTACCCATTACTCTACATAAAGGGTCTGGTGAATATCGAGTCTGGTGAGATATCGGTCAGAGCGCCGAGAAAAACAAAACCAGGAAAAAGCTATTTAATGAAATCTGGAGAGCTCGCTCACCCCCTTACCGATTGCGATGAATGCCAGGGCCAAGCAACTCAAGGACTTCTGTACTTTATAAAATGTGAATCTTGCCTACGTTCTCCTGAAAACTATTTCTGGATTAAGTCGGGCCAAGGTGACGGGGTCTACACGATTTTAGAAATGTTTGATTGCACAAATTCTGTCAAAAGCGATGGTGATATAGAAAACATCGGATTCATGGTGATTATGGTTCCTACCGCGGAATTCACTCAGCAAATTGTTGATGAGGCGATGAAAAAGGGAGAGCAGTTCCTGGGTAACAATTTTGACAGGCTACGAATATTTGATTCGCTTGAAGGATTCGCAATCACATCCATGAATATTGGTGCTAAGGGTGAGCTATATATCACTGATAGCTCTACAGGCTTCGATTCCGGCAATTCCAGCTACTCCCGTTACTGTGGCGAAGAAGTAACATATAATTTCTATGCATTTGCTGAAATTTCGCCTGCCGATCAAAATGCAAGTTTTCAAGAAGAACGAGCAGCGGTTATGAAAAGAATGACAGAACAGTTCGGAGCGAGCAGTAAGCCAAGTGAGATTTCCGTGATTCCGCGAGTCATCGTTGGATTAAATCAGGATTGGGTTCAGGCAAAAGGGTTTGAGGTAGGTCTAACTAGACCCGATGATGAGGGAATTTTTTGGGACTGGCTTATCGGAAATCAGGACTCCCACATTGAGTTAGAAACCGGCACAGCCGCATGGTTTAACTCAAAGTTGAGTTTTGAAGATGTTGAGAGTGAGCTTTCATTTTTGCTTTTGGGTGCAGCTCATGGTGACGAGGACTGTCTGAAGGCACTCAAGAACCCCAAATTTGCATCTATCTTGGATGATCATGAAACAGTTGGAGTTTTATTGATGTCACGGGATCAAGTTCTCCTAGGGAATGAAATTTTTGAGTCCGGCGATGTCAGGGGCTGGCTAAAAAAGCTTAATAGTTGACTAGAGAAATACAGGTACGCGTAGAGTCATAATTAGACACACTCACACGTACGGCATTTCTGTCGAGACGGGCGCATAACCTATACAGAATTACAAAACTTTAGGTAACATTTCTTCGTGGCACTGACACATTCTGAATTCCCAGACGTATGGGATTTGTTTTCTACTGAGGACTATTCCTCCGTAGTTGAAAGTGTTTTTGATCATGCCAAAGCAGGTAACCTAGAAGCCTTATCAATTCTTGCACTTGCCTATTTAGAGTTGGGTGAATGGAGAGATTGCGATGCTTGTATCCTCGATGCATCTCGGAATGGTGGAATCGAATACTGGTTGCAATTTCGGGCACAATTGCCCCACGAATTCACGGCACTCTTAGCTCGACATGATGCCTTGGAAGATATCGCAATCAATAAGCGCTCATACTTTAATACTTTTATGGCCACAGCTCAGCACTTATCAAGTCACAAAGAAGTCACCTCTTTTTGTAATGCTATTTTCTGGATGCGTGTTCTTTTTGCAAGTGCGGAGGTAAACGAAAGTGTAGATCAATTCGGAGACATCATTTTTTCCTGGGTGACCGAACTCAAAAAACAAAACTTGCTGGAAGATGGCAAACTTGATGAACTACTTGAATTCATTCATTGGACTGTCACTTGTGCATTTGACCGCAAATTTGCTCGGGAACTGATGGATCATTACATAGCCAATTGGGAGTATTGAGCTGTCCAAAGAATTGGGCTGGCCGCACTTCTTCGCGGCGATTTGAAACCCAAGTCTCTCTCAGTCCTATCCCCTCCGAAGGGGAAGACGTGGGGGTAAAACTGACTAACACTTGTCTAACACCGTCTTAAGCGTAGTTAGGCCTGTAAGTACCGTTTTGTTTCATTAGGTTTCTAGATTTGGGATCCGAAAGCTTTTTTAAGTTTTGTGCGGATTTGGCCGATCTTGGTTGCAACTACTTGGGCGTTAGCAAAATCCAGCTGGATCGCGATTTCAGCAGTCGAATGACCAGCTGTATGTAGAACCAATATCTGCTGATCAGTAGGAGAAAGGGATTCGAGGACTTCGCGAGCAAACTCCACGTTAACAATTAACGAGGACATTGAGGGTTGATCTTTATCGGTGACTAATTCAGCGATTTCATCATCTGTGTGTCCAACAAATGTCTTTCCCAGGTTTCTGTGACGGGCATCGACGTTACGGTTTCTATCAATATACAAATTTGTGATGACCGCCTTTAACCAACTTTCAAGATTGTCAGGCATCGCCTCAAGCTTTAGTAATTTTTCAATGGCTTGTGCTGCAAAATCTTCAGGGCCTAGGGTCGAATGACCATTTTTGCCAGAGATGTTTAGGGCTACCTTCCAAGCGTATTTTGCTTGTTCATCAGTTAAATTCATGTTGGCCCCCTCTCTGTAGTGAATATTTTACTCCTCTACGCTGACAAATTCGCCTGTGAACTCTTAGACTCCCCCAATGGAACCGCTGCTGCCCTCGGACCCTAAGAAATTAGGTGTTTGGACTCTTACAGGTCGCTTAGGTAAAGGTGGCATGGGTGCTGTTTATATGGGGCACAATAAAGAGCGAGTTACAGCGGCCATTAAAGTAGTCAGCGGCATCAAGGATGAGCGAGATAGAGATCGATTCAAGCAAGAGATTCAGGCTTTGAGTTTGATACAAACTCCTTACGTTGCGCGACTTTATGACTATGACTATTTAGCAAAAAAACCCTGGTACGCATCTGAATATGTGTCAGACATGTCTCTAAGACAAGTAATAGAAACTACCGGTAGTTTTACTGGAGGGAATTGGTGGAACTTAGCGCAACACCTTCTATTTGCTTTAGAAGCTATTCACGATAAGGGAGTTATTCATCGTGATTTAAAGCCCGATAATGTGATGATCGTTAAAAGCGAACCCAAACTGATCGACTTTGGCTTGGCAAAACCAGTTGCCGACTTCGGTGGTGGTGCAGCCAGAACTACTCGCACTGAATTTGCGGGAACACCCAAATACATGTCTCCTGAACAATGGGGTGGGCTTCGAGATGTAGACGAGAAGACAGATATCTGGGCAATCGGAATTACCCTTATTGATGCTGCAGGAGGCCGAGCCTGGGGCGAAATGAACCAAGGGCAAATAAAGGAAGCTCTGCGAAAAGGAAAACTTCCGGATCTATCTAAATTAGATGTTGCCCAACGTTCCTTGATTACTAACATGGTGAAGTTTGATCCTGATGAACGGTTATCAGCCGAAGTTTTACGTAAAGGGCTTATGGAGTATTTCAATACTCGTCCTGCGCCCGCAGCTGCTGAGGTAAAGGTTGAGGCCAAACCTGTAGCGATGCCGAACAACATTAAAGTTGAAGGTAACCGAGTAGTAGTTGGTGAAGACAGAAAACCTGAGCCTAAGGTCGCAAAGAACCCACATGTCACTAGCGATGGAGTCCCAGTTTTCGTCGGAATGCGCGTTAAGTACATCAAAACAGAACAACTGGGTTCTGTCACCAAATTAGATAAGAATGATACGAATTACGTTTTCGTGAAATTAGATGGTGAAAACGAGTCAAAGATTAAATCTACAAATCAGCTGGTGTCGGCAGCAGGGATTCGTAAAAAACTTAACGGTACCCAGCAGTCATTTGTGAAGAAGTACTGGAAAGATGCATTAATTTTTTGGCTTCTCACACCAGTTGGCTGGTTGATTTACAAGTACTTTACTGACAAAGAGTTCATGGCAAAGTTTTCATCTACCAATTCACCCCAAACCATAAAGTATTGGAAGATCGGTTATTTAGTTACCCACGGAATCACATTTGGATTATTGGGTCCGCTAGTCAGTATTCCCCTGGCACTCAAAATGAAGCGGAATGCCCTAACAGTATTCGCAGTTGCTAACCTGGCTGCAGTTTGGATTTTCTTTGCTGGAATTGCTAACACTCCAAATGGTGGAACACTTCCAACCTTTCCAACCATTGCGATTCTTCTTAACTACTTAGGTGGATTCTTCATTCCTCTATTCATGCGAGTGAACAAAACTACGCAGGCCAAACACCAGGATTCGCCCGAAGAATAGCCACAAGATATTTTTGTTCTTCATCTGTGAATTCCAAATTCGATCCCAGCAACTCATTGATTAGCCTGGTTGACTCAGCTTTTTCTCCACGAATTCTCAACCCATCTGCAATTACTAGCCACTGAAATGCTGAATAGTTTGCTTTAGGGGCAAAATCTTCAATCTTTTTTTGGATGCGTTCGCTCCCCGCAAAGTAACGCTGGAAACCCCATGAATCACTTAAAAGAACACTACGGTCGTAGCTAATCTCTGAATTTTTTTCGGATAGATAGTCAAGATCGTTTCCCAATCTGGACATAACTGTTCCATCTTCTGTTCCATGAATTTGATCAGCAAATTTCTCTGCGCAATCATGATCAAGATTTTGTAAGGTGTCATCAAGGGCTGCACTAAAGAAATGCTCACCATAGATTCCAACAGCTCTAGGCGTGAATGGGTAAAACTGTGCCTCCCCCATAAAAGCAACTATGCGATATCTGCCTGGAGGTAGGGCTAGATCAACATGAAAGTATTGAGAGTTTGCGGTTGCTTGTTGATCTGAAATAAAGAGAAAGCCATAGCCGGTTGGGCCAGAAGAAGAAATGTGTTCCTTGACTTCGATTGTCCCAAGTGAAATTGGTGCTAATGGGGGTGCATCAAAAAGTAGTTTTCCATATTTGTACTTAATTGATGAATGAATTTCACTATCTAGGACAATAAATGCACCATCGGCGACATAAGCGGAGTCTGTAGGCACAACTGAAGAATGGAGTGCCCAAACTAAGTAGTCACCGTCACCGTCACCAGTCATGCATGAGATTACATTCGTGCGCGGAAAGTGAATGCACTCGCTTGGTAACTCGCATTCGTTGCAAGGCGGATAAAGCTCGGTTGAGATACTCAAGGCACCTGTTTCGCAATTAAACCAAGCGTGATCTGTAACTTGGACTGGCGCAAGGGCAATTCCCGAATTTTGAAGGTCAATGGCGTTGGCTTGAAGCCACGCCTCCGCTGCGCCCTCTTGCTCCTGTTCCATGGCTAGAAATTAGCCTATCTGGCTGACCAAATAAATGACTAAATCAACCTTTAAATTGTCAGTGGCAGGATTTATGCTTGGAGTAATTCGCCCACGTGGGCCTAAGACAAGGAGAGGGCCTCATGGGTCTATTTGATAAGAAAAACAGTTCTAACGCGCTGCACGGTAAAGTTGAAAAGTTGCTAGCGGAAGCTTTGCCTGATGTTAGTTTTGTTGACGAAGGTCCAGGCGCTTGGGGGGCACGTAATGAGTCCGTCCTCGTAAAGGTTGTCGTCGATACAGAGAGTTTTCCTGACCAGCCATATGTAGATGTCATCGCTTTTGTTCTTATCAACGTGAAAGATGACATTAAGCTCTACAAGTATTTAATGACCGAAAAGTCATATATTTTCAACAAGTGGGAGGTTGAGCCAGGCGAAGATAACGGCACCGTGAATCTTTATCTTGTAGCTCGAGTCCTGATTGAAGATCTTGATGCTTCAGAATTGAACTTTGCAATTATGTCAACTGCAATGATTGCTGATGGAATTGATGAAGAGATTCAAAAGGAGTTTGGCGGAAAGCGCTGCCTAGAATACTTCGGTTGGACAGAATAAATCTTAACGGCGGAAGAGCCCCTTCTTTTTTCGGGGCTCTTCCCCCAAAATTTCAAGACTAGTCCGCGCAATTCCAGCAATCCATTCGTGGTCTTTAAGTAAAGTTCTAAAGATATCTTTTAATTCACTTATCTCTGATTTACTCAAAGCTGATAAGCCAGCTGAAACTGCATTGTCATTTCCCTCAATATGATCGAGCAAAATCGGGTAGAACTTTGACTCAAGATGGTTCTCCTGGAAATGCGAATCTTGCCAAATCTCTCTAAGTTCTGAATGTGGGGCTCCTAAAGCCAAACGGTGCAATGCATCATTGCTCCTGATATTTGCACCTTGTTCATAATCATTTTCAGTCTCTCGAGTAATCATGATTCTGTAATAACTTTCATCAAAAATTTTACGTGCGTATTCATGTTCACCTGTCGAAAGTAATTGCCAATTAAGATTAGCTAAAGCATTGCCACTTCCCAGATTTGCAGCCTTTTCAAAAAATTCAAGCGCTTTCTTGCTCTCACCAAACTCCTGGTACTTCCATCCAATGTTATTGAGTGTGTCTCGCAGTTGTGGATGATTCTCGTCAATTTCCGTTTCAAGCCACAGAGTCTTTGCAATTACATCAATGTTGGCGGGGGTTAATTCAACTGCGTCAAGTATTACTCGTCGTGCAACACGCAATCCACTAGCCGAAAGTTCGAGTAGCTTCTCCAAACGCTTATTCTGATCTTCTTCTTCGTAAACAAGAATTGCTTGCGCTGTTTTACTGCCTAGCGGCGCCAATTCACTCTTTTCTACAATGTTTACATCATTATCGAATCGAGTGGGGGTTTGATAATCAAAAATCAAGTCAAACAACTCTTCTGACTCTTCATTCATTCCAGCCATCACATTAACAATGCCTGTAATTGATCCCATAATTGCTCTAATCGCAGTCTCGAAGTGATCGGACTGCAACCCAATATCTACTCCATAACCAAACTCAATTTTTTCAAATTCATGCTTGGTTGGAAGTGCTTCGCAAAACATGGTAGCTGGAGAAGCACCAATAATTGACCAATACTCCTTTGCTTTAGTTATGTTCAGAAAAGAACTGGGCTCGCTTTCTTTGGGAATGGAATTGAAAATGGTTCCAATATCCATCATCACCATGCCCGGAAAGACTACTTCTTGATCTCTAACGAGGATTTCAAGTACGCGCTCCTGAATTCTATTTAGTCCTGATAATCCAGAAATAGGGTATCCATTGTCATCGAACTTGGAAGTAAGTAAGCATGTGTAAATTAATGCCAAATCTTTACCTTCATCTTCAATCAACTCACAAAGAATCAGGAAGCTGCCAAATTCTGATCCGTAAGGAAGAGCAATGAGATTTTGATCAATTTGTGAGTATATGAATCCACACTTTTCGAATAGGTCACGCATTTTGACTATGGAAGATTCTTGCCCCGGATTTAGGGATTCGGGCTGGACGGTTGCATACCCCCCATATGTTGACCGAACGTTGTTTAATTGATTCGCCGACAAGAACCTAGACATTTTATGCATTGGACCGCGACCAGGACGATGTTCGCTAGCGCCTATTCCTTTGGCTAAAGCCGACCATGCTTTATCTTCCCCACCTTGTGAACCGAAGAAGTTTTGGACAATTCCCAATTCGCTACATAGTGCAACTCCTAAATTGTGGAAACAATTCGAATCGCCAAGCTCCGCGCCTTCAACCCAAGCCGAAATTTCTGCAAATACATCACCAGACTTTTGAGCAGCATCTGCCTTTTGAAAAATTAGGTCAATAGGACTCAATGAATCTGGCTGTTTAGATGATGTATCGAACTTCGCCCCATATTCGGCCAAGTATTCTCCTGACGTTTCTCTGTAGCCAAGCTCTACTAGGAAATCCGTCAGGCCAAACTCTTCAATCAACTGACGCAATTGTGAATCATCTGGAATTGCATCTTTATAGATATTTGCAAAATGAATAGCACTAATCAGGGATTCGCTGTGGCCTTTAGCTGCTGATTCCATGTATGCAGTAAAAAACTGCATAGGGGAATAAGACCTGAAAACATCTAGTTCACTGCTGTAGATATATCTAGTTCCGATGTCTACTAAACCTAAAGGTTCTCCCTCTTTAAATCCTTTTTCATTAACATGCATAAAGAAATTCCAAGCATCTTCGACAGATTCTAGAGGTCCCAGAGGTGATGGGATCAAATGACCGAGCGATCCAAATCTGGTGACCAGAATGTTTGCAATATTTCTGTTTATGATCCAATGCTCACTGTTGATGTAATCTGACCAAAACGTAAGAGCTTCTTCATGCTCCCCACCTATCAGATGCAGATTTCCAAGACTAAAGATGAAATCTATATTTCCTTTAGAAACACCTTCCTCTAATTGGCGCTTAAGTCTTGGTAACTCTGGATCATCAGGTCGATGAGCTTGAAGTAATTCAACCAACCACGGTACAGATTTCATGTCACCGTCTTGAACTGCTTTCTCAAAAGCCGTAATTGAATTCTCTAAATCATCTACATCTGAATACGCAAGAGCTAGACTTCGCCACGCATCTGGCAACTCTGTGCACTTTGAGAAGTATTCGATTGCCTTTTTAAAGTCTCCTATTGACGAATAGTGCTTGGCTCGGGCTTCATGACCCACTAGATTTTTATTCATCGTCGGACTCCGTCTCAGGTAACCCAAGTAAAGTAGCGGCAGCTTTACTTTCATTTGAAGTATTCGGATTCTCTACTACTGCTTGTCTCACATTTTCATCATCATCAAGTGCTAGTAATGACAAGTCCTCTGCCGTTAAGCAAACATTCTTTGCTAAATCTCGACGTACATAATGACTCGGATCTTTCAGCAATAGAGAGATCAATTTACGAGTCAGATCAGCGCGTGAGGCTATTGACTCACGTATGTTTGTATCACCACGTACATCATCTTCCCAGGTGTCATCCTGATCTTTCGTGGGTTGCAAAGCATCCTCATACACTCTGATGAGAAATTCCTCGGAGCAATTGGGATTATTTACTATTGTGCCTCGAGTCGCAGGGGAATTAGTCCACATTTTCTCAAGTATCTGAATTGTAGTTTGAGAGTTTTCTGAGACTGCTATTTGAATTTCCTGGATAGGGTCCTGGGCAAGCGTGCTCAAGAGATTCGTGCCAGCTTTTTTATTCAAGGCGACGCTGCGACGAACACCCCATTCTGAATCTTTAGCAAGTTTCTCTAATATCTGGATATCTGCGTTCGGGTTCCGTGCAACTTCAGTTCTCACGATGTAACTTCGGTGAGCCGCAAGTTCTGACAATCGTTCGGAATTGAGATTTGGATTTTCTGCTGCTGCAGAAATCACAGCAATATGTGGATCGTTTGATAGCTCCAAAACCAATTCGGGATTGATTGATACATTCTTTGATATCGCAGCTCTTACAGAGGGTTCAATGTCCTTAGACATCCATTCGGCAAATTTTTTAGATAGTTTTGGATTTGATGCAACTATTTCACGTAGTTCGATCTGAGAGCTAAGAACGCAATACTCCATTTCTTTTAAATCTAAGTTTGGGCTAGAGACTTCCGCACGAACATCATCATTGATTTCTAAGTGTCGAAAATTACTCATATTGAAACTCTTTCTCCGATGATCAGTGAGTTAACATATCTACAAGGTTATTATCTATTGCATCAACTTCCTTGATGAATAAATAGAGGATCGACTTCAACTCTGGTCCTGAGAGATGATCGGCGTAGAGCGCAAATCCTGCTCGGACCAGGTGGGATCCTTTCTCAATTTGTTCCACAGGAACAAATTTTGCGATAAGGCATGAGAGATTACCTTGGGCAGATATCAAGACGGCCTTATCAAAAGAAACTCCAGGAGCTTTTAGGTAAGAGGTAATCTCAATAATTCGGTGACCATCCATTTCAACCAGATTAATGCCTATGTCAGTTGAACTGTCCCCTGAGCCAACGCCAACCCCAGATAAATGAATGACATCGCCCATACGACTAGGAGAAAATCCAAATTCAACTAAGTGGTTGAATATTTCTGCCTCAAAAGCTGGGTCAGTAATGTCATTTCTTTGGATTGCCACACTGGAAAGTGTTCCCTAATTTAATATTTTAGGCAATAATCCCACTACTAAAGTGGAGGCTACCTTGAGCACAATTGATGAGTATGCGGCTGGATATAAAGCTTTGATTACATGTGTGGCCGCTCGCGTGCCAGTAATTCTTTGGGGTCCTCCTGGCCAAGGTAAGACTTCTGTGATTAAGCAGATTGCTTCGGATCAAAATCGACACCTTGAAGTTATTCTGGCCAGCATTCGTGAACCACAAGACTTTGCAGGATTGCCCATGCTTTCACAAGGTACTGCAACATTAATGCCGCCGGACTGGGCGAAGCGCCTTGCAGAAGTGAAGGACGGAATCCTATTTACTGACGAAGTTAATACTGCTCCCCCAAGTGTTCAAGCAGCACTATTGCGTGTGTGTTTAGACAAAGTTGCTGGAGATTGCCATTTAGGAGATGACACGAGTGTTATCGCTGCTGCCAATCCACCAGAACAAGCCGCAGATGGTTGGGATTTAGCACCGCCATTGGCTAATCGTTTCTGCCATATCAACTGGGATCTACCTGCTGAAGTTGTCCGTGACGGATTAGCAGGAAACTGGGTGAGCTTCACAGTTAAGAATCCAGACAGCAAGAAACTCAAAGATTCGCTTATTGCAGAACGTGCGGCATTAGCTGGATTCCTTTCGTCTAGACCTGATTTAACAACAGTGCTGCCGAAATCATCAGCGGAGCAAGGTCGAGCATTTCCTACTCCACGTTCATGGGAAATGGTTGCGATACTTTCAGGTTGGATTACTGCCTGTGACCTCGATGCTAGTGTCCGAAGAATTGCAGTGATGGGTTGTGTCGGCATCGGCCCAGCTGCTGAATACCTTACTTATCGAGATAATATCGATTTACCAAACCCTGAAGAGATAATTGCTTCACCAAAGAATTTTGTTCTTCCAAATCGTATGGACAAAATTTATGTTGTTGGTGCATCCCTTATGGCGGTGTTGCGAAATAACATGACTTTGGAAAGGTGGAATGCGGTCGGAATAGTTCTCGAAAGAATGGCCTCTGGCGGCCATCCTGATTTAGCTGTTACTTTTGCCCGAGACTGGATGCGAGAACGTCCTAAGGGGGCTTCACCAGACACAAAGCTTCTGCGGGCATTAATTCCTTTGCTTACTGAAGCAAAAATGATTTAAGGATGCAAGAGACTTTACAAGTTCTCAATACCGAGGAAGCTCGGTTGAGGATTATGGCAGCTAAAATAATTGCGCAATCTAGGTGGCCGTATCTATCAACGCTGATTTTTTCACTACGAATTGTTGAAACTGAGGATTTACCAACTCTTGCAGTAGATGCAGGGTGGAGAATGTATTACAACCCAACATTTGTTCTTCAACAAATCCCAGAGGTGCTTGCAACGATGGTTCTACATGAAGCGCTCCATTGCGTTTCCAAACATAGTGCAAGATTTGAAGCTCTCGGTCGCGAAAATACAAGTCATGAAATTTGGAATTTATCTGGCGATGCCAATATCAATCAGATGTTAGATGATGCAAAAATGCCCTGGGGTGAGTTTGATCCTGTGAGATATGAATCTTTGGCAAAATACGGCGTTAAAGGTGGCATGACTACGGAGCTCACCTTCTTCACAATGGTGAAGTATTTTGAAGATAACCCCTCGAAAAATCCTGATCACTCCGATTGTGGAGGCGTGACAGGAGGTTCCGCTAGAGGGTATGAGATTCCAAAAAGCGATATGGATAACCCTTCGATCAAGAACGACCAACAGGATGTGATTCGAGATCGAGTTGCACAAGATGTAATCAAGCATGCTCGCGAAAAAGGCGTAGGTTCGGTTCCTGGTGAATTACTTCGATGGGCAAATGAACTGCTAAATCCGCAGATAGATTGGAAGCGCGAATTAGCAGGAATGATGAGAAGTTCACTGGCCACAGTCCTTGGAAGAAAGGATTACACCTACGCTCGGCCATCTAGGCGACAGAGCTCGATGGCGATTCATGATCCTGAATTCATTTTGCCATCTATGAGAAAACCAGCGCCGCCGACAATTGCAATCATCATTGACACTAGCGGAAGTGTGCAGGATAAAGAGATCACTGAGTTTCTCTCAGAAGTTGATGGAATTGCGAGCGCAAATGGCATTGCACAAGGGATAACCGTTATTCCCTGTGATGCACAGGTAGGTGAAATTCAAAAGATTCGTTCGATCTCGGGTATCGCCGACATTAAACTTGGTGGTGGTGGGGGAACAGATTTGCGTGTAGGTATCGCAGCTGCTGAGTCGCTAAAGCCACAGCCAAAAATCGTTATTGTTTTGACCGACGGATATACCCCATGGCCTGAATCTATTGACCCACACATCGAGAAACTGATCATCTGTTGTAGCGTCACCGAGTCTGTCTCTGATGCGCCAAGTTACGCCGCCGTAATAGACATGACTCGCTTGTAAACATTTGTCACTCCCCTCTGATATCTTTTCCCTAGGTCAACGAATCTAAGCGCTAAGCCCTTCGGCTTGCTTAGTACCAACCGCGCAACTCGCGCACGGTGGTCTGAAGGAAGACCTGCTGGCGATGAAAGACACCGCCAGAAGTAGCGGGTTTTTCTATGTAAAGACCCAGTTGGGTTGGTTTGTTATGTCATTAGGTCACAAGACAGGCGTTTTTGAAGTGAATGGTTTGTATTTCCAAGCTATCTGTTCATGTGGTTGGCTATCTACAACTTCGTTTCTAGAGGAGGTAGATCTTCTCAGGGCGTTGCACGCCCATCAGTTAACTGTGTTTAATCAGGCGGAGGTCGAAGAGGTTTTGTCAGAGCCTTCACAAAATGTCGTAAATGAAGCCCATGACGAATAAGAGCGAGGGTCATCCTCTCCCGCTGACACTGGACATCGCCACTTTGCGAACATTGACTGGGTATGCGCATTGGATACCCGTATTGAATGGCTACTACAGAGAGTTTTTTAAGGAAAACTTCCCAGGGTGGTCGTGGAATCAAATCATTCCAGAGTTACTCAAAGCGAAGGTGTTGATTCGTGCACCTCAGAATTCAAATTATAGAGAGCTAAGTATGGGCTTATACATAAATCAAGAAATTAAGCAGATATCAATGTTTATCGAGAATATCGAGGTAAAAATACGAATTAAGTCTGAGAGAATTCAGTGGTAGTTCCTGCGTGAGCGTATAGACGCCAAGTTATACGAGCACTACATACTCGGTGGTAGCTCCAGCTTTGGTTTATCTGTCGTTCCCTCTTTTAGCTCATCTTGTATTGCTTTAATGGTCGCGGGTATACCGTTTTCATAGGAGTAAAGACCTAGGGCAAATAGGTGGGCGAAGGTGTAACCATCTTCGGGTGAAAATCTAAGGCCGGATGATTTTTGTCGGTTTGAAACACCAAAGATGAACTCTGTTCGCGCTGGATTTGAAAAAGATGAGAGTAGTTTTGCAAATGCCCACTCAGTCGTTGCAATTGGGCCAGCAAAGATAAGTCTTTGGTTGGTTAGCTTGACCATTCCTTGATCCTTATCCATCTGCATCTCGACCCCTGGAATCGTCTGTCCTTTAAATGAGCCGACCCTGTAGCGAATACCTGCAACTATTGGAATGGAAAAACCTTGTGAGCCACCACTAAATGTGGATGGTGTTCTACCTGCCACGCTGTAAACAGCATTGCCAGTCCACAAAACTAACTCGCCTTTTTTCTGAACCAATGATTGATCATCTGGTTGGCTGCCAGCTGATGCAGCTGTGAAGATTTCTAGTGCCTGGTTGAGAACTTGGTTTTCTCTCTCCCAATCAAGAAGCTCTGACTGGTAAACAGATTGGGCACGCTTTGCTGCTCGTTTAGCTTTGAAGTTTGCAATAAATCCCATGGGTTGATTATCTCTTTACTTTGGGTGGTTTGGTGTTTTTTCAGGGCTTAGCCATGTATTGCTTTGAAACGACCTCCGCGAGGATAGGCGCAGCGACAGCCCACTCAATGCCATAAACATTCTTAAATGCTTGATTAAATGTTTTTCCAGTCGTGTTTTGAGTAATGAGCTCCATAGCCGAATCTATTCCAGCAATCGCAACAAGGGCTTCAACCGTGGAATAACCCAGTGTGTAGGAGTATCCACGAATGGCAGGATTGGTTTTTCCAGGTGACAGTTGGTCATAAAAGTTCAAAATGCTTGCAGGAGAGAAATCCTTGAGTGCCTCACCTGCAGGACGGCTGTTAATTGCCCAATTTTGTATAAATTTATAGGAGTCTAGAGACCTCGCTATCCCAAGACTTTGCAAAAGTCCCGCATGGCCTTCATGAAACCATGGAGGGTTTTCACTTACCCAATCGCTGAATACGGGTTTTCTTTGATAAGACTGAACAACGTGTACGAATTCATGGATATCGAGTACTTGATCTTGACTGCGATCTGTCCAAGTAACAGTTTTAGGTAGGGCAATATTCACAAAGCCTTGCCAATTTCGTAAATTACCACCACCTCCATTTTCGCAGGTGTTTTCATTTGGACAAGAAATATCAACTTGGGAACTCCACCAGGGCGCTCCGTCTTTTTCTTGAAAGAATCTCTTGGCCCAATCTTTATCAAGGAAATTGTAGTAGATCGCCCAAACTTCATCGGGCTGCTTAAAGTTTCTCAGCATGCTTGATGCGTAGGTTATTGCGGCGGTGGGATTTATAACGCTTGGTTTTGTATTTGGTCCCACTAAAACATTTAATTTAAATTTAAATTGATAATTAGGATCAAAGTGAAGCAGGCCTTTGTTGTATACATTTGCTGCAATCTCACGATAGTTGGCTGAGATGTTGTCCCACGTTAAAACAATAGGAGCTGGTGTTGGAGTGGGAGTCGGCGTAGGTGTCGGCGATGGTTCTGGCGTAGGTGTCGGCGTAGGTGTCGGCGTTGCTACCGGTGATGGCTTTGGTGCTGCAGCCTTGATCGTTACACTCTTATTCCATACAAGCTTTTTTCCAGATTTAACGCAAGTGAATTTCTTTCCTGAAGCAGTTGCGGTTATCCCCGCTTTAGTGCACTTTGCGCCAGCTTTAGGAGATGCTGCTTGAACAGGTCCAGCAAGGGCGAGCATCAAAGCAATTGCGATTACTAGGCGGCCCTTATTCTGCATA